>Ga0307981_1002314_pt1 | contig 15664 bp, 16 predicted proteins | sample OrgLakmetagen987_FD_201849 | JGI IMG/M metagenome (GOLD analysis project Ga0307981, IMG submission 201849) | Saline water microbial communities from Organic Lake, Antarctica - #987 | ecosystem: Environmental > Aquatic > Non-marine Saline and Alkaline > Saline | place: Antarctica: Organic Lake... | reverse complement strand
CGCAAGCAGGGTTGGTCTGTCATCGAAACCCTGATGAAACCGTCAGATCAGTTGATCGCAGAAATGCGCCTCGGCTGAATATTGAACTCTGCCACCAGCGCAGCCAAACATGCTGGGCAGTTACGTTTTTTCATCATCGCGGCCATCGGGTTGGCACCGCCCGCACCACTGGCACCGCCGCCCATCATGCCGGCCAGACCTTCGAGCGGGTTGGCACCGCCAGCGCCGGCCATCATGCCTGCCAGCGGATTGGCCCCTTGCGAGCCCGCGATCTGCTGGCCACCGCCCATCAGCCCGGCCAGTCCCTGACCGCCCACCATCTTGTCGATGCCGCGCGCGGCGGCGTATCGATGGCCAGCTTGGCCAAAGTTCCCATCATCCCCACAACTCGGTTCCTCCCGTTACATATGCGACAGCATGCCACAGCCCAAAGCCCGGCGAAAGCCGCCGCACGCCAGTGCCCCCGTGACATTGACATTGGCCCTGGCATTGGCGCAGATCACGGCCATGGCGCGCAAGGATCATATCGACGGGGCGGGGGTTGCGATGCTGGTGGGCTTTGCCATGCTGCTCGCGCTCAATCAGGTGGTGGTCAAGGTCTCCAACGGCGGCTTTCAGCCGGTGTTCATGGCGGGGCTGCGGTCTGTGCTGGCTTTGGGCGTGTTGCTGCTGTGGATGCGTCTGCGCGGCATAAGTCCGGTAGGGTTGCAGATGGGGCGCTATCTGTGGCCCGGTTTGCTGACGGGGGCGTTTTTCTCGGTGGAATTCACCGCGCTCTATCTGGCGCTGGATATGACGACGGTCGTGCGCAGTTCGATCCTGCTTTATTCGATGCCGCTGTGGCTGGCGATTGCCGCGCATTTCACCATTCCCGACGAGACCCTGACGCCGCGCCGCGCGCTTGGTCTGGCGCTGGCCATGGGCGGGGTCGTCTGGGTGCTGCTGGCGGGTGGCGACGCATCAGGCGCGCGGAGCGGCGATCTGAAGGGCGATCTGCTGGCGCTCTTGGCGGCGTTCTGCTGGGCGGGGCTGACGCTGACCTTGCGGCTCACGCATTTCAGCGCGCTGCGCCCCGAAGGGCAGCTCTTGTGGCAATTGGGGGTGTCGACGGTGCTTTTGATGATCGTTGCGCCGTTCTTTGGCCCCTTTCTGCGCGATCTGACGGCGGTGCACTGGGCGGGGCTGGCATTTCAGTCGGTGGCGATCGCGAGCTTTGGCTTTGTCTTCTGGTTCTGGCTGATCCAGCAATATCCGACCTCGGGTGTGGCGTCGTTCAGCTTTCTGACGCCGGTCTTTGGCGTCGTCCTGGGCTGGCTGGTGCTGGGCGAAGAGATCACGCCCGCGCTGATCGGCGCGCTGGGGCTGGTGACTTTTGGACTGGTGCTGATCAACCGGCGCAAGAGGTGACGGTGACCGGCCGCGCCTACCGCTCCAGAACCAGCGTGCCGCCGCCGATCTCGATCCGGCCGTAGCGCTCTAGATAGCTCATTCCCAGCAGTGAGGTATGCAGATCGCCGCCATTGACCAGCGCGGGCACGCGGGTGTGCTCGATCGTGCCCAGCGATACCCGGTCCAGCATCACGGGGGCGGTCTGCACCACGCCGTTGGCAGTGCGCGCCTGCGAGGCAAAGATCAGGTCTTCGGCCCGCAGGCCCGCGCGTTCGGCATCCTCGCGGGTCAGCACCACATGGGTGGCGCCTGTGTCGACCAGAAAATTCACCGGCACGCCGTTCACGTCGAGCGTCAGCGCATAATGCCCGTCCGGCCCGCGCGGCACCTCGATCATGTCACCGATGACCTGCGCGCGCGGGCTGACATTCTGGCGGATATCGCCCCAGAGGCCGATGACCGCCACCACGCCGACAAAGATGAACACCCACGCCGCCGCGTGCTGGGCCATCTTGCCCAGACCGCCCCGGTTCTGCATGAGATACCAGCCGACAAGAACCGCGCCCAGCAGCCCCAGATAGGCCAATCGTCCGAAATCGTCGGTGCTCATGCGCGGTCTGCCTTTCATGGTCGCTTTGTAAAGATATAGGCACGCCGTCGGGATGGGGCAATCGCGCTTAGCCGGGCAATTCGAAGGCGCGCAAACCGTCGAGCACGAATTGCACCGACAGCGCCGCCAGCAACATGCCCAGAAGGCGCGTCACCACCGTGATCCCGGTCTTGCCCAGGGCCTTCTCGAACGGGGCTGCCGCCAGAAAGAACAGCATCACGATGGCCAGCACTGCCAGCATCACACCGAGGATCGCGACAATCTCGAGCGGGCCTTGCGCCTCGCCGGTCAGAAGGATGATCGTGGCAATCGCTCCGGGGCCTGCGATCAGTGGAATGGCCAGCGGAAAGACCGATGGGTCGGGCGCGTCATGCTCGGTCTCTGCCTGATCCTCGCGCCGTTTGGTGCGCCGCTCGAAGAGCATGTCGAGGGCTGTCAGGAACAACAGGATGCCGCCCGCGATGCGAAACGCGGGCATGGAGATGCCGATGAAGCCGAGCAACGCCTCGCCAAAGATCGCAAAGCCCAGAAGGATCAGCGCCGAGATCGCGCAGGCGCGCAAAGCCACGATACGCCGGTGCCGCGCGCTGGTGCCCTGGGTCAGCGCGGCAAAGATCGGCAACAGCCCGATCGGGTCGACCACGACGAAAAGCGTGACGAAGCTGGTGATGAGAAGGGCGGATTCCATCGTGTCTGGCTACAGGCCTGTCAGCCCATTGTGAAGGACGGTGTTCGAGGATTTTGAGGCCACACATCAGGCCGCGGGCCTGTGTGCCGTCAATCGGGGGCCGGCGTTCGCCGCCCGACAGGGTGCATGTTGTCGCGGTGGAAATCTTCCATCCCGGCGGCGCAAAGCCTGAGGCGCGATATGCGCCAGCCCTGGGCTGTGCGGCGAAAACTGTGGTGGTATTGCGCCCAGAGTTCGCTTGACCCGGCGCGGGTCCGGTAGCGGTGCCAGGCGTAAAGGTGGCAGATGCTGGTCGCCGCGTCGGGTCCGTCGAAGCGGATCATGATGTTGGAGACATGGTGGCTGGTCGCGGCAAAGGTTTCGGCAAGGCCGCGTGCGATCATCGGCCCGAATTGCGCGGCGCCGGTCATCGGCGGCACGTCCGGGCCGTAGTCAATGACGGCGTCCGGGGTGAACAGCGCGGTCACGGCTTCGGGCTCTGCACGGTCGAAATGCAGGCAATAGGCGTGGATCAGGTCGGTGATCTCGGCCTTGTCGAGCAGACCATCAAGGCTTTGAGCATGGGCCATCGGGTGTCTCCGGTTCCTTGGGGTGTCAAGCGCGTCGCGCTCGGGCTCAGGCGGCCCGCGCCGCCTCCAGCTTTTCAGCCGCCGCCATCCAAAGCGCCTCGGCTTTTTCGAGCGCGCCCATGACCTCGGCGTATTTGCGGTTCCAGGTTTCCCGCTCGCCCAGCCGGCCCTCTTCGTAAAGCGCAGGATCGGCCAGTTTCGCCGCCAGCTTGTCGCGCATGCCGTTGATCTTGGCCAGACGTTCTTCGCATTTGCGCAGGTCAGACCGCAGCGCCAGCACCGCATCACGGGTAGGACGTTTGGGGGCGGGGGCCACTTGCAGCCTGGCCTTGCCTTTGGCTTTGGATTTGCCCCCGATCGTGTCGCTGCTGAGCAGCATCTTGCGGTAGCTTTCCAGATCGTCCTCGTAAGGGACGACGCCGCCATCCGCCACCAGCCAAAGCCGGTCGGCCACCAGACCCAGCAGGTGCATGTCGTGGCTGACAAGGATCACCGCACCGGAATAGGCCGTCAGCGCCTCGACCAGCGCCTCGCGGCTCTCGATGTCGAGGTGGTTGGTCGGCTCGTCGAGGATCAGCAGATGCGGCGCGTCCAGCGTCGCCAGCAGCAGCGACAGCCGCGCCTTTTGCCCGCCCGAGAGCTTGCCCACGACCGTCTCGGCCTGATCGGCGCCAAGTCCAAAGCCCGCCAGCTGCGCGCGCAGCCGTGACTGCATCACCTCGGGGCGCATCCGTTGCAGGTGTTGCAAGGGCGTCTCGTCGATATGCAGCTCGTCCACCTGATGCTGGGCGAAATAGCCGATGCGCAGCTTGTTGGAGCGCGTCATCTTGCCGTTCATCAGCACCAGCCGGTCGCTGAGCAGTTTGGACAGCGTCGATTTGCCCTGACCGTTCTTGCCCAAGAGCGCGATGCGGTCGTCCTGATCTATGCGCAAATCCAGCCGGTTGAGCACCGGTTTGCCGTCATAGCCGGTCTGCCCGCCTTCGATGCGGATGATCGGCGGGCTCAGTTCGTCGGGTTGGGGAAAGGTGAACACGCGTTTCGCGGCTTCTTCGGGCGCGGTGATCATGTCCATCTTTTCGATCATCTTGACGCGGCTTTGCGCCTGCTTGGCCTTGCTCGCCTTGGCCTTGAACCGGTCGACGAACTTTTGCAGATGGTCCTTGCGGGCCTGCTGTTTCTTGGCCATCGCTGATTGCAGCGCGCGTTGCCCCGCACGCTGGCGGGCGAATTGATCGTAGGGGCCCTGATAGAACGTCAGCTTTTTCTCATCCAGATGCAGGATCGCGCCGACGGCCCGGTTCAGCAACCCGCGGTCGTGGCTGATGATAACGACCGTGTGGGGATAGCGGGCGAGATAGGATTCAAGCCACAAGGAGCCTTCGAGGTCAAGATAGTTGGTCGGCTCGTCCAGCAGCAGCAGATCGGGTTGTGCAAACAGAACGCCCGCCAAAGCGACGCGCATCCGCCAGCCGCCCGAAAAAGCCGAACACGGCATGCGCTGTTCGGCATCGTCAAAGCCCAGCCCCTTGAGGATGCTCGCCGCGCGGGCCTCGGCGGACCAGGCGTCGATGTCGGCCAGCCGCGTCTGGATTTCGGCGATGCGGGCGGCGTCGCTCGCGGTCTCTGATTCCGCCATCAGGCTGGCGCGTTCGGTGTCTGCGGCCAGCACCGTGTCGATCAGGGAAGTTTCCGAGGCAGGCACCTCTTGCGCCACACCGCCGATCTTGGCGCGAGATGGCAGAGAGATCGTGCCGCCTTCCAGCGCCAGTTCGCCCCGGATCAACCGGAACAGCGTCGTCTTGCCCGCGCCATTGGGACCGACAAGGCCGACCTTGTGGCCGTCGGGGATGGTTGCAGAGGCCTCGACCAGCAAAGGACGACCGGCGACAGAATATGAGATGTCCGAAATACGCAGCATGTTGTTGCTCTAGCAGAGGTGCGGGGGGTGTGCCAGAGGGTGAATGGGCCGCGATCATTCAGCCCGCATCACTGCGATGAAACGCGGGTTTTTCCGCCCACCGGACCCGAGACCGGACACACAGCCCACCCGCCGAATGTCGCACAACCGGTGCCGGGCGCAAAACAACGATGACAGGGGTCACGCGCCCACTGGCTTCGCCGCGCAAAACCATTGATACCTGCGCCCATGACCCGGACCCCGCCGCATTTGGCCACGCTTGTGGTGATGACCGCCCTGACGGTGCTGACGCTGAATATGTTTCTGCCTGCGCTGCCCACGATGCAGGCGGATTTCGGGGTCAGCAAAGCCACCATGGGGCTGGCGATTTCGGGCTACATGCTGTGTGCCGCATTTTTTCAGCTGCTGCTGGGGCCGCTGTCGGATCGCATCGGGCGCAGGCCCGTCATGTTGGGCGCGCTCGGCATCTATGTCGTGGCCTCTGTGATCTGTCTGGTGACCAGCCGGATCGACGTGTTTCTGGTGGCGCGCGCGGCGCAGGCGGTGGCGGTGGCAGGCGGCGTGATCAGCAGCGCCGTGGTGCGCGATCTCTATGAGGGGCGCGCGGCGGCGGCCAAGCTGGGGGTGATCGCGGCGGCCATGTCCATCGCGCCGATGCTGGCACCCGTGCTGGGCGGCGTGCTGGACGTGACGCTGGGCTGGCGCGCGATCTTTGCCAGCTACTCTGTGCTGGGTCTGGCGCTGCTGGCGCTTGTCTGGGTGGATCTGGGCGAGACGCGCCAGCCGCGCACGGGGCCCGGCCTGCTGGCGCGCATCGGCGTGCTGCTGCGCGCGCCGCTATACTGGGCCTATGTGGTGTGCATCGGGTTTGGCGTGGGGGCGTTCTATATCTTTCTGGTGGGGGCGCCGTTCGTGGCGGCGCAGGTTTACGGGCTGGGGTCGGGCATGATCGGGGTCGGTCTGGGGTCCATCACCGGTGGGTTCATGCTGGGCGCGCTTGTGTCGTCGCGCAGCGTGGCGCGGATCGGGACGATGCCGCTGATCTTGCTGGGGCGGGTGCTGCCGTTGGGGGCGTTGCTGCTGGCCTTGGGTTTCTTCGCACTGGGTCAGGGCGGCATCTGGTTGCTCTTTGGCGCGACGATCTGCGTGGGCATCGGCAACGGTCTGTCGATCCCCAACGCCAATGCCGGCGCGCTGTCGGTGGTGCCCGAGGTGGCGGGCACGGCGGCAGGCGTCACCGGCGCGGTCATGTTGCTGATCGGGGCGCTTTTGTCGACGCTGACCACGGCTCTGCTGGCCGAGGCCCCGACTCCCGAACGGTTGCTGATCATCATGGTGACGGCTGTGGCGGTGTCGCTGGGGGCTGCGCTGGTGGCGCGCAGGCTGGACGTGACCTGTGCCTGAGACCTGAGACCTGAGACCTGTGCCTGAGACCCGAGCCTGAGGCCCGAGCCGCGCCGAGACCTTTCCAACCCTGAGGGCGCATGCTAGGGCAGCCGCGAATTACACTGCGCTGGGCCTTGGGGTCCGGCCTCATGACAAGGAACAGACCCATGGCTCTCGAGCGCACATTCTCGATCATCAAACCCGACGCCACCCGCCGCAACCTGACCGGCAAGATCAACGCCAAGTTCGAAGACGCGGGCCTGCGCATCATCGCTCAAAAGCGGATGCACATGACCAAGGCGCAGGCGGGGCATTTCTACGCCGTGCATTCCGCGCGTCCGTTCTACGACGAGCTGTGCGAATTCATGTCTTCCGCGCCGGTGGTCGTTCAGGTCCTCGAGGGCGATGGCGCGATTGCCAAGAACCGCGAAGTCATGGGGGCCACGAACCCGTCCGATGCGGCAGCCGGCACGATCCGCGCGGAATTCGCCGAAAGCGTCGGCGAAAACTCCGTCCACGGCTCTGATGCGCCCGAAACCGCCGCCGAAGAGATCGCGTATTTCTTTGCCGGTCTCGAACTCGTCGGCTAAGGACGGCCCGCTCCGTTGGATGCAGTGCAAGGGCGATCCGGGGTTCTGTCCGGGTCGCCCTTTTTTTGCTGAAAATTCCTGATATGTGAGCACCTTCGAGCGGCAGCGGCCTTGGAAACACTCTGGCGCGTCTTGGCGGTCTCAGGGGACGTTTTCAAGCCAGAGTGCCGGGCACCATCGCATAGCCTGTATGGCCGGATTTGGCGGCTGCATGCATGGCGTCGAGGATCGAAGCGTCGGGCATGCCAGCCATTGGGAAGATGGTCGTTTTTTGTGTTGGCCTCAACCTGCATTGAGGATTTACAATGATGCGATATCTGATCCGGAGGAGCCGCAGAATGGTATTTCTTGAACATGTGAACGTCACGGTGCGCGACGCGGAGGCGACAGCGCAGGTGCTGTGCGGGCTCTTTGACTGGCAGGTGCGCTGGCAGGGACCTGTGCTGGACGGTGCGGGTGTCAGCGTGCATGTCGGCAGCGACACGCAATATCTCGCGCTTTTCAGCCCCAAGGCGCTTGCGGGCGAAGCACCCGACAGCTATGCGACGCTGCACGGGCTGAACCATATCGGGCTGGTGGTGGACGATCTGTCCGAGGCCGAGGCGCGGGTGAAGGCGGCGGGCTATGTGCCGCACAAGCATGCCGATTACGCGCCGGGGCGGCGGTTCTACTTCGATGGGCCGGACGGGGTGGAATATGAACTGGTGTCTTATGGGTGAGGTCGGCGTCTTTGGGCGGATCGGCCCTTTGGCGGGAGTTTGTCCGGCGAAATGAAGCGCGGGGGCGGGGCGGGCGTATGGCAGGGATTGCGAGGGGCCTTGCGGTTTGCTAAGGCTGGCGCATGAAGACGGACCTGATCACCCGAGGTTGTATCGCCCGCTGACGATGTCGCGGGGATGTCTTTAGTGTTTGCAAAAGCGTTTGACCTTGGATAGCCCGCGCGACAGCCGGGCCGAGGAGCGCGCATGGATATTCAACTCACCAATTCCGCAACGCGGCGCAAGGAGCGGTTCGAGCCGCTCGATGCGGGCAATGTGCGGCTCTATCTGTGCGGGCCGACGGTCTATGACCGGGCGCATCTGGGCAATGCGCGGCCTGTGCTGATGTTCGATGTGCTGGTGCGGTTGCTGCGGCATGTTTACGGCGCCGATCACGTGACCTATGTGCGCAATTTCACGGATGTCGACGACAAGATCAACGCGGCAGCCTTCGCGCGCAAGGAGGCCGGTGCGACAGGGTCGCTGGAAGAGCTGGTGGCCGAGCGTTCGAACAAGACGATCGGCTGGTATCACGCGGATATGGATGCTTTGGGCGCGCTGCCGCCCGATCACGCGCCGCGCGCGACCGAATATATCGCGCCGATGGTGGCCATGATCGAACAGCTGATCGCATCGGGCCATGCGTACGAGGCTGAGGGGCATGTGCTGTTCTCGGTGTCGTCTTATGCGGAATATGGCGCGTTTTCGGGGCGGTCGGTCAAAGACATGATCGCGGGCGCGCGGGTCGAGGTGGCGCCTTATAAGCGCGATCCAATGGATTTCGTGCTGTGGAAGCCGTCGGGGGATGATCTGCCCGGATGGGACAGCCCATGGGGGCGGGGGCGGCCCGGGTGGCATATCGAATGTTCGGCGATGGCCTATGAATTGCTGGGGTCCGAGTTCGACATTCATGGTGGTGGAACGGATTTGAAGTTTCCGCATCACGAGAACGAAATCGCGCAATCGTGCTGCGCGGGACACGGGTTTGCGCAGGTCTGGCTGCACAACGAGATGTTGCAGGTCGAGGGCAAGAAGATGTCCAAGTCACTGGGCAATTTCTTTACGGTGCGCGATTTGCTCGATCAGGGGATATCGGGCGAGGTGATCCGGTTCGTGATGTTGTCGACGCATTACCGCAAGCCGATGGATTGGACGCAGGAGAAGGCAGAGGCTGCCCTTGAGACGCTGACGCGATGGGGATTGCTGCTCGAGGAGGCTGTCGGGGATGAGGTTGAGGCGGACCCTCGGGTCATCGCTGCGCTTGCGGATGATTTGAATACGCCTCTGGCGATTTCGGTTCTGCACGAGTTGGCGAAAACGGGCGAAGCCTCTTTGCTTTCTGCGTCCATGTCTTTCATGGGCTTGCGTCCGGTCACTTTCGAGGCAACCGAGATACCGCGCGACACCGAGCGTCTTGTGGAATTCTGGCTGGAACGATGGCGCGTCGCGAGAGGCGAAAAGAACTGGTCCAAAGCCGATTCAATAAGAGTGGCTTTGGGGGAAGCGGGTATATCGGTCGACTTTGCGCTGGATGGAAAGAAATGGGATATTCCAAAGACTTTCGATCCATCGAAGCTGGAATCGTTGGAATGAACGGCACATGTCGGAGTGGGGGCCAGCCCCCACGCCCCCGAGGTTTATCTGGCAAGATGAAACAGGGGCGCGGGCGCAGGTTTTTCGAGGGCGAAGTATGACCGAACGGCTTTACCTTTACGATACGACTTTGCGGGACGGACAGCAGACGCAGGGCGTGCAGTTTTCGACTGCCGAGAAGTTGCGGATCGCGGCGGCGCTGGATGATCTGGGGGTGGATCATATCGAGGGCGGCTGGCCGGGGGCCAATCCGACGGATTCTGCGTTTTTCGACGAGGTTGGCGCGACGCGGGCGACCATGACGGCGTTCGGGATGACCAAGCGGTCGGGGCGCTCGGCGGGCAATGACGATGTCCTGGCGGCTGTGTTGAATGCGGGCACGGGCGCGGTTTGTCTGGTGGGCAAGAGCCATCCGTTTCATGTGACCCGCGCGCTTGGGATTTCGCTGGACGAGAATGTGGCCAATATTTCAGCGTCTTTTGAGCATGTTGTTGCACAGGGGCGCGAGGCGCTGTTCGATGCGGAGCATTTCTTTGACGGATACCGCGCCGATCCGGGCTATGCGTTGCGCTGTCTCAGGGCGGCGTTGGACGCAGGCGCGCGGTGGGTTGTTTTGTGCGACACCAATGGCGGGACGTTGCCGTCCGAGATCGGGCAGATCGTGGCCGAGGTCGTGGCATGCGGGGTTCCCGGTGATCGGTTGGGTATTCACACGCATAACGATACCGAGACGGCTGTGGCGGGGTCTTTGGCGGCTGTTCTGGCGGGGGCGCGGCAGATTCAGGGCACGCTGAACGGGTTGGGCGAGCGCTGCGGCAATGCCAATCTGACGGCCTTGATCCCGACTTTGCTGTTGAAAGAGCCGTTTGCCAGCCGGTTTCATACGGGTGTCAGTCCCGCGGCGCTGGCGGGGCTGACGCTGACCTCGCGGATGCTCGACGAGGTGCTCAACCGGGTTCCGATGAAGCAGGCGGGCTATGTTGGCGCGTCGGCCTTTGCGCACAAGGCGGGGCTGCATGCGAGCGCGATTCTGAAAGCGCCGGAAACCTATGAACATATCGAGCCTGAGATCGTCGGCAACCGGCGCATCATCCCGATGAGCAACCAGGCGGGGCAGAGCAATCTGATCCGGCGGCTGGGCGAGATGGGGCTGAGTGCCACCAAGGGCGATCCGGCGTTGGGACGTATTCTGGAGCGCGTGAAAGAGCGCGAGGCGGAGGGGTATTCGTATGATACCGCGCAGGCGTCGTTCGAGGTTTTGGCGCGCGCGGAATTGGGTTGTTTGCCGGAGTTCTTCGAGGTCAAGCGCTACCGGGTCACGGTGGAGCGGCGCAAGAACAAGTATGACCGGATGGTGTCGCTGTCGGAGGCTGTTGTGGTCGTCAAGGTGGACGGGCAAAAGCGCTATTCGGTGAGCGAGTCGATGGATGAACTGGGCACGGATCGTGGTCCCGTCAATGCGCTCAGCCGCGCACTGAGCAAGGATCTGGGGCAATATCAGGCAGCGATCGACGACATGCGGCTGGTGGATTTCAAGGTGCGCATCACCCAGGGCGGCACCGAGGCCGTGACCCGCGTCATCATCGACAGCGAGGATCGCCGGGGCCATCGGTGGTCGACCGTGGGTGTGTCGGCCAACATCGTCGACGCCAGTTTCGAGGCGCTGCTGGATGCGGTGCGCTGGAAGTTGATCCGGGACAGCGCGCCATGACGGCGTGCGAGGACGTGTATCGGGTGGAGGCTCCGGGCGGGACATGGAATGTGGTTTGGGTGGGATGAGCAGGCTCGCATGACTTGGTCGGACGATCTGATCGCCTGCGCGGGCATCGTCGAGCGGGGCGATCCGGACCGGTTTGTGGCTGCGATGGCCGCGCCGGTGACAGCCCGCGCGGTGCTGTTCCCGGTCTATGCCTTCAATGTCGAGGTGGCGCGGGCGCCCTTTGCCAGTGCAGAGCCGCTGATCGCGGAGATGCGGCTGCAATGGTGGGCGGATGCTTTGGACGAGATCGCGGCAGGTGGGTCTGTGCGCAGGCATGAGGTGGCGACGCCATTGTCGGGGGTGCTGGACGGCGACGGCGCGCGGATCCTTGGCGCTTGTATCGAGGCGCGCAGGCGGGATGCGCGGCGCGAAGACATTGAGTCGGTCGCGGCGTTGCGCGGCTATCTGAGTGACACCGGTGGCGCGTTGATGTGGGGGGCGGCGCGGGCGCTTGGGTCGGATCAGGAGGCGCGGGCGCGCGAGGTCGGCACGCTGTCGGGGTTGGCCAATTATCTGCTGGCGGTGCCGGAGTTTCTGGCGCGGGGCATGAGGCCTTTGCCCGAAATGACGGAGCAGGGCTATGCCCGGTTTCTGGAGGAAATGCTGAGGCCGGGGGCACCTGCGGCCTCGCGTCCCCAGCGCATTGCCGAATTGTCCGCGTGGCGGGCGCGGGGTGTGGTGCGCCGCGCGCTGCGCGATCCGGCGGCGGTGCCGGAAGGGCGTCTGGTCGAGGCGGAATTTGCGCGGCGGATCGGGCTTTTCTGGCGGGGTTTGCGGGTCTGAGGCCGCTCCTCCGCCCGGTTGGGCGTCCTCGCTATTCTGCGGGCTGGTCATTGTGGCGAAGGGCCAGCCACAAGAGCGCCCCGCCAGCCAGCACCAGAAACGGCGTCATCGCCAGATTGACCGCAACCCAGCCTTGTTCTGCCGAGCCGCCGGAGCAATTCATCAATCCGCCAGAGGCCAGCGAGGCCACGAACACGCCGCCGAACACCAGCAGGTCGTTGAGACCCTGCATGCGCCCGCGTTCTTCGGGCTCGTGGGCGGCGGCGAGCATGGTGGTGGCCCCGATAAAGCCGAAATTCCAGCCGATGCCCAGGAGGATCAGCGCGAGGAAAAAGTTCTCCAGATCGACCCCTTGCAGCGCCACCACGCCCGCCGCGGCCAGAATCACCAGCCCTGTGGCCACGATTTTTTCAGCGCCGAAGCGCGCGATCAGATGGCCGGTAAAGAACGACGGCGCGAACATGGCCAGCACGTGGCCGGACACGATGTCGGCGGCATGGCCGGTGGTATATCCGCAGCCCACGACCGCCAGCGGCGTCGAGGTCATCACCAGGTTCATCAACGCATAGGACACCATCGCGCAGATCACCGCGACGGCGATGCGGGGGGTGGTGATCAGTTCCCACCTGGTGCGGCCACGCGGCGCGCCCTCGATGGGTTTGGGCGGTTTGGGGATGTCGAGAAAGAGAAACAGAAACGCGCCGACGATGTTGAGGATGATTACCGCGACATAGGTGCCGATGAAGGGGATCACATAGGCATCCGCCGTTACCTTGACCAATTGCGGGCCCAGCACAGCCGCCACAAGACCGCCCGCCATGACATAGGAAATCGCCTTGGGCCGGTATGCGTCCGATGCGGTATCGGCGGCGGCAAAGCGGTAGAACCCCTGCGCGGACATGTAGACACCGGTCAGGAACGAGCCCAGCAGAAAGATCGGAAAACTTTGCAGCCAAAGCCCGTAGGCCCCCACAGCGCCGCCCAATGCACCGCCGAACGCGCCCACGGCAAAACCCGCGGTGCGGCCATATTTCTGCATGAAGGCCGAGATCGGTGTCGCCGTCAGCATGGAGCCCAGAACGATCATCGAAATCGGCAGGGTCGCGAAGCACAGGTTGCTCGCCAGCGACTGCCCTGCAAGCCCGCCAATGGTAAAGACCATCGGCATCTGCGCGCCCAGAATCGCCTGCGCGAACACCAGAACGGTGACGTTTCGTCTGGCGCGCAGGGCCTGAGGCGGGGTTGCAATATCGCTCATGCAATTTGCGTAAACCTCTGAACCGGGCACTGCAAGGCCGTATCACGGGGTGCAGGGGGCTTGAGGGGGGCTGGCGCTGCGCGGCGTCGCATGGCACCACGGGTGATGGCTGATGACACAGGCCCGATCGGGCGGATCATTCAAGACGAGGCTTGCGTGGCTGAGGGGGCTGCGTGGCTGAGCGCACGCGATGCGCGCTTTGCCGATGCGTTGCGTCAGACCGGGCCATTGCCGCTGCGGCTGCGCCCGGACGGGTTCGCGCAGCTTTTGTCGGCGATTGTCAGCCAGCAGGTCAGCGTCGCGTCCGCGCGCGCGATCTGGGGCCGGATGGAGGCGGCGGGGCTGTCGGAGGCGGCGCGGATAATTGCGGCGGGTGATGACGATCTGCGCGCCGTGGGGCTCAGCCGTCAGAAGATGCGCTATGCCCGGGCCCTTGCGGCGGCGGATCTGGATTATGCAGCCTTGCGCAGCCTGCCCACGCCGCAGGTCGTCAGGACGCTGGTCAAGGTGCCGGGCATCGGTGTCTGGACCGCCGAGATCTACGCGATGTTCTCATTGGGCCGGGCGGATGTCTTTGCGCCAGGCGATCTGGCCTTGCAGGAGGCCGCGCGATTGCTTTTCGATTTGCCCGAGCGGCCAAAGGACCGGGCGCTGCGTGTGATGGCCGAAGACTGGTCGCCCTGGCGGTCGGTTGCGGCACGTTTGCTTTGGGCTTACTACCATGTGGCCAAGGACAGGGAAGGGATCGCATGACACGGGTTTTGAAGGCGGATCGGCGCGAGGCGCAGTCGGGGGAAACCCGTTCGGTATTGGTGTTTTTGCATGGCTACGGCGCCAACGGGGCCGATTTGCTGGGACTTGCGGACGTTCTGGGCGAACACCTGCCCGACACGACCTTTGTGGCGCCCGATGCGCCCGAGGCCTGTGCGGGCGCGCCGATGGGCTTTCAATGGTTCCCGATCCCGTGGATCGACGGGTCGAGCCAGGAAGAGGCCGAATCCGGATTGCGCGCGGCAGAGCAGGACGTCGAGGCGTTTCTGGACGCGCTGATGGTGGATATGGATTTGCTGCCCGAGCAGGTGGCGCTGTTCGGCTTTTCGCAAGGCACGATGATGGCCTTGCAGGTGGCCCCGCGCCGCGAAGATCCGGTGGCGGGGATCGTGGGCTTTTCGGGCAGGCTTCTGGCACCCGAGCATCTGGCCGACGAGGTGGTCAGCCGCCCACCGGTGCTGCTGGTGCACGGCGACGCGGACGATGTGGTGCCGATGTCGTCGATGCCCGAGGCGGCGCAAGCCCTCGAAGGCGCCGGGTTCAAGGAAGTCTTCGCACATGTGATGACGGGCACCGGCCACGGGATCGACAATGGCGGCCTGTCGGTGGCCCTGGCGTTTCTGCGCGACAAATGCGGGCTGTGAGCCGTCCGCCGGGACTTTATGTTTGGAAAAGCCCGCCGGGTCGGGGCGGGTGTGCAGGCTGACGCCCTGTCATATCCGCGTCACGCCCGCGCGCTGGCCCTGATGCGAGGGTCCGGGCGCGGGCACACGACCTTGGGGGACTTGCCCAATTTCAAACGCGGGATATAGTGACGACAGCCGGAGCGCTTCGGCAAGCACAGGGACTTGAGGGAGACGCAGGCAGGATGGACGGCGAATTCAGAACGGCCTTTGTCAGAGAGCCTTCGGCGCTGCGGCATCACCCGGCACTTGTGCTCAATGCCGATTACCGCCCGCTGAGCTATTACCCGCTGTCGCTGTGGCCCTGGCAGGAGGCGGTCAAGGCGGCCTGGCTCGACCGGGTCGATATCGTCGCGGAATACGACCAGGAGGTGCGCAGCCCCTCGACCACCATCCGGATCCCTTCGGTCGTGGTGCTCAAGGATTACGTCAAACCGCAAAAGCGCGTGGCCTTCACCCGGTTCAACCTGTTTTTGCGCGATGAATTCCTGTGTCAATATTGCGGTGCCAAAGGCGATCTGACCTTCGATCACGTGGTGCCACGCGCCAGCGGCGGTGTGACCTCGTGGCAAAACGTCGTGGCGGCGTGCAGCCCTTGCAACCTGCGCAAAGGCTCCAAAAGCCTGCGCCGCGCGGGCATGGGTCTGCGCAAACCGCCGCGCCAGCCCGCGGCAGAAGAATTGCGCAACATGGGCCGTAAATTCCCGCCCAACCACCTGCACGAAAGCTGGCTCGATTTCCTCTATTGGGACGCGATTCTGGACGCCTGAGCGCGGGCGTCTGCACAACATGTAAAAGCTAAGGTAATGTCGCATCCCGGACGGTAGTATGGCTGTCTCTTAAAAAGTTCAGGTTTCAGTTTGTGCCAGTCTTTCATGGCTTGCAAGGGCGTCTTGCTGCCCAAGG
>Ga0307981_1002312_pt1 | contig 15677 bp, 17 predicted proteins | sample OrgLakmetagen987_FD_201849 | JGI IMG/M metagenome (GOLD analysis project Ga0307981, IMG submission 201849) | Saline water microbial communities from Organic Lake, Antarctica - #987 | ecosystem: Environmental > Aquatic > Non-marine Saline and Alkaline > Saline | place: Antarctica: Organic Lake... | reverse complement strand
AGATCAAGCCAGTTCTGGCAATGTACAAGTCCAGGGGTTTCAACATCTCCAATCTGCACGCCGACATGGAATTTGAGTGCATCCGAAACGATGTCCTCCCTTCAAGGCTCAACGTTACCGCCGCCGACGACCATGTCGGTGAAGTCGAACGATCCATTCGGACGATGAAGGAGCGTGCGCGCACCACCATTCACGGTCTACCTTTCAAACGTCTTCCAAAGCTGATGATTCAAGCACTTGTTTACCATGCCGCCAAAGGATTGAATCAATTCCCGGCGAAGAACGGCATTTCCGACACTCTCAGCCCTCTCACCATCATGACTGGGCGCGCGAACCCCAACTACAATGACCTGACGGTGGAATTCGGATCGTACGTACAGGTTTTTGAAGACAACACCCCCAGCAACACTACCACGTCCCGTAACACTGGAGCGGTCGTGCTGAACCCGACTGGGAACGCCCAAGGCACTATTTTTTATGTCGCTCGTCACTGGAAAACGCTTGTCCCGGCACCAATGGACCAAAATTCCCATGACCAACGCAATCATCTCTGCAGTCGAAGCCATGGCGGAGAAGGAAGGCCAACCGCTGATCAAAGGCGGAGTCGCACTATTCGAATGGCGCCCGAACGCGTCTGTCGAGGATTTTTTGGAAGAAGATGTCGAATCGGCCGACGAATATGAAAACTTTGCCGAAGATAATTTTGATCAGACCGAGCCCGACAATGATGTTGTCGAGGAACCTAACGGCTATGATGATTTTGAAATCGAGGACAACGATGTTGCCATCCCGGATGATGATGCAGTTGATGATCCCGCCGTTTTTGAGCCTGATCCCGATGATTTTGGGCCTGTTGAACTTGATCCCGACGCCGATGAAGGTGCCGAGAGAGACGAAGCTCCCGGAGACGATGCTCCCGATGCGGCCGTGGAGCCCAACGCAAACGAAGATTCGGGTACCAATTGGTACAATCTCAGGAGCGACAGAGGCAGATCCTACGGCCACCAACTTGATCACCAAATGGATGACCCCGTGAGTTCAACAAAATGGATGAGTCGCTTGACGACATCTACAAGTACATTTTTGGGCATATTATGACCCAGATGACCGCGACTGCAGGTATCAAGTAGCACGGCCAGGCAGCCGTGGACGCTTTATTGCAGGAGTTCTGTCAGCTCAACAGTAAAAACGTTTTTGAACCACTTGACGCATCTACGCTCACCGCCAGTCAGAAGCGAGAAGCCCTTCGCGCTGTTAACCTTATCAAAGAGAAGCGTTCCGGCAAGTTGAAGGGGCGCACGTGCGCCAACGGTTGGTCCCAGAGGTCCAAATATACGAAGGAAGAGACGACGTCTCCCACGGTATCCACGGACACTCTCATGATCTCACTTATGATTGACGCTAAGGAGCGTCGTGACGTCGCAACGGCTGACGTTGAAGGAGCGTATTTACGCGCAGACACAAGACGACGTACTGTACGTAGTTGTATTACCTAGACTACTGTAATGCTGCACCTTCTTCAAAGGTCTTAGTCGTATGTGCGTCAAGTCGCTCGTCGTCCAAGAAGGAATCTGGAATGTTTTTAAATAGAAGGTTTTTATAAGGTGCATGCACGCGGCGAGCCTCGCCCGCCACGACGGAAGGATAGGAGCCGAAGGAATGATGAGGTAGCATTTTTGTCTTGCGTCTATGTAGCGTATTACCGTCACCAATAGCTATACCGTAGCACAGTCGACTATGCCCCAATGGAGATCAATAGTCGTCCCTTGCCCTCCTACTACTACTACTACTACTACCACTACTACTACCTTTTCCGATGACTCCATTGTGAGCATTCCTATCACAGGATGGTACGGATTTTGTTTTGGAAACGAAATAACGAGAGAAAACCTCATCACCGCGCTAGATGAAACGCGACCGCAAGAACCAAGCGTAGCCTGCATTCAGTCACCCGACAGCGGAGCGGTCCGCTTGTGTCTTCCCTTTTCATATGCGGAACAGCCGCTCACATGGATCCATATCGGAAAACTCCTATATTTAACTAAGGGAAGTACTGTTAAAGTACTACCAAGTAGTAGACCATCACAGCCGCCATCGAAAGAACAAGCCGAAGCTGAGACAGAACCACCGAAATGGTGCCTCGTCTTTCACCGAGAGACCACCAAGGACGGTCCCGACAATCCTCTTACGGGAATGGTATCTACCAACAAAAAGTCCATAATTTGCGCGTTATGCACTCGTTCGTTTCAGTCCGTTGTGGCCATTCGCAATCATTTCTTGTCGGCGCACACTGCTGCCTTGGACCCGTTGCCGGTCGATTCCATTTGGGCCCGTCCCTTGCGTATTATGTATCAAGATGCAGTCATGGCGGTGGTGGTCAAACCCCAAGGTATGCCCGTCATGGGCGACAAGCGAACACTATGTCGATCCAACCTGCTCTTGCCGTTGGCCGCTGACCCTGCTGGTTGTTTAGTAAAAATGGCCGACGGTGCCGCAGATGTCGCTCTCAGTAAACCTCGTCCGGTCCATCGACTCGACGCAGGTACAGGTGGTTTGCTCGTCTTGGCCAAGACCAAGTTGGCTGAAGTGAAACTGCGGCAAGCCTTTGCGTTGCGCGAGTGTCAAAAGCAATACCAGGCTCTGGTGGTGGGTCGGCTCGTCTTGTCAAAGAACGAATCGACAGGCGTATGCAAGGAATGCCTTTCGGGTCAAGAATCTCTCTCGTATTACACTGTTGCAAGGCATTCTCGTTCGGTATCTTCTCCCGACGGGTGGGTGACGGTGGTGAATCTGAGTCCGCACACTGGGCGCAAACATCAGTTGCGAAGGCACATGCAAGCTGTCGGTCATTCAATTTGGGGGGACCGACGGTACGGAGGGTGCATGGACCCAAAGCGACGGCTGAGTGCGAGTGATCGAGCTGCGATGGCAGCATCTAACCAAGATGCAGTAGCGGTAGTAGCCACCCTAGCGCTCGCTCCGCCAATGCATGATCACTACAGCCGAATCTGCTTGTGGGCTGTTGGAATCACCATGCCCCATCCAATCACGAAGGCAGAGTTATCGATTACAATGGAGGATCCCGAGTGGCTGGAATTTGTCATCAAGCGCGAAGAGACATTATGGAACGAACGCAACACAGCGAGCTAATAAGTAGACATGATGATAGTAGAGTATGGGAAAGGAGACTCGAGTGTGTAACCTTTTAAATAATAGACCATTGAAAGTAACAGCTACCGGAACCATGGTAGTCAGGGAGGAAGTTAATTTTACAATCTCCTAATGTCCTCCTCCAAAGGCTTCCTCGTCCGGGATATGGAGCATCTTGAAAAAGAGGCCAAGGTCCTTAATGTAGTACGAGTTGTCGTCGTTGTTAATGGTAAACCAAAAGACAGCGTGCGACTCGGGATCGACATATCCCACTTGGCGGGTAGATCGTCTACTAGGAACGAGAATAGGCGACGCATAAGTACCGGTACCTTCCGGAGGAACCAAACCAAGGTCGTTATATCCTTCCGTGTTGGCGTCCTCCAACTCGTCCAAATCCTGGATGTTGTCCACACCGAGTTCATCGAGATCCTTTCGGACATCCTCAGGGAGAAAGTCGGGAATATTTCCCTTGGTGATCCTACGGTCTCGGTCCGTCGCAATCAAGTTATCCGGTTTCCCGATACCAAAAATCTTCCCCAGGCCAAAGGGCATGCTGTCCTTTTTATCGGAAGAAAAGGCGCGGGTCGCCGAGAAGGTCACGGCACGTCGGCTAGCGCCTTTTGTAGCACTGCAAAATAATAAGAAAACAACAGCAAGCCAATAGCAAAAACAAGAGAATAGGTTAGAACCGTGCACCCTGCATGAAAAAATGTCCAGTTGGTTGAATAGACGTCGCGACGCCATGGTGAAAACCACACGCGCGCATTTGCAGCGCAAAAAGAAACCAAGGCTTTAGGCCTACGTAGAGACCCTACCAGCGATACGGCTGGTGGAGGTATCCGATCCTCTTGGAACAACTTTGGCAGATTCTCGTCTACAAGACCGCTTTCGGTGCCCCTTTGAGCCTCAATTACACATTGCGTACACGGTAAGTGAGCTTACCGTCGAACAACCGCTGGAAACATGGTCACAATGAGCGAATTGGCGTATTGATAGGGACGGTTCCAATGGCGATCCGCTTTTTGCTTCGGGTTGGTCAGTCGAGGGGTGACGTCAAGCAAACTGGGAGTACGGTGGAAGGTCAGACTGAAATCGTATAAACAAGAAAAACAACCACAAAATTACATATTGTACGTCCTCTCACGCTAACATTCAGCATCACGCATCTAAATTTCAACCAACAAATCGAACATCGACCATGACGATACACAGCATGCCAACATCAGTCACTCGCCCACAGTCGCTAGACCTGCCTCGTCGCAGTCGTTCTCTGACTAGAAGACGTCAATGTAGCTGCACCTTATCATGGTACTTTCTAATGGTTCTCTTCTTGGACACTTGCGCCGTTCGCGCGCAACAACAGCAAGATCCATCCACCCTCAATGGTGGTTCGCTGCTCGCCATGGCTGGGACCGACTGCGTCGCCTTGGCGGTCGATAAACGGTTTGGAAATGGCCCTGCACTAGTAAATATCGGAGCACGCAGTATTTTACACCCTTCCCGGACAACCTTGGTGGGATTTACCGGTCTCGAGGGCGACGTGCAATCTGTGCACCACGAATTGACGGCCTTGGTGGTTTCGCAACGCGACCGAGGATTGGGTTTTATGACCCGCGCGGCTGCCACTTCCAACGATAAACCTTTTGTTTCACCTAAAGTCATGGCGTCCTTGACGAGCCACGTGCTGTATGGTCGCAAGCAGTCGCCGTACTACGTGGAACCATTGGTGATTGGACTGGAACCCAGCATTGATGATGGTGGAGAGGATGATACTGATGGTGGTGACGATCAGAGTAGCGCAACTACGCAAGCGCCTAGAATAAGATACCGGCCCTTCCTTTGCTCCATGGATATGATCGGTGCCACTTCGCTGTCCAAATCGTTTGTCTGTGCTGGCGCAGCTTCCAAGTCGCTTTTTGGAACAGCGGAAGCTCTGTGGGAGCCCGACATGGACAGCGATCGACTCATTGAAGTATGTGGAAGAGCCTTTTTGGGTGCTCTTGAGAGAGATTGCATGAGTGGCTACGGCGCCATTGTATATCTAATCACCAAGGACGGTATTGTCGAGTACGATATTGCCGGTCGAAACGATTAGACCCCACAAGAGGCCAGAGGTACTTACATATTGCGACAATACGGCTGCGGGATATGACTACAGTAATACATAGATATACGATCCTAACGTTCAACTGTTACCTTGTATCCCGGAATACTTCATCGAATAGTTCGGAAATTACTTGTGCTGAGCAATCAAAGCCTTCAACTTGTTTGCGTCGGCGCCCTTCATTTCATCTATCTTTTCCCCGTTTCGGTAGAATTGAAAGGTAGGCATGGCAGAGATGGAGCACGCTGCCGCAACATCTTCCGCATCGTCCACATCAACCTTCATGAATTCCACCTCGGGCATCTCCTCACTCATCTTTTCAAACACGGGGCTAATGAACTTGCACGGTCCGCACCTAATTATAGAAAATAGAGACGACAAAAGGAGGTTGGTGAGTGTGTGTGACAGTCGTGCGTGATTCGATCCCATCGACCCAGTAATAACCGCACCTCTCCGAACAAGTTCGATCTTACCAAACGGCTGAAAAGTCAATGACTACGAGCTTGGTCTTTGATGTTTCCAAGGCAGTCTTGTACTCATCCATAGAGGTAACATGTTTGACGGTCATGGTTGCGGTAATATCTTGTGGTTTGAGTTCAAACGCTTTTTGTGGCATCGTGCTACTTTCGACGTCGATGGTGTTCTCTTCGGACTGATGCGATCTTGCCTGGGCTAGTCGAACGAGTCAGTCAATCGACTGGCGGACGGACTTATTCACAAACGACTTTGGACGACGCATAATTTCCAACTGCCGGAAGATAAGAAAAACTAATGAGACCATGAGCAAGTACGAACTACAGAGAACGGCTAAGGAGCGGTCGGGAGTGAGCTACGAAGATTCTCTGGAAGCAGTTAAACTCCAGCCTTCACTCTACCAGCGAATCGGCCGGGAAGAGGGCTTTGAAAGACTGTCGCAACTGTTTTACGACAGCGTGTTTGCGGACAAGGAGGCGGCTTGGTTCTTAAGCATCTTCTCGAGCAGTACAAAGACGGAGGCAGTCGAGAATCAATATCTTTTTTTCGTTCAGACTTTTGGCGGCCCAGAGATTTACAAGGTCAAAAAGGGGAAATATACCCGTCTCGTTGGACGACACGCCAACTACAATATTGGGCACGAGGCGGCCGATCGCTGGGTAAAGCACATGGAATTGGCTATTGAGCAACACGAGCAGCTAAAAGGCGATTTGGAGGCGAGGGAGGCCCTTCAGAAATACTTTCGGTATACTGCGCAGTATATTGTCGTAGCGAGCGAGTTCATGCGACCAGATCAGGTGAGTACCATACACAAAGCATTCTTCCATCATCCCCCTAGACTACGGTATCGAATGGTGTGTTGCTTAATTCGAGACGTGATCCCGTACTAACGATCAGTACATACTTCTTCATTGCTAGTTGAGCGGTGGAACGGAGACAGATCCCGGCCGTGTGTGGTAAAGGAAGCCACACAAGAGCTCGAGTCCTGTTTGTATCTATATTGGTTGACTCGCTCTAGAGTGAGGTTGTAGACTAATGTATTAATCCTGGGTATACTTTGCTTCGTGAAACTCACCCGATGATCTTTGTGTTTACTAGAATGTGTCAAACGATAGCGAGCATAGATACTCGCAAGTAGATACTAGATTATGAGTAGACAGGGTAGCAGCATCGAGGACGTGCCATGTGCCATGGTCCAGTCGAATGAAAAGAGCGCGAAAATATAGTTTTGGAATGTTCGATGGTGTTCGTCGGCGGTAGCTTTCTGACGACGACCGCGATTCCGCCGACTCTTCCTGATCGATGTTGCTCTTTGTTGGTCTCTCGATGCTAAGCAATATTGAATCCGTATTGAGCTTACTTTAGCCTTTCGTTCACCGATGCGTCCCTTTGTTGCTACTTTTGTATTGCTGTTGTTGAGCCTTAATCCTCCTTTCACTTCTTCTTTCGCCATGGGAACAGCTAGTACGCCCCGTGAGGAATCCTCCGAGCGCCTCGGAAGTTGGCAATCCAGGGTAAGTTCGATGGACGAGGAGGCAAGAAGCGGCCACTTCACCACCCAGACGGGTCGCTCGCTAGAATGTCGCTAACGTAATCGATTTATTCCAATACAGTGGAAAGACAATAGAATTGGCTGGCATGAAACCGGCGTCCACGAAGCAATCTTAAATTATGGAAGCTTGATTATCCCCAACTTTGACGAGGACGAGACATGTGCCAACCCTATCCGCGTGTTATTTTCTCTTTGCGGCAAGACAGTCGATATGGCCTATCTTTCCAAAAAGGAGGGTGTTGCTCAAGTTGTGGGTATCGATGGTGTCATGAAAGCGTTGGAAGAGTTTGGTACCGAGAACCCAGAGCTGGAAATGAAGAAGGTTGCCAGCAAGAACGGCAAGCACGAGCGTCTCGAGGGCAATAAGATTACGCTTCTCAAGGGAGACTTTTTTGACCTCGACGAGACAGCAACTGACGGTCGGTTTGAAGCCATTGTGGACAGAGCATCGCTCGTTGCTATCCAGCCGAGTTTGAGGGAAGAGTATGTTAAGGTTATGGGCAATCTCATCAAACCAGGCGGCAAGATTATGTTGGTTGTCATTGAGAGAAAATCAGGGACAGAAGCCGACAAGAGTGGCCCTCCTTTTTCGGTCCCGCAAGCCGAGCTTCGTCGTCTTTATGAAGGGCAGGACTGGGTAGAATCGGTCACTTTGATAGAGGAAAACGGTGAAAAGGCGAGAAATATCGGCCCGGCAATGGCTACGCTATTCTACATCATTCAGGCGAAATAAGATAGGTCTAGCTAGCCATGTCTATTACTGCTTAGTTTTTAGTCAAGGGGTCGGGTGCGCGTTGTGTTGTGCTGGAAATCGCCGTTGCTTGTAGTTGTATACGGTAGAGCTGGTTCATCACTTGGGACGAAATATTGGTGTAAAATAGTGGCCTGCTCGCTCCTCCCGCAGTGTAATCAGAGCCATTCTCCAAACAGACGAGCCACAAGGAATAACTGTCCCTACTGATTGTAAGGAAGCATCTTTTGCGTACGTTGCATAGCCATCTTCGACCTTTCGTCGCAATGTGGATGCCGCTTCTGGGTCGTTGACAGAGTTTTTGTCATTCCTGTTGTGTATTTTTCCCTTGCTAAGCTCTGTCATGTCGACAATAATCATGGGTTCGCCCTCTGGCTCCGTTGGCGCACTCGTATCCGCCATTGGTGGCTCTGGTGGCGTTACATTCGCTTTCTCCTGCTGCTCCCAATAGCTGTCATCGTTTGCGATCTCGTCTTTCTCCGTGTTCGCTTTTGGGGTCGGAAGTGGTAGGTCTTCGACGGCCCAGTCGTCTTCATCACTCGAGCTCTGATCACCACTCATCTCTGATACCATTATACTGCTACCTGTCTGTCGACTCGATAATGCTTCCCTCCCGGTATAGATATTACCATCGTCGGGGGGAACGCGGGTGCCGCGCCGCCCGTCCTTCTGTCCCGATCCTCCGCGTTCTCGAAACGGTTTACAAATGCTCTTTTCCAGCTAGTAAGAGTCACCGTGCGTGGTGCAGTTGGCTAATGTAGACTACTGCTACAACACCCAAAAGCATAAGGTATATACAGTAATAAATGTAAGATGTATTGAAAAGAATGGCGAGTGGCGGATCTCGAGGGTGGCAGTCGTCCTGTCGAACAATGCTACTACACGAGGCTCAACTCATTCTGATTCTCCACCATCTCCACCGACTTAAAGCCGCGTCGACGTCCTTTTTCCTTTCTCGTCCTGACCATGAGCGCCCATGCAAGTCCAACAATGGCAAAGCCTGATCCGAGTCCAGTCAAGAACATGGGAAACTGACTTTGCGAGTCATTGTCAACAACCTTTTCGGATACAACAAAGGTAGCTTCAATAGGCACAACGGGCTCAATTTTTTTCACTGCAGTAACAGAGGCTTGCTGCACAGCCGGTAACTTCTTTGGTGTTTCTGGACTTGCCGCTGCTCCAAGAATAGAGTAGTCCATATCCGACGCACTGTTGCTGCTGTCGTTTTCTTTCCAACCGGGCCACACGTCGATGCATTTCTCAACAGTTCTCTCGTAACGGTCAAGGACAGTGGAAATGCCCTGTGTATCCGCAACTCTTCGGCAGGCATCCGACACTGGGATTCCAAACAATGGAGGCGACAAGGTAAACATGCTGGAACCTTGTTCGACGCACTCGTCAGTCGCAGTATCGCAGGCGATTTCGCCGGCTGCCGGGAGACAACTGTCGAGTACATCCCATTCAGCCTGACACATGTCATCCAAAAAGGGAGCCACTGCTCCCACAAGGCAAGAGGTAGTCTTGAGCCACGATCCTACCACTGGCATGGGCCACGCTGCGAGCGTACAGTCTGGGACAGCCTTGCTGAGCGCCTGAAAGCAGGGAAGTGTGTGATCGGGACGCATGTAGAGACTTCGAACCAACGTGCCCAATGGATTTGTTCCAAACATGGCGACGGCGCAATCTTCCGAGACCACAACAGGCTCCTCCGAATCTTCAGCCGTATGTTGCTGTAGGACCGATCGAACGCACATCATTTCGGTACCCAAAATGGCACTGGGAAGCGTTTCAACAACTTCCATGAGATTGTATCCAGAGCATGTCTCGAACGAATCCAATGCATCTTCAAAGTCCTTCTTCTTATCAGCGGGGCATTTATTGCCAATCACATCGAGATAGCCAAAGATCGTATTAAAATCCTCCGCCGAACCCGTAAAAGTCATCGCTTCTTGCGCGGTATTCATCATGCTTTCCAGATCCACCTGACACTCTCCCAAGAGCACCATGCCGGTCTCCATGAGAGCTTCATCCAGAAAAAGGGAATCAAGGCCTACGTCGCCACCATAGCCATCTCCTACGCTACCGTAGTCGCTATCATAGCCATTTTCATCGTCGCTGTCATAGCCACTGTCATAGCCGCTGTAGCCGCTGCCGCTGCCATTATCATCCACATAGCCATCCAACGGTTCGAATATGAAATCAGAGCCGTCCGTGCCTTCCATCATGCCGCCGCCAAGAGGTAATACGTCGCCTTGAGCATTGACGAGGTTAGTCCATCCCAAGCTGAAAAGGGCGATGCTAATGGATAGGTTCTTCATCTTCATGGTCCTCAAAGTCTTTCTTTGTTTTGTGCAGTTCAATCGTGTATCCTCTGTTGTCTCGTGTTGTTTTGTGTTGTGCATTTGTACGACGTATAGCGTAGAAGATTGCGGCGGTCCGGTGAAAGTGAAAATCGGATCGGAAGCAAGATTTCACGATCGATGATCACGATTATTAAATAATGGTGTCGTCAACAATATTTTTATTTAATATATACTGTCACGTCTTGAAACAATTATTATATCTATATGAATGATTTATTTGTTTTTGTAGTGTAAGAAGTAGTTCATAATCGTATACTGTAGTAAGTATCTATAATCATGAAGTGCTCTGAATAAGATCCAATAATCTTTTATTAATATCTTCTGTCACGAATTGGAACACATATTTTGTTACTTATGCCCAAGTGATTATGTAGATAGTACCAGGAAGATCCAAGATCAAAGCGCTAAAGCACAAGCAAAGCACTCTGATGCTCTTTATTGAAGTTAGCAATTGTCAGAAGCTAATGTTGGCTATTCACCTCGTCGTTGACAGAGTCCTCGTACTACAGGTGTAGTCTACTCGTAGACCAGTCAGAATGGTGAACCGTCTATTGGCTTCAAAACTTGGACGGTTGGCGCCCGTCATGGTCTTGTCGGGAATGGCTGGCAGCGTGGCCAGCAGCAGCAGCAACAACAACACGATGACGGCGACGGCGGCGACTGCTCGCATGGAACCATCGCAAGAGCAATCTCCAAACTTGCAGCGCTGGTGCGATCGCTGGAATGCTGGAAATATCCGTTGGCACAAGTCCACAGTCGATCCGACGCTAGAAGGACATATAGCTAGTCCAGCTTTCTCTTTACCAGCAGCGGGAGCTCGCATCTTGGTACCGCTTTGCGGAAAGACGGTCGACATGGCCCATCTCGCAGAGCAGAAAAATATCCAGCAAGTCGTGGGTGTCGACGGTATTCGCAAGGCCTTGGAAGAGTTTGCCGCCGAGCATGCGAATCTGCGCATTGTTCCGGTGGAATCCACGAGCAAGTTTGAAAAGTTGCAGTCACAGCCGGCTGCTGGAAGTGCTTTGTCGTCGTCGATTGTCTTGCTCAAGGGTGACTTTTTCGACCTGGATGCTGAAGCAGCCGGTGGCAAGTTTGACGTTGTATGGGATCGCGCTTCCTTGGTGGCGATTCAACCCGCCCTGCGACCAGCCTACGTGGCTGTCATGGCCAATGTTTTGGAAAAGGGAGGCAAGATTCTGCTGTCCACCTACATTCGTCCCGACGGAGACACAACCAAAGGTCCGCCCTTTTCCATTGACGAGGACCAAGTCAAGCTACTCTATGAAAGCGAATCATGGGTCGAGTCTGTCAAGTGCATTGATAGCAAGTCTGCAATCTGGGCGGAGCCATGGTACAAGGCCATCTTTTTCTATCTACGAATGGGCAACGTTCAAGAAAAGATCTTTATCATTCAAGCCAAAAAGTAGTATATTGACCCAACTAACTGTACATGGACACTCTCTATGCCTACCCGCTTACTTTAGATACTACCGTTACGCGTTGGTTACTTGACAAACCTGTACGACGGCCATGATTCCTTCACTCTTTTCCACGTCAAAGACTTCCCGCCATAATTTGTCTCTTCAAACGATTTCGGCGGACGCGACGATGGCGCGTTGCTGCGTCGACTTAAAATATTTCGTCTTTCGATCCTTGCGCACTGTTCATGTCCTTCAGCTCTTCACCTGGCTGTTTACAATCGTACACTCCCGAACGCTTCAGACGTCGACCTTTGTTTACTACTCCCGTCGTTGCAGACAGCGAGGAGTCGTTTCAAGAAGCGCCAGACGACGAAGCCGAAGTCTGTTTCCTACCCGACCTTGAAGCGTTGCGATTTTGGTCTCATCCTCGTGGAGGAGTACTACACAATATGGATCGACAACAGGGAGTGCTTTGGAAGCGACGGGACGTCTTTAAGAACCGATGGCGGCCCCGCTGGTTTGTGCTGAGTCCTGGCCAAGGCGTCTTGACGTACTATCTCTTGACATCACCACTGGCTGACGGTGTCGCAGCGCCCTTTACGCAGCAGACTCCTTCTCAAGCTAGAACAAACACTTCCACGGTTCCCATGACCGAACCTGCCCGAGGTACTGCACCCTTGAGAAGTCGCACAACTTCTTGGGACTCTCTAGTGTCGGAGAACACGGTAGACTACGATGTCGTCCCTCGGGGGACGATTTATCTCTTGGGATGCACCGTGGAGGCCAACCACTATCTTAGCAAGCCTGCGGAGCACTTGTTTGCCTTGACAATTCGGTCACCTGATGCTACCGAAACAGAAATCCACCTGTCGGCTCGCACATCAGATGCTAGGGCGCTGTGGATTGAAAAGATTGCCCGTGTCTGTGGACTGTCCATGCGAGACCAAGCGCCGACACGAACGGCTCTACCAAACATTATAGAGACGCCCGGTGCTGCCCTGTCACAAGATGCCAGTCCTGTATCGGATCGCAGTGATCTTCGCGATTCAACCACAGCGCCAGGAGTGGTTCCGGTGGTGCCAGATTTGAATGCAAGTCGTAGTTGGAAGAGCCTCGGCGAGGATTCTTCCTTGTACGCTGACATTCCCGAACCCCTCGTAGCGCGTTTGCAACAAGGACTCAGGGTCAATCTCGCGCTGTGTGATGTTCGTCCTAATGGTTCTAGTCGGAAAAGACTCTTCGATGACGGTGTTGGCCGAAGCGCCTATCAATCCGTGAATCGTGAAGGTGTCATGACCATTCAGAGTCACTGTCTGCTCCGCCATCATGCACCCATGCAAATATTTAATCTGCTGATTGACATTACGCGTCGTCAAGACTACGAGACAAACGTGCGCTGCGCTGAGCGATTGAAAGTGCTGAATCCGCACACTTTTTTGGATTACTATGCGTTCAACGCTTTCTGGCCTACGGCGGCACGAGACTTTGCCGTCCTATCTCACTGGCAAGTTGTAGGCCGTGGAGACGAGCGAGCCATTGTCGTGTTTAGCTTTTCCTGCTCACAAGCCGACGACATCAAGCCTCAACTGGTAGATCACGTACGAGCTAGCCTTTTGGTTTCCATGTACTTGCTGCGGGCTGTGGACGACGATCACTGCCGAATCACGCGCATCTTGTCATTTGATCCAGCTGGCAACATTACTCGTCACCTTGCTCATATCGCCGTGTCGCAACAGGCGAATCTTCCCGCCACAATTGGTCATTACCTAGCTTGTAACGAGCCGGTGGTGGACAGTCGCCTCGTGGGACCCTTTACGAACGCAATCTTGGTCAAGGAAGTGATCAATCACCTTCCCAGCGAGACCGTTGGCACTGTCAAACGGCAGCTCACTTATGAAAACATGAATGCCCTAATTGTGAACGACGAGGTGAATGAACGTTCGCCCAGCAAGAAAGGAAAATTACAAGCGCACGAGTTACCCACTCTTGAAGTACAAGCCCTGTATTTGTTGGTACCCATTGTTTTGTTTCGGCTTGCAGACTTTCTCGGAATTCCTGGAGCAGTGCTTTGGTTTTGCTTGAGCGCTTTTTTGGCCGTTCGCCAAGTCGTCCTTATGCACTTTGGAGCGGTTGTCCCAAAGAGTATCGAACTTGACGCTATTGGGCCCGTTACGTGTCGTTTCTTGGTGGATCTCAAGGGAGTTCTTCGATTCATTTCCAATAAGAAAGAAGAGCGCGAAGAGCTTGCTGGTGGCACAACCGAAGTGTCTGTGGTTCATATTGTCGCCTGTGCTGTGGCACGGGCTCTCAAGAAGGAAGAAGCATTGCGCCTTCGGAGAGTACGCTTCCCTTGGTTGCTAATCGACGAGTGTGTAGAGCCGCCTTCAGACTCTGTTGACGTGTCAGTGTCAGAAAACTCGGGTGGATTTGTAACACTCAAGGGGGTGGAGGAGCGTGGCGTTCAAAGCATAGCTGATGAGCTGGGCGACGCCCAGCACATTACAGATGTGACGCGAGAGCTTGGGCAGTGTTTAGTTCTTGCTACACCCGACTATGATCAGACCGACATGGAGTTGGATGTCGCTTCTATCCATCCCGACGTTGCCGTTGTTGCGGTGGTTGGCGGCGTGCGCCTGGTCCGAAACACCAGGAATATTCGGTCTTCTGGCTTTGGAGCACCTGCAGATGTACCCAGACCCATGCTCTCCATATCCTTGACGATCAACGCTGCTCTGCAGAATGATATAGTCGTCAGTCGACGATTTGCTGAAGAAGTACAAAAGATGCTTCAGTTTCCTGAAATGGCGGAGGATCAGATGAGCTAACTATGATAAATGGTTAGCAACTATTTGTACATTAAAAGACTCTTTTAAAAGGCGGAATATGCAGGGTGTATCTCATTCCAATAGATTAGCGACGCAGCCATTTGCGCAGGCGTTTCTTCCCATTCATGATAGCGGCAATGTCGCTCAACTTTGCACGCTGTTCCGGCGTACTCATGTATTCGCGAGCGATTTGTTTCAATCGAGCCAACTTTGCAGGCTCAGTAACATCAATAGGGAACTCGTCCGGTAGACCAATAACGGGGTTGAACCTAAAGTAACGCGTTGAAGTGGAGGAGGAGAGTACGCCTGCATCACCCAGCACATCCTCAAGTACGTGGTGGATCTGTTCCCCATCCGTTGCACTGTTGACAATTTGACCGATGATTCCATCCCAGCCGATACGTGGAGCGCTCTTTTGCTCCAAAAAGGCTCCAGTACCGACAGAAACAACCATTTCAATGGGAATGTCTGGAAAGAGTGTCTTGGCCTCGTGGATGGCTACAGCAGTCGGATTGGAGCTGACTATACCCCCGTCGCAGTATAGTTCTCCTCCCATCTGTGGATATTGTAGAAAGATAAAAAGTGTGAATGGATAGTCTCTAAACGCTGCTGTCAATCACCACAAATCAAGTATGCTACGAACCATGACGGGCTTGAAAACAGTTGGCGCCGCAGTACTAGCTCGGAGAGCGTAGCGCTGCAAAACTCGAAAAGACCCCGGGTATCGAGAACCATTGTTTGTCTCTATCGAGCTTGTGGAAGACTCGCTGGATGAATAGTTACTCGACCAAAGCAGCTCGTTCTCCAACTCCAACAATAGACCCGTATCTTCTCGCGCCGCGTTGGCTTTAATTGTAAAGGGGTCAGGCATCTCGCCACCTGCGTAGTTGTAGTTTCGAAACAGAGAGACGTGCGTGGGCGTTGATGACATCTTGCTTGCCACGGCAAACACAAAGGGCACGGTAGGATCAGCACGACTGTCTAGCATGCTTTCATCTTGAAGAATCTCACTAAGAATATTCATAAAAGGAGACTCA
>Ga0307981_1002311_pt1 | contig 15678 bp, 12 predicted proteins | sample OrgLakmetagen987_FD_201849 | JGI IMG/M metagenome (GOLD analysis project Ga0307981, IMG submission 201849) | Saline water microbial communities from Organic Lake, Antarctica - #987 | ecosystem: Environmental > Aquatic > Non-marine Saline and Alkaline > Saline | place: Antarctica: Organic Lake... | reverse complement strand
ATGCACAAAGAGTGTGTGATTGGTGGAATTGGTGAGAAAAGACCGTATCGGATTCGATTCAAACGAGACGTGAATGGCAAACTTGACCCAGATGGTGAAGCCCTTGGAGAAGCAAGAACTGTGATGGCTGTGAAGTTTGACGAGGAAATGGATTTCTCTTAGTAAACTACAAAAACGGTAACGGTACCGGTACTGACTTACATGTGCTTCTTACTAGCACTACTGTAGTACTACAGTACGACTACCCATTCTCTCTAGTAGAGCACCTAAATAGAAACCTCTGGGATATTGGGCTAGCTTACTGCTGGTAGCTAGTAGAGGTAGGGTAAGTATTCCAAAATACTCTCTCTAGCCTAATAATAACATGTCAGCTGCGTATGCGCCAATCATGGGAATCGACAGCATTACTCCATATCCTTCCATTGTTTGGGATAGATGTCGTCAGGTATGCCAATCTCGTGTCGAAAAGCGTTCTCTAAATGCTGATCGGTCGTATATATCTTGTCCGAAAACCGAATCGCTCGGCGGGGGACATGAGTAACAATGTGCACTCCACCCCTTGGGATACGTTCGTTCTTGGCCAAGCCGTAACGGTTCAGGATCCGGACGGTAAACAGCGTGCCTTGCTTCGGATCTTGTTCTCGCTGTAGAATCTTGCAGGGTCGGAGATTGCGAAGATCAAACAGACCCCGTGTCATGTCCCAACGAAAAGTCGTTACACCGTCGGCGCCACTGTTCTTTTCGGCTTCATTCTTGTGGTCTGCGTACCGATAGAAACAAGAGGTAAACAAGTTCTCGGGATATGGATGATCCTTGAGCTCCAGCTCGGTCCGTAGCGAGTTGACCACGTCTTCCATGACGTAGGATGGGGTATAGCGTCCCGCGTCTGGGAGTGGCTTCCATTCCTTCACGTGCTTTGTCCAAGCATTTTGCCAATCCACACCATAGTCCAAAAGAATCTCTTCGTCGTTGTTGATATCCCGAGTAGCTACCAGCTCTAGCAATAGACCTGATTGGTTATAATTCTTGACGGCTTCCAATGGTTGCGTTAGCCACTTCTTGCCGCGTTTATGCAATTCGTTGGATTCGGACCATTGCAGTCGAACGTTGGCTCGGGACGAAGGCGCGTGGTTCACCATGTTCACCATGGGACTGTACGGATACAACAAGATTGAAGAATTCGCGTGTCTAAGGCAGTAATTCAAAAGCAGTTGCTTGGTTTCTATCGTAGTACCGTCGTCTCGCTGCCGGAAGAGGTCGAAAGCTTGTCGCTTGGTAATCACCAAGACGGGTACGGGAGCAGCAATGTCCCCCGCATCCAGATGTCTGGTCGCAAAGGCTCCCCGACCAGCGTGTGGTATTCTTGATTGTCCTGACCGGATATTATCGAGGCAGCGTCCTTGTTGACGAAGCCATTCGGTGCTATGTTGTGCAGGAGCGGCCTCCACTTCTTCAGCCGACGCGAGACGCAATTGACGTTCGCGAAACCAATCTGACCCGTAATTGCAAAAGATTTCACTCCCGGCCGTCAAGTCCTTGGAGCTAAAGAAGGTTAGATTGTAATAATGCGTTAAAGCACCCGCGCCGGGAGATTCGATGCGTGTCAAGCCTCCTTCGTCGACAGTTGGAACAAACGGAAGGACGTTGTGTTGGTTTTCCGATAGCCCGTTTGCCAACAAGCCCACGCCAGGCAGTGCCGATGCTACTTGCTTGCCTTCGTAAAATCCACCAGTCTCACTCGCGTCCCATAGATAATCGTGCAACATTAGAGTCATGCCGTCGGCGTGCTGTGGATTTAGATCCGTAACTTGAATGACCAAATCGCCTGGTAGGATCGGCATTCCCCGCCGCATATCGACCAAAGAAAAGACGCCCCAGCCAGCCCTTGCAATAGTGGAGGGTGCCATGACAATTCGACATTCGTCAGCAACTCGATGTCGCGTCACGGGCGCGGCATCGGCCTTGCTGGACAATCCTTCGCCATCGTCGGTGGCGTCGGCCAGAACAACACGGCAGCTGCCGTCTTGTGGATTATCGTCGCTATTTTGGCACACTTGGTCCTGGGTGCCCTCATTTTTCACTTCTTTCGACGCAACAAGGGTATCAAGTATCATTGCGGCCAAGAGTAGCGCCACAATCAAGGCTGGAACAGCAGCGAGCTTCATCATGGTGGAGCGGTGCGCGTCTTACGTTTTGGCGTTTTTGTTGTTCTTACGTACTACCGTACCGGCACCGATACTACTGTCGTAGTTTGTGTAACGTAATAACGCGTGAATCAAATTGGGGATGAGTGAGTCCGGCGTCAAATGGACATGCCGTGCGTTACACCGTACATACACGTGCATTTATCTATGAATACTCATACCAGGTACATTTGTGCTACTGTACTGGTACTGTACAGTAGTATCGTTAACTAGCTCAATCAATGGCTGCACATTCTAGCTAGGGCTCGTCAACCCCCGACCTCGGGTCTAGTCTTCTCCAAACGTGGCTGCATGTCGAAAGAGACGAAAAAGTGATGGCCATGACAACAACAATGTTTCCCTTTCTCTGGAACGCGCGTGAATTAAATTGGTGATGAGTCCGGGCTCGAATGCTCGGCGCTAACTTTGCTATTGATATGGAACCTTTCCGTATGTTAGGAATGAGTGAATCTAGCAGCTGCTAGTGTTTGTTTTTTTCATTAAAAAGCTCAATCAACTGGCGTCTGATGTAGCAGGTCCGGTCGAGCGTTCAAGACGGCGTGCAAGAGTCGGGGTTTCCGACTTGCGGCTGCCAGCACACGACTCCAAACGGACGCTGAAACGTTACAAGAACCAAACGAATGACGCCCGATACGGTTGAGATCAAGATAAAACTGCAAGTCATCCGCGTTTTCCTTGGATTTTTGTTCAATTTCTTCAGTATCTTCGGCCAGGAGGAGCTTCTGCAACGTCTTGTTATGGCTGTGAAGTACTGCACAAAACACGGACAGCATCTCAGAGTGTCGTTGAATACCATTATAGCGAATGTTGAGCTGAAGAAGTGAGTGGTTGTCCTCCAAGCCCGCTGCGAGAGCCAAGGCTCCCTTCTCACCGATATGATTCCCTTCGAGGTTGAGTTTCTGTAGAGTCGTACTGTGCCGTAAGGTTTCCCCCAAGGCGGCGGCACCCTGCGCAGTGATACCACAGTTCGTCAACTTTACGACTTGGATCTTGCGGTTCTCTCTCAGAGCCAGTGCAAGAGCAGAAGCTCCTGTGTTCGCCACGGAATTGTAGCTCATAAAGAGAAACTCCAGAGCAGGATGATGAGCAATGCCCGCTGCTAGAGCCTGACATCCTGACCCACTAATACTGCAGTCGTCCAGAAAGAGTACTACCAGGTGCGTGTTGAACCGCAAGGCTGCTGATATTGCCTTTATTCCGGTAGTTCCAATTCCGCCATTGTTGAGGTTTAAAATGGTGAGCGACGCGTCGTCACGACACAAACGAGCGCAAAGGTCTCTCAAATCCGAGTTCATGATACGATATTGATTGGAGCTATGTGGAGAGTTGGGGAGTGTCAGCGTGTACCTGGTAGTTGTTATAGGAAGAGGTTAATTTGGCTCTACTACTTGTGATCTTGGCGGTTCTCTTTTTGTTCTGTGAGAGCAACAAGCAAAAAGCAAAGCGAAGAGGTGATGACACGGCTGAAGCGTGTGTTCTCGTTTCACATCGTCTGGCTTTCAACCGAGACACAACACGACTCGACTTTCGCTGCGGGAAAGCTACCGTAGTATCGTCAGTGGTAGTATGGTCATGGTAGCCCTCGCTCTGTCAAGAAGTCTAGCATAGCGTATGGATACTCTGTATCTCTAAAGCGACATTTTAGCTATGTAACCACCATGTTTGTCAGTGCCATCAAACTCGGCAAAGCTAAAGCTTCCCCATGGCCTCGGCTTACCAAACGGTCCGAGGCACTCGTGAAGCGGCAAGACGTAGAAGTCGGTCGCTACTCCTTGACAGCTACCATCTTTGGTCGCATAAAAGCGTCGTTCAAAGTTTTGCGGGTCGGCATTGTCCCACGCGGCCGTGTCTTGTATATCAAAGTCACCCCAACTAGAGTCGTTAGGAAAGAGCGCTTGGCCATTGTAACATTGCTGGTTTAGGGGAGTCAAGTAGGAGATGCACTCTTCTACACAGTGTCCATCACACAAGGTTGAATTCAGTAAAAATTGATATCTACTTGGTGATAGTGATTCCCCAGCTGTCTTTGGAAGTGACGACAATAAGAGTGTGCTGATCGCGACAACCCCGATGAGGAGCAGCAGTCCTGAAGAAGCTGTGGTTGTGGTTGTGATTGCAGCAGTTCGGGGCCCCCTCGTCCATAATCTCATGACCAAATTGTTACTAAGACAGGTCTGAGTTATCGGAACTACAATCTCCAGTCTGTAGTCACTCGTCGTATCACCATGGTCGTCCCTCGAGTGTTTCGTCGATCAAGGCTTCATTCGACTTCGCAGATTATTATTTATTTGTTGTTAACCAGCAACCAGTCATAGAATGCCAATACTTAGTGCCACGCAGGCGCGATATACTTATGACTTGGAATATTTGGCGATAGAATTTATTTTTGTTACAGTATGTACTTTTCTTCACTGGGTCATTTGTCATTTACAAATGGGCGAGTAATAATGACTTCAGCAGCCCTTTTATGATGTGTTTTTCGCTGGTTGTACTTCCGTGAATAAGCCAGACAGACCCGTAACTAGCCGTTCACGTTCACGACTATGTATTGCCCGGACAAATTATTATGGGCCATTCCTTGCTTTGCTAGTTGAGCCAAAGCAGCCTCAAGACTGACTGAGGTCGGCTCCACTTCCCTTTTACAGTCGTGTTGCTGTTCCACGCTGATCCATTCTCTCCGTTTCACAAAAGGTTGACCCAGAAGGTGACCCAGAAGGTGACCCAAGCACAAGCGGCAAGACCAACCATCCAAACGATCACGACGTATACGATCAGATAACAACCTTGGATCTTCTTCAGAACTCATCTTAACAGTAGTTCCCCCACGAGTTCGCGCAACGCCCGCAGACGCCATGCAATCCCTACTCGAAGACTCCTTCTCGGCACACAGCCACCATGAAACCATGGAGCGTTGGCTCCAAGAAACTGCTCCTACAGCAGCTCCCACTGCTGAAGACGATGGAGATACAAAGACCGAAGTCTTTTCGAAAGTTATGTCCAACATCTTGTTGTTCTTTCTTATCTTTGGCCTTTCCGCCACCGTCAACATGAAGGACTTGAAGCACCAGTTGCGCAACAAGTTTGCCATTGGTTGTGGCGTGGCCATGCAGTTTATCATTATGCCATTCTTGGGCTTTCTGGCCGTGATCGCGACACGTAACGCAGGTCTCACGGAAGCCATGGGGATTGCGCTCCTGGTCGTTACGGCGTCGCCCGGTGGATCCTACAGCAATTGGTGGTGTTCCACCTTTAACGCGGATCTCGCCTTGTCGGTGGCCATGACGACTGTCAGCAGTATTCTCTCGATTGGTCTCTTGCCCGCCAACTTGTTGCTGTATACGTATCTGGCGTATGGTGTGACGGATGACGGTGAAGAAAGTGTGATTGAAGCTTTGGACTTTGGGGCGCTCTTTTTGACGTTGGGTGTCGTCATGGGGGCTATTGCGTTTGGGTTGTACGCGGGTTATGTTTGGGATTATCCCTGGTTTCACGTTTCGGCCAACAGACTCGGAAGCGTCTGCGGACTCCTCTTGATTGTGTTTTCGTTGTTTCTCTCTTCGGGTGCCGATGGAGCCGAATCCAACTTTTGGAGCCAGCCGTGGGCCTTTTACGTGGGTGTCGCCTTTCCGTGTCTGGTTGGCATTGCCTTGGCCAATATTATTTCTCGCAGTGTGCGACTTTCGCCGCCCGAGACGGTCGCGATTAGTATCGAGTGCTGTTACCAGAATACCGGAATCGTAAGTTGAAAATCTGACCCTGACGATGCAGTGGATAAAAGCTGCCCCATCACATCATCTAACCTTTCCTTTTCCCTATCTCTTGACCTGCTGTGCAGGCTACATCGGTAGCGATTACCATGTTTAGTGACAAGGAGGAGCGAGCGCAGGCGGTTTCTGTGCCTCTCTTTTACGGGCTGGTTGAAGCACTGGTGATTGGTCTTTACTGCGTCTGGGCTTGGAAGATGGGCTGGACCAAGGCACCAAAGGATGAAAAGTTTTGCGTTGTCATCTCCAAAACATACGAGGTTGAAGGAGAGGAAGCTCGAGATGAACAAGAGAATAATGACGAAGCAACGGGCGATGATGGCAAGAGCTCTGAATGGTTTGGCGAAGAACCCGAACTGGATCCGGAAGCCCTTGGTCAGTTCCCCCAGAGTGAACTCGAGACCGGCGAGGAAGAAAAGCAGGGGACGATTGGAGCTGCACCAAAACAGAAAAAGCCCGAGACAGTTGGGACGGGATTCTGGGCAAGGGTCTTCCCGCCCATATTAAGGCGAATGACGTCGTCTTTCTTTTCGGGCGCCACGTCTTTGGAAGAGCCGGTCGATGAAGAGAACCCCGACGCTTCAAAAACCCCTGCAAAAGGAAAAGACGACGATCAAAGAGGTCGATTCGCTTCTGCTGACTACACAGCCGAGACTTCGATGTGTTCTGGTAATAGTCCATTCCCGGTGCCAAGGACTCCCGATTTTGCCATGTGTGGAGCGCAAGCGGCGGACGCTGATGATGTCCCGTTTTCTCCGCTGGCCCAGCCACTTGCACCTCCTCTTTCTATCCCCGAATCTGCTGATCCCACTTTCACGCCAACAAGCGAGTCATCTGACAACTAAGATCGAGAGGATTAATAACGCTTCATGCTTTATAGCCTTGGTCGATTAACGTACAAAGGCTTAATACAAAATATTTTGTTATTTGAGTTGATAAGTACGGTACCTACAGTACACCAACAAAGTATCGTTGGTACCTGTCATACCAATCCGTTCTCCAGTTCTCGGTACTGTTGTCAACCAGTGAATAGACATACTCCGTGCAAGCGCGATCATTCAGGTCCAGTCGAAAGCGATCGCGAAGCTCCTTGATTGCATCGTCGGGACGACCGCAGAAGCACTGTAGCTCTTCGTTACCATTCTTGAGCATTTCTACAAGCAAGATGATTTCCATACAGTGACGACGAAGCGTGATGAAAGTGCGGACGCACAAGTCCCGAAAAGTGCGAAAGAGATGACTGTCAGGGCCGCCCAATACTTCGACGAAGTCGCGAGTCAGCTTGAAGGGCGCGCTCTCAAAGCCAGCATTTTTGCCGGGCGAAGCTAGAAAGAAGAATCCAAAGTCAATGTGGATCAAATGGCCTCGATTGTCGAGTAGAATGTTGCCGTTGTGGCGATCTTTAATCTGGAGCAGGAAGCAAACCATCGAGTATGCAGCCAGACTCTCAGCGAAATTGGCCTTAGCGTCAGCGAGATCATCAGTTCCTTCACCGAAATGCGAGTGAAAAAAATCGCGGAGTCCAGTGTAGTTCTGGTCATTCTTTTTTAGCGAATCTAAACTAATTGTGTCGGGGATAGCTTCGATGATACCACCGCGATCAGTGATGGCGATGATTTCATACGGACACAGCCATACTGGGACCCTTTCCTTGGCAAGAATGGATGCCATTCTGTAAATGAGCTGTGAAGCCAGTTGTTCTTGGCGACTGCGAGAGGGTAAAGTGTGAGTACGAGAAAGCACAAATGAATGATTGGCAGTCAAAGTCGGACTTACAGATCATCGTTTGCTTTGATCATTATTGGTTTGAGCCGCCATGATCGATGAGAACTATAGGCAGATTTCTTGCGTATTCTGTCTTCTTTCTTTTGCCAGCTCTCGCGAAAGACGACAGGTGGTGGCTTTGCCTTCTTGACATCCGAGGCGTATTGGGACAACGAGCTGTCACCAGCTGTCTGAGTTCTAGGAGAAGCCGACGAAGTTTCTTCTTCACACTCTTCTTCGTTATCAGATCCGTAGAGCAAAGATCGATTTCCTCTGTCGGGTTCGTCTTTATCAAGTCGCCTGCGGGCACCAGCTAAGGTCGCATTCGTCTTTGGTAGTCTTCCTTTCGTAGGCTTGTTGGCCTTCCCGGCGGGTTCCGGAGATGACCACTGTCCCATGCTAGCAAGTGACCCCACGCTGCTGATTCGGGAAAGACTCCTACCATCGCCCGGAGCGTAAGCTTCTCTGCTAAGGTCTCCGCTCTCTACATCAAGCGAACGGCTTTCCCGTAACTCGGTCGCTCCAGCCACGCCAAGTGTAGAGCCTTCCACCAGAGTCTCAGCGAGAGTGAGTGCGCGAAGCTCATCGCTTCCGGTGCGGTCACGAAAATGGTTAAGACTATCGCGAACTTTGATCTTCATGTTGTCTAGCGGAACTTGTACCTTGTCACGAACCGTTGTCGTCATTTTGTCAAAGAGGGAGATCCGTCGGGTGGGGTCGCGGCGAGCCATGCGCCACTGATTAACAATCGCAGCCTCTGACTGTTCTGAGACTGTTTCTGGCAAAGCATATTCCAACGACGATGTTGAATGGGATGACATTTCTGTCACCAAAGGTGTGGGCTCGAGCTCTCCCTCGCTACTAACGGTGGATGCGCTCTGCACCTTGCGTGGAAGCAGCGACCAAGAGCGACCTTTGCGTCGTTTGACAGGGTATTCAACAACTTCCAGGTATACAATGCAGGGGACTCGCTCTTTTGTGCTAATGGCAATGGATTCGTCCGCTACGATTCTCCAAACTCGGTGGTTTGTCGTACCAATCGGTAGATACACAGAGTTCGACGGTAGTAGCTCACATTCCAGGGCACGTAGCTGGTTTCGCAACTCCTCCTTTCTTTTTTCACGCGGAACGTCGAACAAGCTATCCGCCAGAAAGATCAATGCATCAACAAAACGCGGAGTCTTGTCAAAGTTCTCTGTCTTGCTGTGTCCGTGTCGAAAGTCATCCTTAGTAGAGAGACCTGATTCGTCTCGATCGAGCGGTGAAAACCCAAATGTTTGCCTCGAGGAAACACTATCCAAATGCCTCAGCGAAGGATACCCAGTGTTGGGATGAACAGGGATGAGCCCTGCTTCCACTGCACTCATGACCGCAGACGGGGAATTCTCAAAATCCGGTCCGTTGCTACCCACCGTCTCTGATAGGATCCCATGCGACCCAATGTTCATGGCGTCGTCATGCTCACCGTTGCCGTGCTCCAACACGCGGGCAGGAGATCCGCCGCACTCTTTGACGCGAAGCATCAATCGCTCAATCATGGCACGCTCTTCCGGAAGGAACTTGTCACAACGAGAGCGCCCCGTAGCAACTGGATGCGGCCGCGTTCCGCAGTTGGCAGAATTGTACGGCGAGGTGGGGGATACCGGTTCGTCCAGGAAGGGCGCGAGTCCATCGGAAGAGTTATTTCGACTCAGAATGGGCTTTCGAACTTCCACTGGTACCTCTAGACACCATGCTCGCAGAAACCAGTAACACCGGTGGGCAAAGTGCACATTCTTATAGCACTTGTCCAGGATCCAGTCTTCCAGTTGCGGTGAACACCACAGGGCGCCGTGCAACAAAAACGACAAGAGCTGCGGCACGTAAAAGATAAGTGATTCCCCATCGTCAATATCAAAGACAAAATCCAACTTGCCATTCTCCAAGACATCCTCGTACGCAAATAGCTGTAGCAATACGCGAAAGGGTGTCAAAGGCGCCAAAGGATTTCCTCGATGGCTACGAACGGGACGCTCATTAATGGTAAGACGGCTGGTAAAGTCATCCAGTCGCTTACTCCAGTCCATCTTGGTTCGCTGTAATCGTCCTTGCAGATCCACCATAAACTCATTCATGGCGTGCACAAGTGCTGGTTCGTCACTGTCGTCGCCAAGCCTTCCCGTATAACTTTCGTTGACGGCGCCAATACTGGCACTCCGGAGAGCAAAGTAAACAGACGGTCGCTTTTGGTTGCCGTTGTTGAGGAGTGCATAATGCGGCGCCGTACTTCGCACGTGCCAAACGAGAATCAAGTGACAAATAGTCGACACTAGAGAGAGCGACAGCATCCACCATATTCGTCGAAGTTCGTGTAAATGCTCCAGCAAGAGTCGGTGTTGAATGGTGGAGACGATGGGGAAAATGGCCGTCAAGCTTTCAGGGTCCATGAGACACAGAGCCAGCATTTGAAATAGCAAGCAAAACAAAGTGCCCCAGTATAGTATTCGGTAAAAGGCCTTGCATTTCAAAGCGGTTCCAGTGTAAGAGTGAAAGAGGAGGGGCAAGAGGACGATAATGATTCTCGTAAGGGCCAGGGGCGCTAAGTAGCCAATCTGGTAAAACTCTGTGTAATGAAAAGAACGGCAAGAAATGGGGTTAGCACCAAGCAAAGCAGCGTCGCCCGTCGCGAAAGAATAACAAGCGCTGCATATATATGGTTAGAGTAACTCACGCCTTGGTCCTTCGTCTTGTATAGGTAGCTCGGGCGCCAAGCGTCGCAACCAGAGGACGAGCGCATCGCAAGAAAGTGCCACGAGAGCTGGAACGAGAAACGGCATATCCTCTTACTGCAATTGTATTGCTACAGCGGCATGCGATGCTATACGAGAGAGGGCTGGGTACGTAAAATTTTGGCTGCTAGTAGAGATACACAAGTCGCAAGTCTACCTGATACTCGTAAGTGTGGTAAAGGAAGCAGCTGCACCCTGCCATATTATCGTGTCCCACCATCCAAGACAATCGAGAGTTTCTTATGCGTTCGCTGTCGTCGTGATGTGACGCCGCGCCGACGATGGCCGTTCGGGTTTCAATAATTGGCCACGATGACCAAGGACACTTCTTTATCGTACAGTAGATATGTCGGGAATACTGGTCGGCGTGCCACGTATACCTGAGTTGATTAGCTATTGAACAGCCCTTAGATACAGGAATCCTTCTACTTCGAATGAAGTTCTAGTAAGCCGGCGCTTTGGGGCAGTACCAATTTATGTTGGTGTAGCATTTTGTTAGGTGGAAGGTCTGGTATTCCGTCAAAATACATCAAGAAATACTGTACATACACTGTACATCGTACTGTATACTGATTCGTGAGAGCAAATTATTTTGTGACCCTGTCACTGACTGTACTACGTACGTTGCACTGTACGTATAATGAGTAAAATAATAATATGTACAGTACACAGTACGACTAGAGTACACGTCCTTGAAGAGATTACAGTTAGCTAATTACAGTGCTGTACTCTGCTGTAGTACTATAGGACTACGCAGCACCTTACGATGTAAAGGTTAGGTACATGGTACAGTAATACAGCACCACCTGGTTCAGTACTGAACGGAGAACTGAGGTACGTATCCTACCTGTACTTACAGTACAACAGCTTACAGTAAACTCGACTCCGAAATAAGTCGTAAACAAGCTCGGATTGCTAGGATTGATTCAAGCAATCCAAAGTCGACGAGTGAGTCCATCTTCTACCAAGGGCAAGATTATCTATTAGTCTACCCTACACGGAGGACTCGATCCTTGCTTTCCATTAATCCCATTAGTACTGCTGCCCGCAATCAGCGCAGGCAGGCGTCCAAGGCTTTTTCTCAAACTATCGCTTGCCTCGAAGCCGCACCGCAAGCCTAGTTTTAACCTACCATTACGGGTGTAGCACTTGCTGCGTCACAGAGCGCTTCGTATATCGTACGAGTCAAAAAAGGAAGGCTGACGGTCGATACGGCACCTAATGACGCTCTTGGCAGCGATGGGCTTCACAAAGCAGCGTTGCTGCTTGTAGCTGCTGGTATGCTCGCGATCTCGACTCATTGCTCATTGATTTCTATCGTTCAGAGCAACAAGGCGGCGTCCCAAAGATCTTTCTCGAGGCGTTCGGAGCGACAGCCGAGCTCCGACGAGCCACGTGGTCATGTCTCTGGGTTTCGCCGGTTCGAGGACTCTATCCAACGCCACAAATGAGCAAAAATCGTCCAAAGTAGGCTATTGCGCAGCCAGGCTATTGCACAGAGAGAGGACGAAGCAGTCTACAGGAGCTTATTCGCATAAGTATTATATTTAACAGAAATCGAACCCGTTAAAGGTCTTCCGCGTTGGATGACTCGTTGCCACCTCCTCCACTTTCATTCATATCGAGCAGGTCCTTGTTTTCTTGCTCCAATCGTTCGGACCGTCGCTTGAAGAACTTGAGCTTTCGGTCCGTGTCTACCAGCTTTTGTTTCAGACCATCGGTCTCCTGCTTGCTTGAGGAGGAAGCTCGATTTTTCGCCGTTAACTTATTCTGCTGGTACAGTTCCATAAACTTTTCTACACTCGATCGGGCCTCGAGCAAGTCTTCTTGCAGCACTCTTGCGCGTTCTTCCGCCACCCTTGCACGTTCTTCCGCCACTCTTGCGCGCTCTTCTGCTACTCTTGCGCGCTCTTGCGACACTCTTTCGCGTTCTTGAGCATCCTTTTCGCTTTGTTTAGCGCGTTTCTTGAATCCTTCATGTACTGCCTTTTGGCGTACCGACATGGGTAATGGCTCTGCTTCAGAGTCGTCTGAACCCGGAATCTCTAGTTGGCGTTTCTTCTTAGGAGATTTTGCAGCAGGGGAAATGACGTTATTCACCGTCTTGGGGGTCGCCGTCTCTGGCGCAGCTGTAGTAGGTAGACTCATCAACGTATCGACTCCTGAGTCCATTTGGACTTTGTTCCGCTTAAGTTGAAGCGACGACCCATGAAAAGTCCACGCAGGATCCTCAAAGGAAGTAAAGTCGCAATCGCTGATGGAATGAATTTTTGCCTCCGCTTCCAAGTCGTCGAATACAAGATCCAGCGCTTTATCCTTGAGACTGCATACCCGAGAAGTCAGAATTGCTTTCGATTTGTAACTTGCGTCAAAATGGAAATTGTAATATGCCTTGGTGGCAGCTTCAAGCATTGCCATCAAATTACTGTGGTGCGTAAATCCATGGGATCGTTCTCCAAACGCAAAGTTTTGCTTGGTGGGATTGAGAGGTAAGCCGCCATCAAAGTTGTCCACGATAATGGTTAGCCCCTGGGAATACGTTGATCCTCCTGAATCGAGCTTTACCTCTCCACGGCCATCCTTGTGATGCTTGATGAGTCGTCCAGACCTACGACTGTGCCACAATAGGGTTGCATGATTCTTAGCCGTTTTGTCCGAGCAGCGAATGACATCAAACCCAAAGTAAACATCCAGGACGTAATGTATTTTCTTATCGAGCGTGTCGACGTCTTTCCAGTGTGGAATATCCTTTGCGGCCTTAACGGGATTTTTGGTATCCACCACCAGCCGATTACGAGTCAGTTCGACTAATCGACGCTGCCAATACGAGAAGGATACGCGGCGGCCACTAACTTGCACATCGAACGCGTGTGCAATGTGCAAATAGCGCTTGGGCAGCTCTTCCTCGATCTGCTCCAAAAATGCATGGACATTGCAAGCTCGCTCAGTCTTGCTACATCGTTCACGGAGCCTTGTTCCGACGACTGTGTTCCGTGTTTAAGCTTGCCAATCACCAATCCAAAAACATAGGGATGGTCAGTAGACATGTGCATAAAATGACCAACAAGCTGACTGATGCCCCTGCTAGAATTTCTATCGCCATATTTTGCGATGACTCCATAAACATCCGCGTTCTGCTGGCAGATCTCACGCAACTGGCTTTCAATGTGCTTGGCAAGAGTCTCACTCGCTTCTCCTTGTTTGCAATGAAAGGTGAACGAAGGTAGGTAAATACCTTCAGGCTTTTGCAACTCAAAGGCAATCACGCCAAAACTATACTCGAATCAGTTCCGGGTCAAGGCAAACGAGATGTCCGAAAAAGTCGCGCACCCTTGCTTTATACCTACACCGTTCTCTCCAATTTGCCCTCCGTTCCGAGCCTCGCCCTTGCTACTCTTATAAGCCGTCAAAATGTCCGTCAAAGGTTTGATGGGGTGCTGACACGTGTTTCGAATCGAAATTCCGCGTGACGAACGTGGATCGCCTTTGTTGCGATCGGCATCGATATGAATCTGTCCGGCCATTGGCGATGCGGCGTCAAAGGCGTTGTCGAGCAAATCCAAAACGGCCAAGAGAGGATTGGCAAAGTTGCGCGTCCAAGATCGCCAAACGCCAATCCCGTGGATCTGACTAATATTGGTAGTTTTATCATTGTCACTTCCATTGATCATGCTGGAAGGGGTGCGTGGGGGTACGAAAGCATTGTAGGCTGCCGCCATGGTTAAGGTGTAAGTAAGCTCTCTTAGAACAATTGGGTGCGTTGTGCGTTGTGCGTTGAGAAATCGGAAAAGATTTTGCGGAACGAATGAATCCTGCGCTGTGTGAATCGAATCGAACCAGTCGACGGCTGGTATACATACTGTAGCTACTCCGTACCATACGTATGATTACGACTGTACGAGTAGCTACGTACGGAAGTGTGATACCGGTACATATCGTACTCTCTAGTCTACCGTACTCTACATAGCTATCGTAATCATAGAGAGTAGCTAGCTAGCATTAAAAAGTAGAGAAGATAAACAAATGAGTAACCCGTGGTGTCTATGATACGGTAGCAATTAAGGGTGGACGACAAGACGGATCAAAAGGGGGCTTTCCAAATGTTATTTGGAGATCGCGCTCGAAAGAAGCAAACAACTAGCTCGACTCCACCGTTGCGGTATCGAGCTGCTTCTCGTTCTATTCTACAGTACTGCCACCGATTAACTATAACTATCGTAATTATATAGTCATGATAAGTACTTGAGCTGTGGTACTATTCTAAATCATTTCAGTGCGCATTTCATTACTTCTTCTTGCCGCCAGTCGCCTTGTTGAAGAGAAAGTGGCAAATGTCTCCATCCTGGACTACATAGTTCTTGCCTTCTTGGCGATACTTTCCTGCGGCTTTGACTGCGGCCATGGACTTCTCGCCCTTACTGCAATCCATAAAGTCATCGTACGAGCAGCATTCGAGCTTGATAAACCCAGTCTCAAAGTCGGTATGAATGACCCCTGCTGCCTGTGGTGCGGTTGCACCCACTGCAACAGTCCAGCACCGAACCTCCTTTTCCCCGCAAGTAAAGTAGTAATTGAGCTTGAGCTGCTTGTATCCGCACTTGATAATTCTCGGAAGGATACTGCCACGACCCTTCAAAGTATCCAACAGCGCCTTTTCTCCGTCAACGTTGCCCGCCTTTTTCAGTTTGGCCAACGCTTCTTCGAATTCGATAGAAAACGGAAGAACGAGGCCACCACCATGGCTATCCACCCATTCCTTAATGCTCGCGAGGTACTTGTTGCCACCGAGGGTATAGCTCTTTTGCGAAACGTTGACTAGATACACCATGGGTTTCAGCGTAATGCAACCAGGAATCAACTCGTTAATCTTCTCAACCTCGGATGCTGTCCACTCGTGTCCCTTGGCGAGAGGCTGGTTATTTTCCAACATTTCCTGGCACTTGTCCATGACCGTAAAAAAGAGCGGAGGCAGCTTCATGGTGGGATTCTTTTTCACATCTTTTTCTCGAGCGTCGCGCTGCTGGATAACATAGGCTAGATCTTTTTTGCAAAGCTCCCCGGTGATAGTTTCCAAGTCGCGCACTGGGTCGATAGTATCCTCCACGTGAGTCACGTCCTTGTTATCAAAGGCTCGGACCATATGCAGAATTCCGTCTACCGCTTGAATGTGCGACAGAA
>Ga0307981_1002306_pt1 | contig 15703 bp, 17 predicted proteins | sample OrgLakmetagen987_FD_201849 | JGI IMG/M metagenome (GOLD analysis project Ga0307981, IMG submission 201849) | Saline water microbial communities from Organic Lake, Antarctica - #987 | ecosystem: Environmental > Aquatic > Non-marine Saline and Alkaline > Saline | place: Antarctica: Organic Lake... | reverse complement strand
CGGTGCATCACCGGGTTGGTGCGGGCGCGCATCTCGACTGGCTGCCGCAGGAGACGATCCTCTTCGATCAAAGCCATCTCGCGCGCGAGACGACGATCGATCTGGCCGAAGGCGCGTCGTGCCTGATGCTGGAATCGGTGGTGCTGGGCCGGGCCGCCATGGGCGAGACGGTCCGCCGCGTCACGCTGCGCGACACGCGCCGCATCACCCGCACTGGATGCCCGGTTCTGGTCGAGCCGCTGCATCTGACCACCGAGGCGCTGACGGCGGGTCCCGCTGTGCTGGACGGCGCGCGCGCCTTCGCGACGCTGGCGCTTGTGGCCCAGGGTGCCGACGATGCCGCGCCCCGCGCGCGGCAAGAGCTGAATGAACCGGGCGTCACCGGGGCCGCATCGGGCTTTGACGGCAAGCTGGTGATCCGGCTGATGGCCGGTGATGGCTGGCCGTTGCGCCGGCAGATCGCGCGGCTGGTGCAGGCCCTGCGCCCCGGCCCGCTGCCCCGCGTCTGGCAACTCTAGGAGATCCGCGATGAACCTGAACCCCCGCGAAAAGGACAAGCTGCTGATATCGGTCGCCGCCATGGTGGCGCGCGGGCGGCTGGGGCGCGGTGTCAAGCTCAACCACCCCGAGGCGGTGGCGCTGATCACCGATTTCGTGGTGGAGGGCGCGCGCGACGGCCGCGGTGTGGCCGACCTGATGGAGGCCGGCGCGCATGTCATCACCGCCGAGCAATGCATGGACGGCATCCCGCAGATGGTCCGGTCCGTGAAGGTCGAGGCGACCTTTCCCGACGGCACCAAGCTTGTCACCGTCCATGATCCCATCCGCTGAAAGGACCCAACCAATGCGATACATTCTGCCCGTTCTGATGCTGCCCGCCCCCGCCCTCGCGCATGCAGGCCCGCATCTTCACCCGCACGGCATCGATGCGATGTGGCTTGTGGTCGTCGGGGTGCTGGCGCTCGCCGGCGGCTATTTCATCGGCCGGGGGCGCAAATGATCCCCGGAGAGATTTTTCCGGCGGATGGCGAGATCACCCTCAACGCCGGCGCCGAGGTGACCGTGCTGGAGGTCGCCAATACCGGCGACAGGCCGGTGCAGGTGGGTAGTCACTATCACTTTGCCGAGGCCAATGCCGGGCTGTCCTTCGACCGGGCTGCGGCACGCGGCCAACGCCTCGACATCCCCGCCGGCACCGCCGTCCGCTTCGAGCCGGGCCAGACCCGCGAGGTGCGGCTGATTCCATACGGGGGCGCACGGCGGGTTTATGGCTTCAACCAGCAGGTGATGGGGGATTTGTGATGTGCGGGTTTGATCCAATGTGCCTTTTGCCCGGAATCGAGGCGCGAAGCGCCGCCGGGCAGCGCCCGACCGCCCTGTCGCACCAAAGGTGCGCCAATCGTGAGTGGCACGCCTCTGGCGTGATGGCGGGCGCTTTTTTGATATCTGCACATAGAACTACCCTTGGAAGTGGCTGCACAATAAAGTGCCCCGTCTCAACCGTCGCAGCGCCCCCCCGCGGTCGGGCGCTGCCCGGCGGCGGGGGCAACGTCATCGGAGTCTGACAGATGCCCCATTCCATCCCCCGCGCCGCCTATGCCGGCATGTATGGCCCCACCACTGGCGACCGCGTGCGGCTCGCCGATACGGATCTCGTCATCGAGGTGGAGCGGGATCTGACCACTTACGGCGATGAGGTGAAATTCGGGGGCGGCAAGGTGATCCGCGACGGCATGGGCCAAAGCCAGACCACCCGCGCCGAGGGGGCCGTGGACACCGTCATCACCAATGCGCTGATCGTCGATCATACCGGCATCACCAAGGCTGATGTCGGTTTGCGCGACGGGCTGATCGCGGCGATCGGCAAGGCCGGAAATCCCGACACGCAAAACGGCGTGGACGTGATCATCGGCCCCGGCACGGAGGTGATCGCGGCCGAGGGCAGGATCCTCACCCCCGGCGGGTTCGACGCGCATATCCATTTCATCTGCCCCCAGCAGATCGACGATGCGCTGCATTCCGGCATCACCACGATGCTGGGCGGCGGCACCGGCCCCGCGCATGGCACGCTGGCGACCACCTGCACGCCGGGCGCGTTCCATATCGGGCGGATGCTGCAGGCCGCTGACGCGCTGCCGATGAACCTCGGCTTTGCGGGCAAGGGCAATGCGAGCCTGCCCGGCGCGCTGATCGAGCAGGTCCATGCCGGGGCCTGCGCGCTCAAGCTGCACGAGGATTGGGGCACCACGCCGGGCGCCATCGACAATTGCCTGAGCGTGGCCGACGACATGGACGTGCAGGTGATGATCCACACCGACACGCTCAATGAGAGCGGGTTCGTCGAGAACACGCTGGCCTCCTTGAAGGGTCGCACCATCCATGCCTATCACACCGAAGGCGCGGGCGGCGGCCACGCGCCCGACATCATGAAGGTGGTCGGCTCGCAGAACGTGATCCCCTCCTCGACCAATCCGACCATGCCCTACACCGTCAACACGATCGAGGAACATCTCGACATGCTGATGGTCTGTCACCACCTCGACAAGGCGATCCCCGAGGATGTCGCCTTTGCCGAAAGCCGCATCCGGCGCGAGACCATCGCCGCCGAGGACATCCTGCACGACATGGGTGCGTTTTCGGTGATCTCGTCGGACAGCCAAGCCATGGGTCGCGTCGGCGAGGTGATCATCCGCACCTGGCAGACCGCAGACAAGATGCGCAAGCAGCGCGGCCGGCTGCCCGGCGAGACGGGCGACAACGACAATGCCCGCGTCAAGCGCTATATCGCGAAATACACCATCAACCCGGCCATCGCCCACGGGATCAGCGCCCATATCGGCAGCATCACACCCGGCAAGCGTGCCGATCTGGTGCTGTGGGATCCGGCGTTTTTCGGGGCCAAGCCCGAGATGGTGCTGATGGGCGGCAGCATAGTCGTTGCGCAGATGGGCGATCCCAACGGGTCCATTCCGGCGCAGCCGGTGCATTCAAGGCCGATGTTCGGGGCCTTGGGGCGGGCGCTGGAGCGGTCGTCGGTGCTGTTCGTGAGTGCCGCGGCCCATGCCAACCGGATCGGTGCGACGCTGGGGCTGGCGAAGGACACAGCGGCGGTCTCGAACACCCGAAACATCGGCAAGCGCGACATGATCCACAATGCGGCGACCCCGCAGGTCGAGGTGGACCCCGAGACCTACGAGGTGCGCGCGGATGGCGAATTGCTGACCTGCGCGCCGGCGGCCGAGTTGCCGATGGCGCAACGTTATTTCCTGTTCTGAGGCGATACCATGACCGATCTGCCGACCGCCCGTCACCTTCTGCCCGGTGCACCAGACGACGTCGCCGATACCGTCGTGCTCGATTATGACGCGCGGCTGATGCGGCGCAAGCGGCTGGTGGGGCAGGGTGGTCTGGCCTTTCTGGTGGATCTGGCGGAGGTGACGAACCTCGACGATCACTGGGGCTTCGCGCTGGACGATGGCCGCGCCGTGGCGGTCGAGGCGGCAGCGGAGGATCTGATCGAGGTGCGCGGCGACCTGCCGCGACTGGCCTGGCATATAGGCAACCGCCACACGCCCTGCAAGATGGGCACGGATCATCTGGCGATCCGCCGTGACCACGTGATCGAGGCGATGCTGGTGCATCTGGGGGCCGATCTGACGCCGGTCACCGGGCCGTTCCGCCCCGAGGGTGGCGCCTACGGCAAGGGGCGCACGATGGGACATGATCATGGGGGGCCTGACCATGCGGGCCACGATCACGGCAATGCGCCTCACACACACGCCTGATGCTGACATCCGCGCATCTCACCCTCGTGCAATGGCTCTCGCCCGCGTTTCCGACCGGGGCCTATGCCTATTCGCACGGGCTGGAGACCGAGATCGCGAGCGGCGTAGTGCATGACGCGGGCAGCCTTGCGGTCTGGCTGACCAATATCCTGCGCTTTGGCGCGGGCTGGAAGGACGCGGTGCTGCTGGCCCACGCGCTGGACGGCGACCGCGACGCGCTCGACGATCTGGCGCGCGCGCTGCAGCCGTGCGCGGAGCGCCTTCAGGAAAGCCTCGATCAGGGGACGGCGCTGGCGCGCGCGGTGTCCGGCATCACCGGGCGTACGCTGCCGCCCCGGATGCTGCCGGTGGCGGTGGCTGAGGCGGCCGCACCGCTTGACCTGCCGCACTCGGATGTCGCAGCCCTTTATCTTCAGGGCTTTGCCGGCAATCTGGTGACCATCGCCATCCGTCACGTGCCACTGGGCCAGACCGAGGGGCAGGCGGTGCTTGCCAGCCTGACGCCGCTGATCCACGACATGGCAGAAACCGCGTCCTGCGCCTCGCTCGACGATATCGGCACATGCGCGCTTGCGGGCGATCTTGCGGCGTTGCACCATGAAACCCAAGGGGTGAGGATTTTTCGCACATGACCGCGCAACGCATGAACGGCCCGCTGCGCGTGGGCATCGGCGGCCCGGTGGGGGCCGGCAAGACCACGCTGACCGAAGGGCTGGCGCGGGCGCTCGCGGCGCGCTGTTCGATGGCGGTGATCACCAACGACATCTACACGCGCGAGGATGCCGAGCATCTGATGCGCGCGCAGGTGCTGCCCGGCGAGCGTATTCGCGGGGTCGAGACGGGCGGCTGTCCGCATACCGCGATCCGCGAGGATGCCTCCATCAACCTTGCCGCTGTCACCGATCTCAACACCGCGTTTCCCGATCTCGATCTGGTGCTGATCGAATCGGGGGGCGACAACCTTGCCGCCACGTTCAGCCCGGAACTGGCGGATCTGACGATTTACGTGATCGATACCGCCGCCGGGCAGGACATCCCGCGCAAACGCGGGCCGGGGCTGACGAGGTCCGATCTTCTGGTGGTCAACAAGACCGATCTCGCGCCGCATGTCGGCGTCGATCTGGTGCAGCTCGAGGCCGACACGGCGCATGCGCGCGGCGGGCGGCCCTATGTGCTGGCGCAGTTGCGCAGCGGGGCGGGCCTCGACCAGATCATAAGCTTCATCGAAGAGGTGGGTGGCCTGCGCCTGAAGACCGCCAGCCGCCATGCCTGACACCGGCATGGGTCACAGCCAGTCGGCGCGCCCGGTGCCCACGGCGGCGGCCACATCCGCGAACCCGTCGCGGCTCAACAGCGTATCAAGACCAAGCGCGATCTCGCCGGCGAGCGAGATCCCGTCATAGACCAGGGCCGAGTAAAGCTGCACCGCCGTGGCCCCTGCGCGGATCTTGGCATAGGCATCCTCGGCCGAGGCGACGCCGCCCACGCCGATCAGCGGCATGGTCCCATCGGTGAGCAGCGACAGCCGCGCCAGCACCCGCGTCGATTTCTCGAACAGTGGCCGGCCGGACAGCCCGCCCGACTGCACCTGCGCGGGGCTGATCAGGCCGTCGCGGTCCAGCGTGGTGTTGGTGGCGATGATGCCGCTGATCCGGGCCTCGCGCGCGACATCGGCGATTTCCGACAGGTCCGCGTCGCTGAGATCCGGGGCGATTTTCAGAAAGACAGGGATCGGGACGGGCAGCCAGTCGCGCGCCTCCATCACGCCGCGCAGCAGCGCCGCGAGCGCCTCGGCCCCTTGCAGGTCGCGCAGGTTCTCGGTGTTGGGGCTGGAGACATTGACCGTCGCGAAATCGATATGCGGGCCGCAATGCGCCAGCACGCGGGCGAAATCCTCGGCGCGGTCGGCGCTGTCCTTGTTGGCCCCCAGATTGAGACCGATCACCGCGTCGCGCGGGCGCCTGGACAGCCGTGCGGCGGCGGCCTCCATCCCCTGATTGTTGAAGCCGAAGCGGTTGATCACGCCGCGATCCTCGGGCAGGCGAAACAGGCGCGGGCGCGGATTGCCGTGTTGGGGGCGGGGCGTGACCGCACCCGCCTCCAGAAAGCCGAACCCCGCGCGCGACAGGGGCGTCAGCGCCTCGGCATTCTTGTCGAACCCTGCGGCAAGCCCGACCGGGTTGGGCAGCGTCATCCCCGCCAGCCGGGTCCGCAGGCGCGGGCTCGTCACCGGCCCCGGAGCGGGGGCCAGCCCGAAGCGCAGCGCGCGCAGGGCGAGGGCATGCGCGGTTTCGGGGTCGATCCGGCGCAGCAGGGCGAGGCCCGCGCGTTCCACCCGCGTCATGCGAGGCCTGCGGGAAGCTGATGCACGCCGTCCTTCAGCGTCAGCGGCTCTGCCCGGACCACGTCAGGCAGCCGCAAGTCGCGGTAAAGATGCGGGAAAAGCGCGCCGCCGCGCGACGGCTCCCACCGCAACGCATCGCCCAGGCGGTCGGTTTCGATCGCCAGCAGCATCAGCCCGTCCTCGCCCGCGAAATGCTTTGCCAGCGTCTCGGAGGTCTGTTCGGCGGTCGACAGATGCACGAAGCCGTCTGCGATATCGACCGGCGCGCCTGCCGTCGTACCGCGCTCCTGAAGAGCGGCCCATTCATGGCTGCGGAAAATCTTGTAGATCAGCATCGCCGAGTGATGCCGTGCCACCACGCCGCCGTCAAGCGATGCTTGAGGCGGGGGGCTGGATCGGCTAGCAAGGCGGTCCATCAGACGAAGGGTCAGGCATGGCGTTCACGATTGCAATCGACGGTCCGGCGGCGGCGGGCAAGGGCACCATCGGGCGGGCGCTGGCCGCGCATTTCGGCTTTGCCCATCTCGATACCGGGCTGCTCTACCGCGCGACGGGGCGGCGGATGCTGTCGGGGCTGGACGCCGTGGCGGCGGCGCAAAGCCTGCGACCCGAGGACCTGCAGGCCCATGATCTGCGCACACCGGATGTCAGCCAGGCGGCAAGCCATGTGGCCGCCATCCCCGAGGTGCGGCAGGCGCTGCTGGATTTTCAGCGGGCGTTCGCGCGGCGGGCCGGCGGTGCGGTGCTTGACGGGCGCGATATAGGCACCGTGATCTGTCCGGATGCGGATGTGAAGCTGTTCGTGACTGCCAGCGACGCCGAACGCGCCCGGCGCCGGCACAGCGAAATGGTCGAAAGCGGCCATCAGGTGACGCGCGAACAGGTGATGGAGGATCTGCGCCAGCGCGATGAGCGCGACAGCGCCCGCGCCGAGGCCCCGCTGAAGCCTGCCGAGGATGCGCACAGGCTCGACACGTCGGAGATGACGATCGAGGAGGCCATCGCGTCGGCCACCGCCATCGTCGCACGGACGCGCGGCTGACCGCGCGGCCTTGGCAAGGTTCCGCGCATCCGGTTGCGGGCCGGTGATAAAAGCGCCAGATCTCTTCGTGAGAGCGGCACCACGGTCGTATCTCGAAACCAGACTCAAACGGAGGCGTCATGCTGACCAACACGACACTCAAGGCCACGACCACCGCCATCGCGCTCGCACTCGCAACGGCCCCGATGGTCACCGTCACGGCCCAAAGCGCCGCTGCACAGTCCGAAAGCGGCTATTCGAGCGAAGAGCTGGACATCTTCACGAACGCGCTGCTCGAAGTGGCCGAGGTGCGGCAGAAATTCACACCGCAGCTGCAAAGTGCCGAGACCGAAGACGAAGAGATGGCCATCGTGCAAGAGGCCAATGACGAGATCATGCAGGTGATCGAAGACACCGACGGCATGACGGTCGACCGCTACACGGAGATCGCGCAGGCCGCGAGCGAGGATCAGGAATTGAACCAGCGGATCATCAAGCGCGTGCAGTCCATGGAAGGCGACAGCTGACAAGGTGCGCGGCCGGGATCGCAGCTGCGGTCCCGGCCCGGATCCTTGAAAATCAGGGTCGGTGCGACGGGTCGCGGTGTTTTTGGCGTTCTTCGGTCGGGCAGGCTTGATTTATGCCCCGCCCCCCGGTATGTCCCGTTTCGTCAATGAGGTGGACCGCGTCACGACGTTAAGAGATCGAGCAGGGTCGGCATCCCCGGCCCTCTTTGCTTTGTGACCCGCCTGACCAATGAACCCCCCAAGACCGGCGGAGACAACCGCGCGGCCGGAAAAATGATCGTGTAAAGGAAACCAGAGACCACATGGCTCAAAACGCATCCATGGAGGACTTCGAAGCCCTCCTTGAAGAAAGCTTCGAAATGGACACGCCCGAAGAGGGCACTGTCGTCAAGGGCAAGGTGATCGCCGTAGAGGCGGGCCAGGCCATCATCGATGTCGGCTACAAGATGGAAGGCCGCGTCGATCTCAAGGAATTCGCAAATCCCGGCGAGCAGCCCGACATCTCGGTCGGTGACGAGGTCGAGGTGTTTCTGCGCTCGGCCGAGAACGCCAAGGGCGAGGCCGTCATCAGCCGCGAAATGGCCCGCCGCGAAGAGGCGTGGGACCGTCTCGAAAAGGCCTATGCCGACGAGGAGCGCGTCGAGGGCGCGATCTTCGGCCGCGTCAAGGGCGGCTTCACCGTCGATCTCGGCGGTGCCGTGGCCTTCCTGCCCGGCAGCCAGGTCGATGTGCGCCCGGTGCGCGATGCCGGGCCGCTGATGGGTCTCAAGCAGCCCTTCCAGATCCTCAAGATGGATCGCCGCCGCGGCAATATCGTCGTGTCGCGCCGCGCCATTCTGGAAGAGAGCCGCGCCGAGCAGCGCGCCGAGGTCATCGCCAACCTCACCGAGGGCCAGAATGTCGATGGTGTGGTCAAAAACATCACCGAATACGGGGCGTTCGTGGATCTGGGCGGTGTCGACGGCCTTCTGCACGTCACCGACATGGCATGGCGCCGGGTCAACCACCCGTCCGAAATCCTGTCGATCGGCGAGACCGTCAAGGTGCAGGTCATCAAGATCAACAAGGACACCCACCGCATCAGCCTCGGCATGAAGCAGTTGCAGGAAGATCCGTGGGATCTGGTGGGCGCCAAGTATCCGCTGGCTTCGGTGCATACCGGCCGCGTCACCAACATCACCGATTACGGTGCCTTCGTCGAGCTGGAGCCCGGTGTCGAGGGTCTGGTGCACGTCTCGGAAATGTCGTGGACCAAGAAGAACGTGCATCCCGGCAAGATCGTCTCGACCTCTCAGGAAGTCGAGGTCATGGTGCTGGACATCGATCCGGCCAAGCGCCGCGTCAGCCTCGGCCTCAAGCAGACCATGCGCAACCCGTGGGAGGTTTTCGCCGAAAACAATCCTTCGGGCACCGAGGTCGAGGGCGAGGTCAAGAACATCACCGAGTTCGGTCTGTTCCTTGGCATGGAAGGCGACATCGACGGCATGGTCCATCTCAGCGATCTGAGCTGGGACGAGCGTGGCGAGGATGCCATCCAGAGCTACAAGAAGGGCGATGTGGTTCAGGCCGTCGTCTCCGAGGTGGATGTCGAGAAAGAGCGTATCTCGCTGTCGATCAAGGCGCTTGGCGGTGACAAGTTCGCCGAGGCCGTGGGAGGCGTCAAGCGCGGCTCGGTGATCACGGTTCAGGTGACGGCCATCGAGGATGGCGGGATCGAGGTGGAATATGAAGGCATGAAATCCTTCATCCGCCGCTCGGATCTCAGCCGCGATCGCTCCGAGCAGCGCCCCGAACGGTTCTCGGTCGGCGACAAGATCGACGCCCGTGTGACCAACGTGGACGCCAAGACCCGGCGGCTCGGCCTGTCGATCAAGGCCCGCGAGATCGCCGAAGAGAAGGAAGCGGTGCAGCAATATGGCTCGTCCGATTCCGGTGCGTCGCTTGGTGACATCCTTGGTGCCGCGCTCAAGGGCGACGACAAGGACGACAAGTAAGCGCCTGACGCTGAGGTGTGATATCGAACGGCCCCGCCTCGACAGGCGGGGCCGTTTTCATTGGTCGGGTGTTTTTGGCCTTGAGCGGACGTTGGGGCTACAGTCTCGGCGCGGAATCAAGCCCGAAGGGCGCCGCGCATCGCCGGGCCGCCCCCCGGCACGGCGATTTGGCTGCAACCTGCGCAAGGCTCTGATCTTTTCCTGATCTGGCTGGGATAAAGCCCTGCCAAAGTCACGTTGGATCGCCGCACCGCGGCCCTGCGATGCGCGGTTCCTCTGCGGTCCTTCCAAGGTCCCCTTCAGGCCAGAAACCGCCGCTCGCTCCCCGCGTTCTCAGCTCTCTCGCCGGACCGCGCCCACGACCTTGTCCATCACGCGGGCCAGAACGGCATGGTCGAGCGCCTCTGCCATCACGCGGATCAGCGGTTCCGTGCCCGATTCGCGGATCAACAGGCGCCCATCATTGCCGAGATCCCGCTCGGCCTCGGCCATCGCGGTCTGGACCACATCCGTGTCGAGCGGGGCCTTGCCCTTGGCGTACCGGATGTTGATCAGTTGCTGGGGCACCGGTTCGAAGACCTGTGACAGGGTACTTGCCTTCTGTCCGGTCTCGACCATCGCTGCGAGAAATTGCAGCGCGCCGATCACACCGTCCCCGGTGGTGGCGTAGTCAGTCATCACGATATGGCCCGATTGCTCGCCCCCGAGGTTGTGACCGCCCGCGCGCATCGCCTCGACCACGTGGCGATCACCCACCGGCGTGCGCTTGAGCGCGATGCCCTGTGCCTCGAGATGCCGTTCGAGCCCGAGGTTCGACATCACCGTCGCCACGAGGGTGTCGCCGGCCAGTCGTCCCTCGCGCGCCCATCGGGTGGCGATCAGGGCCATGAACTGATCACCGTCGGTGACGCGACCCTGTTCGTCGATCAGAACGACGCGATCCGCGTCGCCGTCAAGGCAGATGCCGAGATCCGCGCGGGTGTCGAGCACCTTGCGCGCCGCGGCCTCGGGCCGGGTCGAGCCGCAATCGAGGTTGATGTTGAAGCCGTTGGGTTCAACCCCCATGGGAATGACCTCGGCGCCCAGCTCCCACAGGACCTCGGGCGCGGTACGGTAGGCGGCCCCGTTTGCGCAATCCAGAACGATGCGCAGCCCGTCGAGGCGTTGGCGTTTGGGAAAGGTCGTCTTGGCATATTCCACATAGCGCCCGCGCGCGTCATCCACCCGCCGGGCGCGACCGATGAAGTCCGGCTCGGACAGGGACACGCCGTCGGCCATGATCTTCTCGATCGCCGCCTCGGCCTCGTCGCTCAGCTTGAACCCGTCCGGACCGAACAGCTTGATCCCGTTATCGGAGGCCGGGTTGTGGCTGGCCGAGATCATCACGCCGACATCGGCGCGCAGGGAATGCGTCAGATAGCCGATCGCGGGGGTCGGGACCGGCCCCAGAAGAAAGACGTTCATGCCCGTCGAGGTGAAGCCGGCGGTCAGCGCATATTCCAGCATGTAGCCGGACCGGCGCGTGTCCTTGCCGATGACCACGCGGTGCTCCTGCTTGTCCTGCCGGAAATACCGCCCCGCCGCAGCCCCCAGACGCAGCGCCATGTCCGCGGTCATCGGCCAAGTGTTGGCCTGCCCGCGCACACCATCCGTGCCGAAAAGTTTGCCTCTCATGCGTCGCGTCTCCTCGATGTTGCCTTGCGCGGTGGATGATGCGCCGCAATGGGCCTCAGGTGAAGCGGTTGTCGCGCGGAAAGCCGCGCGGCGCCATGCGACCCGAACCTGCGCGTTTGCCCGTCCATTCCGCAAGGTCGGTGACAGTGCGCGTGCGCCCGGCCGGATCGCGCCACGTCAGCCCGTCGGCACGGTAGAAGGTGATGGCGTCCGACAGCCCGCCATCCTTGTATTTCTGCAGCCGCACGCCCTTGCCGCGGGCCAGCTCGGGCAGTTCGTCCAGCGCGACGACCAGAAGCTTGCGGTTCTCGCCGACGCAGGCGACGTGATCGCCGGTGACCGGCCGGCAGACCCGGGCGCGGGCCGGAGGCCGCAGGTTCAGCACCTGCTTGCCGCCGCGGGTCTGGGCCACGACCTCGTCCTCGGGCACGATGAATCCGTCCCCGGCAGAGGACGCGACCAGCAGCTTGCGCCCGGGCTTGTGGATCAGCAGCTCGACGATTTCGGCCTCGTTGGGCAGATCGACCATCAGGCGCAGCGGCTCGCCCATGCCGCGCCCGCCGGGCAGATTGGCCGCCGACAAGGTATAGAGGCGCCCGTTGCCGCCAAAGACCAGCAGCCGGTCGGTGGTCTCGGCGTGGAACATGAAGCGCGGGCCGTCGCCATCCTTGAATTTCAGCGCGCGATTCAGATCGATATGCCCGGTCAGCGCGCGAATCCAGCCCATCTGGCTGCACACGACGGTGATCGGTTCGCGGTCGATCATCGCCTCGATCGGCATATCCTCGGACTTGCCCGCCACGGCAAATTGCGTGCGGCGCGCGCCGATGGGGTGGGTCGCCCCAAAAGTCTTCTTGACCTCCCTGAGCTGATCCGACACCGCGTTCCATTGCAGCGAGACATCGTCGAGCAGGTCTTCGAGCCCGGCGCGTTCGGCCATCAGCGTGTCGCGCTCGGCGCGCAGCTCCATCTCTTCCAGACGGCGCAAGGAGCGCAGGCGCATGTTGAGGATCGCCTCGGTCTGCACCTCGGTCAGCCCGCCGGTGTCCGAGGGCGGCGGGGACACGTACTCGGCCTCGGACGCGGCGCGGGTGAACGTCCGCCCCCAATCCTCGCGCATCAGCGCCGCTTTCGGCGCGTCGTCATAGCGGATGATCTCGATCACCCGGTCGAGATTGAGGAAGGCTATGATCAGCCCTTCGAGCACTTCGAGCCGATGGTCGATCTTCTCCATCCGGTGGCGCGAGCGGCGCAGCAGCACGTCGCGGCGGAAATCGAGAAAGGCGCGCAGCACCTCTTTCAGCGAGCAGACGCGGGGCGTGACCCCGTCGATCAGCACGTTCATGTTGAGCGAGAACCGCAGTTCCAGATCGCAATTGCGATACATCAGCCCCATCAGCGCCTCGGCATCGACATTCTTCGAGCGCGGCTCGAGGATCAGGCGCACATCCTCGGTGCTCTCGTCGCGGACATCGGCCAGAATCGGCACCTTGCGGGTGTGGATGAGGTCCGCGATGCGCTCGATCAGCTTGGATTTCTGCACCTGATAGGGGATTTCGGTGACCACGATCTGCCATTGCCCGCGGCCCAGTTCCTCGATCTCCCACTTGCAGCGCAGCCGGAAGGCGCCACGCCCGGTGCGGTAGGCCTGTGCGATGCTTTCGGGCGGTTCCACGATGACGCCGCCGGTGGGGAAATCCGGGCCTTGGATATGGTTCAACAGCGTGTCGTCGCGCGCATCGGGCGACTTGATCAGGTGCAGGCAGGCATCGATCAGCTCGGCGATGTTGTGCGGCGGGATGTTGGTGGCCATGCCCACGGCGATCCCCGACGAGCCATTGGCCAGAAGGTTGGGAAAGGCGGCGGGCAGCACGACCGGCTCGCGCAGGGTGCCGTCGTAATTGTCGCGGTAATCGACCGCATCCTCGGCCAGCCCGTCGAGCAGCGCCTCGGCGAACACGGTCATCCGCGCCTCTGTGTAGCGCGGTGCGGCGGGGTTGTCGCCGTCGATATTGCCGAAATTGCCCTGACCGTCGACCAGCGGATAGCGCACCGCGAAATCCTGCGCGAGACGCGCCATCGCGTCATAGATCGCGGCATCGCCGTGGGGATGGTAATTGCCCATCACGTCGCCCGAGATCTTGGCGGATTTCCTGTATCCTCCGGTGCTTGACAGCCGAAGCTCGCGCATCGCGTAAAGGATGCGGCGATGCACGGGTTTCAGCCCGTCACGGGCGTCGGGCAGGGCGCGGTGCATGATGGTCGACAGCGCATAGGTCAGGTAGCGCTCGCCGATGGCACGGCGCAGCGGCTCTGGCGTCACTTCGGGCAGCATGTTGGGGTCGTCGACGGTATCGCTCATGGATCCGGGGATACTGGTCCGGCTCGGTTACGTAAAGCGGTGATCGCGCCCCGGGCCGTGGGATATCGCGCTTGCATCACCTGTGGGGGCGGGTCAGAAGGCGCGCATGACCGAAAGGATCATCCTCATCACCGGCTGTTCGTCGGGTATCGGCCTTGATGCGGCGCGCACGCTGCGGGCGCGCGGCTGGCGGGTCTTTGCCAGTTGCCGCAAGGCCGAGGATTGCGACTGCCTGCGCGCCGAGGGATTCGAGGCCCCGCGCATCGATTACGAGGACGCAGCGAGCATCGCGTCGGGCCTTGCAGAGGTGCTGGAGGCCACGGGCGGGCGGCTCGACGTGCTCTTTAACAACGGCGCCTACGCGATCCCCGGCCCGGTCGAGGATATGCCCGCGGACGCCATGCGGGCCATATTCGAGGCCAACCTGATCGGCTGGCATGACCTGACGCGACAGGTGATCCCGGTGATGCGCGCGCATGGCGCGGGGCGGATCGTGCAGTGCTCTTCGGTGCTGGGCCTCGTGGCGATGAAATGGCGCGGGGCCTATGTGGCGACGAAATTCGCGCTGGAGGGCCTCAGCGACGCGATGCGGCTGGAGCTTGCGGGAACGGGGATCGAGGTGTCGATCATCGATCCCGGCCCGATCGAGACCGCCTTTCGCCGCAACGCCATCCGGCAATTCGAGAAATGGATCGACTGGGAAAACTCCGCGCGCGCCCAAGAGTATCGCGACAGCCTGCTCGACACGCTGTACAAGGGCAGCAGCAAGGGCCCGCAATGGCCGGCGCGCGCCGTGACACGCGCGCTCATCCATGCGGTCGAGGCGCGGCGCCCCAAGGTGCGGTATCACGTGACCACGCCCACCCATGTCATGGCGGTGCTGCGCCGTCTTCTGCCCGCGCGCGCGCTCGACTGGGTGCTGAAAAAGGGATAACGGACCCGCGAGAAATCACATTTGCCCTTTCGCCTTTCATGCCATCGCGCCTAGGTATGCACCAAGACACAGTGACGGAAAGGAGTTTTCATGCTGCAAGACCCGTTATTCATCATCGCGGCGGTGGCGTGCCTTGTCGTGGCGGTGATCCTCATTCGCGGCATCTCCACCTTCGGCAAGGAAGGTGTGGACAATGCCAAACGCGCCAACAAGTACATGCGGTGGCGGCTGATCGCACAGTTTGCCGCCATCGTTCTGATCCTGATTTTCGTCTATTTCCGCAGACAGGGAGGCTGAGCCGATGGTGGTTCTCAACAAGATCTATACGCGCACGGGGGACGCGGGCGAAACCGCGCTCGGCAATGGCACGCGCGTGGCCAAGCATTCGGCGCGGGTGACCGCCTATGGCACCGTAGACGAGCTGAACGCGACGCTGGGGCTGGCGCGACTGCAGGCGACCGGGGAAACCGACGCGGCGCTGGCGCGCATCCAGAACGATCTTTTCGATCTGGGGGCCGATCTCTGCCGCCCGGACATGGAGCGCGATACCGAGGCCGAGTATACCCCGCTGCGCATGGTGCCGTCGCAGGTGGACCGTCTGGAGGCGGAGATCGACGCGATGAACAAGCATCTGGAACCGTTGCGCAGTTTCATCCTGCCGGGGGGCAGTCCGCTGGCCGCCAGCCTGCACCTGTGCCGCACCGTGGCGCGGCGGGCCGAACGCCTGACGGTGGAGTTGTCGGCGCTGGAGCATGTCAACGACGCGGCGGTGCGCTATCTCAACCGGCTGAGCGACTGGTGTTTCGTCGCCTCGAGAATGGCCAATGACAACGGCCGCGCCGATGTGCTGTGGGTTCCGGGCGCGAACCGCTGAAAGCGGCGGGGCGTCCTGCGGACGGCCCGGCGACCGGAAGGGCGGAGCCCCGGGCCGAAGGCCGGGCGCGAACCGCTGAAAGCGGCGGGGCGTCCTGCGGACGGCTCGGCGACCGGAAGGGCGGAGCCCCGGGCCGAAGGCTGGGCGCGAACCGCTGAAAGCGGCGGGGCGTCCTCGTGGACGGCCCG
>Ga0307981_1002302_pt1 | contig 15716 bp, 5 predicted proteins | sample OrgLakmetagen987_FD_201849 | JGI IMG/M metagenome (GOLD analysis project Ga0307981, IMG submission 201849) | Saline water microbial communities from Organic Lake, Antarctica - #987 | ecosystem: Environmental > Aquatic > Non-marine Saline and Alkaline > Saline | place: Antarctica: Organic Lake... | reverse complement strand
GGAAAACCTGCCCGCTTGAAGCATGTGTGCCTGGCGCTCGATCGAATGCCGAGATGCGAAGGGAAGATGAAACGCGCGGTTGGCGTTTCCCGGGAAAAGTCTGTCTCGGACGGGTAGGTGGCAGACCACACAACATCGCACGACATTCTTCGATACCGTTCAGCATGAGACAATCATCACTGCAATGGCTCGCTTTCTACTTGTTACTTGGTCATCAACCATCTACAACGCTCTGCTATGTGGTCCCGCCTCGTAACCATCGCCCGCAGCGAACCACCGCCAGCAAAACAGGATTCTCTATCCACACCATCCTTGCCCAACATCGTCCACTTGTAGATGATGGCAGCAGCGCCGACCATGATGGACAAAGGGACGTTTCGATAATGTCCAAATCTCTAGATTCCCACAACGGACTACCTGTACTTTCGGCAGCTACTGCTAATGCTTTCCTTCAACCACTACTACTGCCGCTGCTGCTGCTGCTGCTGATGATGATGATATACGCCACCACAGCAGCAGCACTTCCAGCCAGTGCCATGGACCATCCAGCCGTCGATCATGTACTCTTGGGCATTCCCATTCCAGTACCCGATGCACGCTATTTTTTGGCCGGTGGCCTCTGTGCAGCCGCCAGTCATGGAGCTACTACTCCCATTGACGTCGTCAAGACACGCATGCAAGCCGAACCGCTCAAATACAATGAGGGAGTCGTCCGTGCGGCCCAAATAATGTGGGACGAGAGCAGTAGCGGGTACGCTACCTTTCTCGCTGGATTGGGCCCGACAGTTCTAGGCTATGGTGTAGAAGGCGCCGCAAAGTTTGGGCTCTACGAGAGTCTCAAACCAACGTTTGCTTCCATTCCCCTACTAACACATGGAGGGAGTAGTAGCACCGCCATTCCGTATCTACTGGCGAGTGTGTCAGCAGGGGCCGTGGCGAGTCTCATGCTCTGCCCTTTGGAGCGCGTACGAATACGCTCCGTGACCGATCCGAACTTTCCGAACAGTTTACCAGAGGGTCTTTCGCGTCTCATTGAGGAAGAGGGTCCTCTGGCTATTTTTGGTGGAATCGGCGCCATGTTGTTCAAACAAGTTCCGTATACGATATGTAAGCAAGTTTCCTTTGACGTATTTGCTGGCATGTTATATAGCGCTGCCGCTGCGCTCAGCTTGAGCCATGTCCAGGTGGAGATCACGATTGGTGCCGCCTTTTTGGCTTCCATCCTCGCTTGCGTGGCCAGTCATCCAGGCGATGTCATTTTGACTGACACGTACAAGAGTGCGCAAGGTGGGCAGCAGCTTTCAAACTTCACGCGTGTTGTAGCAGATATCTACCAACAAGATGGTTTGGAAGGCTTCCTGGCGGGTCTCTCGGCACGTTTTCTGCATGTAGGATCCATCATTACGAGCCAATTGGTTATCTACGACTCTATCAAGCAGCTACTCGGCTTGCCCGCTACTGGAACATAAGAAAACACTTTCTTCGTTCTACATCGATCGCATCTACCGTAGAATTCATCTCATCAATCTATAATAAAGTACTGTATCGTATAGTGGACAACCGGACGCCATTCATTAAGTAGATGAGAGTGGAGACCAACGCAAAAAGCCAACTACAACGACGACGCGCGCCAACTTAGGCAGGAACAAAGGACATTGGTTCGTTCCAGATCCACTTGTTGCCCGCCCACTTGACACCCGACTCGACGGGACACGCGCCATGCAAACTGTACGTGTCGGTCGTTCCATCACCCAGCATGTTGTAAAAGATTATGACCTTACCTTTTTGGGGCTGTACTTTGAGACCTCCACTGCAGTCTCGCATACTTATTTCGCGGCGGCGATCCATGCGTGGAAAGACCGTCTGACCGCCCGCTTCTACTTCACTCAAGTACCAAAAGACGGTGGCGAACCGATTGCGCTTGCCATTCTTAATCAAGGCCAGTGTGGAAGCGTCATTTTGATACAAGCTCGCGTCGAAAAAATCGTGATGCGAATCGTACTTTTCCTCGAGTCCGTAACGAAGCACCTGCACGTCTTCCTGGTGATCGCGGGGCATACGAATCAAACTGGCCGTGCGATAATCAATGTCAGTCAGAATGGCATCGCGGTCTCGCAAAAAGCAAGTTTGTGACGTTCTAAAATCCGATGCCGGTCGTCCTGCATCCTTGTCCATGAGCGTCACTTGCGAGTATTCCATCAAGGGTTCGGCCCTTCTTTTAATGTGGTCGCATTCGTCGTCCGACAAGAATCCTTCAACAGAGAGTACCAAAGGAACGAGCGACAGGGTTTCGAGTGTGACTATCTGCTGTTTGTTACCCATATCGGGACTTCTTACTGGCATGAGTGAATAGAGGTTAGCGGTACGTTTAAAACCCACATTGACACCGGGCCACATAAACTGTCCGCCTTCGTATACCAAGACCATTCCAAAGCGTGTCGTCAAGAGTCCGGTAAACGTTCCTCGCTTTTCTTCCCACTGATTGGCCTCCAATAGACGTTCTCCTTGATCCGAGAATACGGCCCACGGTTGACTCCAGGTCTCGGGCCTTGGCAAGTTCATTTCTGATTCCATGAGCCTTTGGAGGCCCGCCCACGCCAGGGGCAATCCCACGTGTTTGGATTTGACTTGACGAGTGCCGCCGCTGTAAAATCGGAGGTGCAAAGAGTCATCCGGCGCATCAAAACAGACAATGTGAAGTCCAGGAACATACTCATCGTGCCAAAAGTTCTGCAAGCGCTCTTCGCTGCAGAGGCGAAAGCCAACACTTTCGACCGCGCCGCTTTCGGGCTGCTGTTCCGTCTGGCGATTCAGCGTGGGCACGGGCACGGACTGTTCCGTCGCCACGCGTGGTTCACTCATCAAGGGAGGCGTTAAAAGTCCTGCTGCGAGACAAAGGAAAAAAACGAACAAGCCAACTAAGGGAAAGGGAGCCTGCGGCTGATGGGAAGCCTCGTTGAGGATGGTCTCCATGTCCTTTGGTTTCTTGGTGGTCGCGACGGCAGCAGCAGATTTCCCGCTGCCACTCTTGGCAGGTTTTTCGCCGCCTTTGCGCTGACGGGTTACCATGGCTTTCAAGGCAGGCTAGGGATGGTGCAAGGGCGCACGAAAGTGGTGTAGAGGGAGAAGAGGGGATGTTTTAATCGAGCTAAGCGGCTGACTCTCCATTGTCAGAGACCAGTAATAATTTCACCTGCACGGCGGAAGATCCACGTGACGTCGTTCGCATCATGTGCCCGTTTCTGGATATTATTATTCAAAAACAAAAACTCTGATTTACACAAAATTATAGTGTCCGTTACGCTTCGATCATCATCCTGTCTCATGAGTGACTGTGGACTAGACTAGAGGTTACCGGTAGAGGTGCTGTACCGTATTGTGGAATTACTCTAGAGCAAGAAGTACTTGACCAGGGCAAGACGTGTACTTGTAGATTGGGAGAATCCGCGGCATCCGGCATCGAAAAATTCAGTTGAAACATACAATGATGTTAGCCAGCTATAGTCTGGTATCACTGCTAAAAGATAGTCGGAAAGACGTAAGGTAATGGTGCGTCGAGTTTTATTTATCCGTGCCGTCTGCTTTCTCGACCCAAGCATTCTTCATTCTTACGAGAACTGAAGTTCTCGCAACAAGGGAACTGCGAATGTAAAATGTAAGTACTTTAAGCTACCACTGTTTGGCAAGCAAGTCGCCCCGGATGACTTTGCGACAACCTTGCCAGCAACCAATCATCAATCAAAACAATAAATATCATATAATATAATACGTTGTAGGCGTCTCTAGTAGGCTCCGGCCATCTCGACGTCGTTCGTGGCCAAGACGTCAAAGATGCAGACGTCACGGTCCTCGCCAGGCACATGGGCACAGGCGGCTTCAGCAGCGGCATGGGTGATCACGACGCCGGCAGGCTGCTCCGCAAACACTTCGGGCTGACCGAGGCGCTTCTTGCCCTTGAGACGACGCATTGCCGGCATCTCGCACTGCTGGAGAGGCTGCTGTGGGCCCTCGAGACTGTGGAAGAGATTGGGCTCGGCCTCGAGAACCTGCCATTCCTGGCCAAAGGCAATGGGGTCGCTCAAGATGGTCTCGCCGTCACGAGCCAACTTGTCACCAGTGGCGTAGGAGCCCATGAGTCCGACGCTGCCGGCAAAGGATCCACCATCTTCGCTAGCCATGAGGTCGACGCTGACAAAGTCCTTGTAGGTCTTCAAGATTACCTTCTCGCCGTTACCGAGATCCACCGTGTAGATGCGCTGCTTGCTCGGACCCCTGGCCTTCTTGACGTAGTCGACAGTGTACCCACCGATCTTGATGGGGAACTCCTTGCCACTCGACCCAAACACTCCGTTGATCCAGTAGCGTCTCATGTCACCGCCCATGATCTCGAGCGTGTCTTGACCGATCTTGAGAATGGCCGACTCAATGTACGACCAGCTGAAGCGGATCTTCGTGCGAACGTGAACGTCCATGCCCTTGTTGTTATCGAAGTCGGGGTTGCTCAACATTACCATGTCGCACGCACCATGAAAGTCGTACTTGTCGTGCGTCCAAGTCTTGAAATGAGGGTCGCCGCCCGCACTAGAGCTAGTAGACAAGCATGTGAAGGTGGTATCGCCCGTCTCGGTACAAATAAAGCTTTCACCACACGGATTTCCAGCACAAGGGCAGTTCCCTGTAGTCACAATGAGTGCCCACTCATTGAGCGTTGCGTCGTCTTCCTTACTACTAATCTCCAGCGTCCAGTCGCCTCTCACCGGCAATCCATCGAAAACAGACAGGAGGCCCCCTGGTCGGACGGACACGCCGCCATCGTTGCATATAGCGATGTCGGGGGTAAGGGCATCATCACCTTCGTATCCGTATCCATAGCCACCATATCCCAAAGGCAGCGCTACATCGGCTTCGTCGTCAAAGATCTCAATAAGGTTTTCCGTAAAGCCGCACACGTTCTGGACAATGCTTGAACTTGTCTTCCCGCCGGGACCTGTGAGGACAACGTTCAAAACCTCTGTGACCTCGGACGTGATATTGACGCGAAAATCGACATCACAGATTTTGGTATCGGCGGGAACAGAGAGAGTGGAGCTTTGCGTGCCCCCCTTGCCCGGAATTGGGAGGTTTTCCGTCTTCGGGAAAACTGAGCGGGAGTCGGTGCAAGTAGAGCCATCGTTCGAGGTTTCAAAACCAAGCTTGCAGTCGCATGTGTAGCTGGTGGCTCCCTCTGTCTCGGTACAAGTATTTGGACTACCGCATGGATTTCCAGCACAAGGGCAGTCTCCTGTAGTCACAATGAGTTCCCACTCGTTGAGCCTTCCTGCTTCTCCACCTAGGTTATTAAAAATCTCGAGCGACCAGGTGCCTTCCGTTGGCAAGCCGTCGAATACAGAAAGGGGGGTCCGGGGTCGGACGAACACGCCGCCGCTGTCGCAAAATGCGAAGCTGGCGAGGTTGCCATCGTATCCCAAGGGCAGCGTTGCATCGGCTTCGTCGTCAAAGGTCTCAATAAGGTTAGTCGCACCGCCACACACGTTGCGTACGATGGTTGAAGTTGTCGTCATGTCGGGACCTGTGAGGACCACATTACAATCTATTGGAAACTCGGACGTGATATCGACGCGAAAATCGACATCACAGACTTTGGTATCGGAAATATCGGTAGGAACAATGAGAGTGGAGGTTGCGGATATTTTCGGGATAAGCATACTGGAATCGTCTGGGGATGGGCGTGCCGGGATTAAGATATTGAGATCGCTCCCAGGGGAGAACTTCTTGACAATCTGAGCCTCAGTTACAGAGACGCTGGCGGCGACACAGAGCCCAACGACAATCTTCGAAAGAAACTTCATGGTTACAAAATTGCTGTTGAACCGCTGATAAAAGCGTAGGAAAGAGAACCGACCGATTTTATGTGAGACGCAAGAGAGAAGAGCTCATCACAGTATCTTCACAAGGTCCCTTGAGTCGTTCCGATACGAAGCGAACGAGCGAAACAAGACAAGTGCACGAGAGAAAAGATTATTGCTGTATGAACGAAGATAGATGCATATCGATCAAGAGCAAGGAGAGATTGAACGGCAGGAATGAACCAAGCAGGTCGACGACGACTTGAAATCGCACATGTGAAGCGAGATCTTCCAAAGCAAGCAAAGACGACGATTGACTCCTCCCCACTCGATGTATCAACACATGATACACAATGCTGCCTTCTGCTGCTTACCTTGGCGTTGCTCTTCTCGTATTGAAAGGTGTGGGAAACAGATACTATACCACTTGCACAGCTCGTCGTAAAGAGAGGAAGACACTCTTGTGATGATGAACAATTGTGGGTATAGTGTGGATCAGCGTGACTGTAATTAATATTTAATATGCCCCGGAAAAATGAGAGTGAATGAATTTCTTGTAAGTGTGAAAATATGCTCCTCGTTTTCGATACTGTGGGCTTAATTGAAGCGTACCTACTACCACTACTATTGGCCCATACTGTTGCTTAAAGCCTGTCCTTTAATCTTGTACTTAGATCTAAAATTCAGGCCCTAGTGAATGGGACTAGGCCCTAGTGAATGGGACTATGCCCCATTTCGATTTGCGAGTATTACTAAGTTAATACGGTGCAGTACTTTAGTGATAATAGCTAGCTAGTTTATTTCAAAGTAACTTAAGTAGTGTAGATATACCGGTAGTGTTGGACTGGATGCACTGCCTAGGGATTCGTGGACATGTTCAGGGTGGCACACGTCTGCTAACCGAATAAGGTAAATGGTCACGTCGGCAATTTCTTGCGGAATGATGACACCTCAAAATAGAGTCGGTAGATGAGTACAATCCCCATCAAGTGCGCTCTTAAGAGGGAAATAGTCGCAGCACCTCAGACACAGAGGTTCCTTCTAAAGTAAACCTCTCATTCGAGGTCAAGGTGGGCGCCTGTCTACCTACGACTACAGTACGTACCGTACCCTACTGTACCTACGTCGTGCAGTACTGGTTCATACCTACGACTTACCTGCCTGGTATCGCGTGTGAAGTGCAGTGGAACACACGGATTTGAGAGCACTGTAATCGTAAACATTATAATCTGAGATTCCGTACACTAAACTCTACAGTCCGGGCCGTATCGCTTCGCTTTACGGTGGTGCCAGGCCAGCACCGGCAGTACTGGTACTTGCAGTCGTAGCTCAGCTCAAGTCGTGAATGAAAGTCCATCAGAAAAATCTTCTTTGCACGACACACACAACACACGAAAGAAGAACAGCAATCACGTTTCACGTGTCCACCATGACGACTCTCCTGAACCCTCACGACGCTGCTCCTGGAGCAGACCTGCAGGAAAAGCTGCTATCGTCGCAGCCAGAAGTTGATCCCGAAGAAGTAAACGTGCTCATGGAGGATGCCCTCATCGGCAATGGCGGCACAGCCGGCGAAAAGCAACCCAATCAGTATCGTGACTCCTGGGCGGCCGCCCTCTTTGTCTCGCACCTTGTCGCAGTATTGTATCTAGCCGTCATGTGGGGCATTCCTGCCTTGAACTTGGAGGATACCTCGTACGGTGCCACGGACGAGGTGCACTTTGCCGGATTTTTCTATCTGTGCCTCGCGGCAAGTCTGGCGGCGCTGCTGGTGGCCGCCACGGCCTTGTCCATCATGACACGCTTTGCCGAGCAGCTCGTGCAGATTAGCCTTTTATTTTCCATTGGTTGTAACGCTCTCATCTTGCTATTCTTCCTTACGCAGCACTTTTGGTGGGGCGCAGTCCTTTCCACGGTGTTTGTCGCGTGGGGATTGTGGTATGCCCGAGCGGTCTGGAACCGTATCCCGTTTGCCGCGGCCAACTTGAAAACGGCCGTGACGGCCCTCCAGTTGAATGGAGGCATTATGGTGGTGGCCGCTGCGACTGTATTGGTGGTGAATTTATTTAGCGTCTTTTGGATGCTGGCGTGGTTGGGCGTCTACGCCCGATCCGCCACATGCAAATATGGCGAGTGCACTAGTCACATGAGCAGTCTGACGGTCACTTCCTTTCTGCTGTCGTATTATTGGACGGCGGCCGTTGGCAAGAATGTGCTACATGCGACGGTCTCGGGTGTCGTGGGAACCTGGTGGTTTGCTCCAAATGAAGCTTGCAGCTTTTGTTCCAATGCCATTACAGATTCTTGGATGCGGGCGTCGACCTATTCGCTTGGTAGTATTTGCTTGGGCAGCTTGCTTACGGCAGTCCTGCAAGTTGCCTATCATTTAGTGGACAATGCCCGTCGTCAAAGTCGTGGCAATGAAATCTTGCTATGTGTGGCCGAGTGCTTGGTGGCCATGTTGGAGCGAATCGTGGCCTATTTCAACAAGTGGGCGTACGGTACGTGTCGTGGTTACTCACGTACACGCGAGTTATTTGGTTATCTCTGCTTATACTTACACCGTGTATCTTGCGTCTCTTTACTCTTGCAGTTTATATTGGTCTCTATGGATACGACTACGTCACTGCGGGTAAAAAGGTAATGTCTCTCTTTGCCGAGAGAGGGTGGACCGCGATCATAAGCGATGACCTCGTCCTTCGTGTGTGCAGCTTGATGGCGCTTGCCATTGGTCTTGTTACTGGCTGCATTGGGCTTGTTCTGGGAACAATGAGCCCCAGTTGGGTGGAAGAGTTTGGAAGCTCGGCAGACGCCATTACTTTCCTCATGCCGTTTTGCATTGGAACGGCAATTGCTTTCATTTTGATGAGCGTTGTCGCTTCGGCCGTCGACACGGTGATTGTCACATTCGCCGAGGCTCCTCTCGACTTTGAGCGAAATCATCCGGGCCTACATCGACAAATGGTAACTGCGTGGGAACACGTGTACCCGGACGAGTTTGGTACAAGATCCTAGACAAGATTCATTATTGCTGCTGCATCGGTAGCAATGCACATTTTATATTTTTAGTAATACTGTTTCTTAAGAGCATAAGTATCTACTTTATTTCAAATTCTCATTTTGGATTGTCGATCAGCTTGTTGGAGGTTCATTACCTGCATCAATCCGAAAGCGGCGCCTACCAAAGCGGCGGCTTGTAGGCTGGGTATGCCACGGCACAAGACGAATGGCATAGCGTTCAAGGGAAGGGCAAGCGTGACCTGCAAAGTCGGCACCACTTTGCCTAGCCATTGCTTTCGGTAGAGCAAAAAGTGACTCGGAAGCACGGCCACGAGGCCAGCAAGATGGAGGACGGGTCCAACAAAGCTGTCCGACGTCCAAAAGCCACTTCCTGCTAGCTTTGCGGAGGTCGTGAGTGCCTGACTATGCAGCATGGCTTTCTTCGCGAGTGCAGCCAAGTCATCTTCATCCTTGGAACCTTCCGCAGAGCCAAACACGCCGGCCAAAAGATCCGCATGACTGCGAGCAATGGACGAATCTCCAAGTAACGTAAATAACCCTGAGCCTCGGATCATGATAGCATAGACACTCGCACAGAGAAACACAAGCGTCGTACCAGCCAATAGAGGATAGAATTTGTTGGAACGCTTCAGGTTGGACAAATTGAGGATGAAGTTTGATCCGCTCGGCGTTTTGGTGGATGTGGCACCGAGCCGCTGAATCCGGCCGCGTGCATCAGAGGCCTTTTCTCCTTGAAGCGCGAGTAGAATGGGAGCAACGACAATCGTTCCCAAGATGGAGGCCGGTACACCCAGGAAAGTAGTTACGTCAAAGTTGACGTCGAGTCCAGCTACGCCATACCTTCCGTAGAGCACTGCAATCGCGCAACCCCACGACAGTACGCACATCATGTTGCACAGTCCACGGGACGTTTGGTTCTTGGAGCGTCGGTTTCGGAGTGAAAATGAAACTGAGATAGCTGACAAGGCACACACGACAAGGTACGTAAAAGCCCAGCCGCCCGATCCAAAGGGATGGACTACGCCGGACTGAAAGAGTTGTGGGAATCCTGCTACAGGAAGAAAGAGAGGTAAAGCCACCATCCACATTGCACCGATTTGTTCCACTTCATCAAAGTTCTCAAGCTCCAGGCAATAGCCGAGAACAGCAGTGATCGTACCCAAGAAGGCGAGTGTCATACACGACACCGTCGTCAAGATGAGAAAGAGAATGTCTGCCTCGCTCATTGTCTGCATAATAATGAACCATGCCACGCCACCGCCAAACATCAGGCTAAAGGTCATCGTTCTAAAGAGTAGGTACGAGTCTTGTCTTCCGGACGAATTCTTTCGCTCTTTGAGTTCCAGAGGACCAGTAACGGCCAAGAGTGTCGCAAGAGTCGCAGACAAGAGACCCCAGCCCCCCGTTCGGCTTTTGCCACGACTAATCAACTGCGATCCAAGGCTCGAGATCGCAGCGTAAGGGTTCGAGGCAGCCTCCCCCGCACCAGCGCCGACAGTTGGAGCCGCAAAGAATATACCAGCACCCATGAGGAATGCAAGGGCGGAAAGTTTTTTCCAGACCTCGCCGCCTCCGTCGGGTAGATAGTAATTCAACATTGAGAGACAAGAGAGTCCCCAAAGAGCTAACGTCGATCCAACGAGTTCCGATACTGGCAGAGTAATGCTGTAGTAAGTGTCGCCTTGATAGGTACCTGCAAGTGCCCCTACCAATGGGTACAAGATGTAAGGTACAGCTGCGACGAGAGCAAGTGGTAGAAAGCAAAATGTATAGACGAAAATCGTCTGAGCAGCACCACTTGGGAGGTCCGTTTCGCCTCTGCCCATTGCTCGACGCTTTCGTGTGGCGGTCTTGAGATAAACCGGTTCCAGGAAGACTCTAGGAGCAAATATGACAATGCATAGTAGACTCGCCACGATTGCACGTAGAAAGACTTCCCAGCCTCCAGTTCGTTCGTCCGGAGCAATCTCATCCGCCTCGGCTGCGTCAATGTAGAGCGATGCTGCCTTTCCGATAGCCAAAGAGATAACGACCCCTGACGACCTGGCGGACAGAATTTTCACGCGTTGCATAAACAAAGTGATTCCAATTAGCACGAAACTTGTCAGCATTGCGAGCGAATGGTCATATAGCATCTCCTCTTCGACAGTATCCTCTGCTTCGTACTCAAGCCCCATGAGTTCCTTCGTCGGGACTGGCCGCTTGAGCAAAGTGATCTCCAAGATCATGAGCAAGATGCTGTACAATACAAAGAGAAATCCAGCAAAGTCGACGCGTCGAAGCGTCTTGGCAGCAAACCCGCCACTTGGTCGCACCGCCAAACCCGTCACTAGGCCCATCATGACAGAAGCAGCAACCACCACCAGCCCGAATCGGGCCAAGCTTAGTTTCACTCCTGGTAACGGCAGATCAATGGCGCTATCAATTCCTGCAAAGCGGTAGGTGAAGATGACCACGCCCGTGGCGTGCACCACAAACAGAAAAATAGCAAGATACCGCAACATGCGACTGGTGATCCAAAGACTCAGACCCAAAAAGGCCAGAATCGGTAGCGGCGTAAAGTTCCAGGGTAGCCCAAAGGCTTTCCCAAGAGCAAGTCCAGCCAACGAGAGTGCTAGCTGCACGATATCCTCGTGGTACTCTCCAAACAACAACCCCCCCGTAGATTCCGACTGCCGACCCCATACAAACATTGCAAAGCACAGAGCGTTGGTGGCGGCCGTCCAGTAGAGGGATATCAACCAGGTCGGTGACTGCGCACCCATGAAATGGTACGAAAACGAGTGACAAATGGCAAGCAGGTACCGTTGTTGGAGGGCCCACGATGTCAAGACGGCGAGCCCCACGGGCAGAGCAGCGCCACGCAGAGTGTTTCCCGCACCGACGCCGGGGAGAATTGGTTGTGCGGCCGCTGGATAGGGTGACACGCACAAGCCCAATCCACTGAAATAAGCCAGTATATAAAGCATTAAATAGGGTACCGTCATGACGAGCACCCAGTCGAAAAAGTCGTCCGTCGAAGCGTACGAACTCAGTATCCGCCCCATGCTGGTAATCACATGCATGGCGGCCGGTGTCAGCAACAAGAGTCCAATGTGGCCTTGTGCGAGACGAGACGAGAGCACAAAGGAGGTAGCCCTTGCTCCTATAGCGTCAGACTGGTGGAACGACTTGGTACAGGATCCAATCCACAGCATGGTAGCAGTTAGTGAGCCGGCAAACACAAACGGCGCCGCAATAGCGGCAGCATCTTGTCCCATGGTTTCTTCAATTTTGTTGGCAAAGGCATTGGTCAGGATACAAGCCGCCACTGGCGGTAGAAAACTGTGCAGCGTTTGCTCCAAGTGTACCGCCAAACTGTTTCTGCTGGTATCCGCCACCACCATCCACTGCAGCTGCAGTGTCGTCCAAGCCGCGGCGCAAATCCAAAAGAGACCCGTACCCGTCATGATTGAAATCAACGTTAGCACGCGGCCGCTGGACGCATCACCATCGTCGTCAACGGCCGCCAGCAAGAACCACGAACCGACGCACGTTTGCACGACTGCCGCCAACCAAGTGCCCCACAGGACGACCGATCGAGCATTGGCCAAGTCGGCGCCATGAAGGGCCAGCGTGGAAAAAAGAAAGGTTTGCAGCGGGTAGGGCGACTCGGTCGCCGTCAAGAGGATCCAAATACACGGTAGCAAGATTGCGAGAATGATAGTATTGTGCGCGTATCCCTTTTTCTGGTCGGGCTGCATGGTGAGTGACGGCGACGACGCGGCAGCGCCGTAGGGAGAGTAGGCAGCGGTCGCGTGCGGGTGTTGGCCGTAGCTGGTGGGGTGAGTGTATGCCGCTGGCTGCTGCTGCTGCTGCGAATAGTAAGATGTTGGGCTTGGGGTTGACTGTGTTGGTTCGGCTCGACGATGTTGCAAGTGACTTGCCGAGACTTGTCCGTAGGGTTCACCAGGATACGGAGCGGCAGGCGAGTACATGGTGGTTGGTTCCGGATCTTTTTGAATGCCGATTAAGTTCGTGTTTCAGGGTTGTTCGGATTGAAAATACGCCTCTTTCTTAATGTGTTTTGGAATTCAGTAAGCAAGGATAATCCGTAGCCGCAGTGGTCGTTAGGCTCGGACAGAAGGAGGATGTGGTTTGGCGGTGCCATTGTGAGGACCAGCGGTTAGGTTTAGGAGTGAGGCGCGAAAACGGATCAAACAGCTGACGTGGTAGATACGTTTCATTGGCTTATTTTGTCTGCGTTGGGTACCGTTTCGAGGTTTTCGAGAAACGCTGTTAGTTGGCACGAAGTTTCGATCTTGTCGTTGCCGTCCATCGTCCCTCGTTGAAATCCAATCAAGTGGGTCTTTGCTACCGTACAGTATTGCAACCTTTCATCTTTCCACAGTCAACCCAGTTAAGACCTGCGCAATACTTCATCCTTGCAGTGTCTCCAAGGCGCTACGCTACTTAACTTCAAGACACATGTCCAAAAAGAAGGAAGATCGATCCGATTGGGTCGCCGTCGAACCCGAGTTTAGCGCACAGCCCGAGCACGAAATCCGCAAGGCGTCTTCCTCGTACCAATTCTTTCAAAAGGACATTTCCGAGAGCATCTCGGCCGAACTGAGGGCAACCCATGGTAAGGTTAACATCGCAGACTTTGGTCGAACCGTCCGAGATCGTTGGCAGGGTCTATCGGAGCATGACCGCGAGTACTACGAGACCTTGGCGCGGCAGGATGGTGCTCGCTTTGCCCGCGAATCGCACGCGGCCGATGTGGCTGCTTTGGAACGCCGAGACAAGCTACAAAAGGAGCGTTCCGAAGTCATGCTGGATACAGAAGGTGGCACCAAACGGACCACGCGAGGGCGCTGGGATCGCAAACAGCGCAAGCAAGCCAAGGCGGAAAAGCGCCAGAAAAAGGTCAAGGCTGCCGGCGGCGACCATGGCCAAGAATTTGTCGACGACGACGACTCGAGCTCGGGATCCTTTGACTCGGATGAACTATCGGATGATTCGGACGACAGTGACGCCCCCAAGAAGAAAAAGGCACCGGTTCCCCGCCAGATGACCCAAAAGCAGATGGACAACCGAGACAGCAAAAAGCGAGAAAAGATGGAAAAGGAAAAGTACATTGCCGACCGTCAGCAAGACTTGCGAAAGGAAAAGGCTGGTCAAGCGCAGCGCCGATTGGAGTTCTTGCTCAAGCAGTCCAACATATTTTCGCATTTTGGAAACGTCAAGGAAGACTCGGCCAAGTTTGGTAAGACTGCCGCCGCCGCTGCTGCTGCTAGTACTACCCAACGAAAGGAGGGCGAGCAGACGAGTAGACGCGATGCTGCCAATGCTGAAGAAGAGGAAGACCTGGAAGAAGTGGATGATCATCAAGCAACTTTTTTGACGACGCAGCCTTCGACCTTGGGGTTTGGAAAAATGCGTGACTACCAGCTGGAAGGCCTTAACTGGATGATTCGCCTTCAAGAGAATGGTGTCAATGGGATTTTAGCAGACGAGATGGGGTTGGGCAAGACGCTGCAGAGTATTTCCATCCTCGTGTACATGCTGGAATACCAAAATATCACTGGACCGCATTTGATTATCGTTCCGAAGAGTACATTAAGTAATTGGATGAATGAGCTGGCCCGATGGGCGCCCACTCTCAACGCTATCAAGTTTCATGGCGACAAGCCGACGCGTGAAGATATTGCGAGCACTATTCTCGAGCCGGGACAACGAGACGAAGACCGTGATTGGCATGTCGTTGTCACTACTTATGAAGTCTGCAATATCGAAAAGAAAGTCCTCGGCAAGTTTGCGTGGAGCTACTTGATCATTGATGAAGCTCATCGTCTCAAGAACGAGGCGTCGACCTTTTCCAAGACGGTGCGCCAGTTTGAGACGCGCTACCGTATCCTCCTCACGGGTACTCCGCTACAGAACTCTTTGCATGAGCTTTGGGCCTTGCTCAATTTTCTGGTGCCGGATGTCTTTGAGAATGCAGAGCAGTTTGACGAATGGTTCAACTTGGACATTGAAGACAATGACGAGAAGAACAAGTTGATTTCGCAGCTGCACAAGATTCTCCGCCCATTCATGCTGCGTCGACTCAAAGCGGACGTTGAAAAGTCTTTGCCGCCAAAGCATGAAACTATTCTCTTCACCGGGATGTCTGCCATGCAGAAAAAGTTGTACCGCGACATTCTCATTCGTGATATCGATGCCATTCAAGGTAACTCTGGTGGTAGTCGGACTGCAGTTCTCAATATCGTGATGCAGCTCCGGAAGTGTGCAGGGCACCCGTATCTCTTTCCTGGGGTGGAGGACCGTACGCTCCCGCCTCTTGGAGAGCATTTGGTCGAGAACTGCGGTAAATTCGTCGTTCTTGACAAGCTGCTCAAACGACTCCAGGAACGCGGGCATCGCGTCCTGCTTTTTACACAGATGACAAGAATTCTTGATATCTTGGAGGATTATTTGGTCATGCGAAGGATGAATTATTGCCGCATTGATGGAAACACATCTCAAGAAGATCGAGAGGGTTATATCGAGGCGTTCAACGCACCCGAGTCGGATAAATTCATTTTCATTCTCTCGACTCGTGCAGGAGGGTTGGGAATCAATCTCCAGACGGCAGACATTGTCATTTTGCTCGATTCAGATTGGAACCCTCAGGCCGATCTCCAAGCTCAGGATCGTGCGCATCGGATCGGTCAGAAGAGACCTGTGCAAGTCTTTCGATTGGTGACGGAACACACGATTGAAGAGAAGATTGTTGAGCGAGCTCAGCAAAAGCTCAAGCTTGACGCAATGGTTGTACAGCAAGGCCGCCTCAACAATAAAGATAAGCTGACAAGTGACGAGCTC
>Ga0307981_1002301_pt1 | contig 15717 bp, 10 predicted proteins | sample OrgLakmetagen987_FD_201849 | JGI IMG/M metagenome (GOLD analysis project Ga0307981, IMG submission 201849) | Saline water microbial communities from Organic Lake, Antarctica - #987 | ecosystem: Environmental > Aquatic > Non-marine Saline and Alkaline > Saline | place: Antarctica: Organic Lake... | reverse complement strand
TCTGCTCTGTATGTTGTGGACCTGGAGCGATTCCGTCGTGAGCTAGTAGGCGATCAGTTGAGAGCTGTGTATCAGCAATTGACATCAGATCCAAACAATTTATCCAACCTTGACCAAGACTTGCCGAACTACACTCAACACCAAATCAAAATCTTTTCCTTGCCTCAAGATTGGCTGTGGTGCGAGAGCTGGTGTTCAGAGGAAACGAAGGCCACCGCCAAAACAATTGATCTGTGTAACAATCCACAGCACAAAGAGCCAAAGGTATCAATGGCGAAGAGAATCATTAGCGGAGAATTGTTCGATGAAAGTTGGATAGAACTAGATGCAGAGATTGATGAATATGAACAACAGACTGCGGTGCACATAGTGTGAGATGTAGGGTGAGGATCTAACTAAATTTATTAGTAAAGTATGGAATAAATCACAACTTCAACATTTGATTACATGTAAAGCAAAATCATCTCCGTCAAAATGTACAACGCTTTCGAAATTCTGGATTGTCATTCATGCCCAAAAACTCCATATAATTATTCTTGGATCTTCCACAACCCATTTTAAGTAAACTTGACATGATCTTATGAAAACTTGAGCAGCCGTTTAGCACTGTTGATTCTGACAACAATTGCATCTTGGCAGCTGTCAGGGAGGACAGCATCACACGGTCCGGTGTTACTGCCCCCTCATTTCCGCGGTAATTTCGAGGTCTGCCACTCCCTTGAACAACATCTTCATCATTTACAATAAACCGAAATGGAAAATTATCCTTCTCGGTATACGCAAAGCGCCCTACCATCATTTCTTTGGATTCACTCGTTAGGACCACAGTGTCGTATAAGGTAGTGTTGGTCGTGTTATCTCCGGTCCTAGTCAGCGACCGTTTTTTTGCGAATTCGCGAATGAGTTGGGTGTAATTAGAAAATGGCATGCACTGACTTTCTCTCCTGCATTTGTCTGATGCTCTGATTGCTAGACCAATCGATGATCCAGGATTAAAGTCTGCAGGCACAGCCTTGTCAATGATTCTTTCCATTTCTTGCTTTGCCGCCAAGTTGGGTCGCAGCATGTAATGCAATGCCATGCCATCAGGAAAGTATTTTTCATTCATTATCACTTCTTTGACCTTATCTAAAATCTCCTTATCAACACGCCAGGCAACATTACTATTCTTATTCTTGTGTCGATTTTCACCGTACAAGGATGAAATGAGATTCACATACTTTTCACGTAACAGCAATGGCTCTTTTTCTTTGTTCCCAAAACCTCTCAGCGTGAGGACCTTCGCTTTGTCAAGTTCGTCATCAAGTTTGCCTGTTTTTAAGAAACTATAATATGCTTCTTTACTTATTTCAGTCCCATTTTCCAAGTCGTTATTAGATATAACGCATGGACTCATGGGAAGAAACACACATTGCAAATCGAAGCGATCGCAGCTTGCAGCTTTATACTGCGAACGCATGTGATCAGGTCCGACAGGAATTGAGTTCATGAATAGAACTACTCTACCAGTGCCCACGGCTAGATGTATTTGATCAATGGCCTGCGTCCTAGTTGAAGCACCAAATCCCATTGCTGTATTATGACTTGTCACCAGAAATTTTGTGTTCGGGTCACATTCGTAGTCAAATACGCCAACGTTGTGCTTCTCAAGAACCGACGATGAATTATTATCGTCACTGCGATGTTCTTTTTGTTGGCGCAGGGAATATCTAGCCAGTGCCTCTTTTCTCGCAGGCCCAAACTGATTCTCGTGGATTGCCAAAAATGCCAGCCGGTAGGCCAAGACCTCGATCATTCTGGAGGCACTTGCGGAAGTCGAATTCTTGAGTTTGTTGTGATCTTCTTCCCAAGTCATAAATGTTGAATCCTCGAAACACATTGTTTGAGCGAGTGCGTCCTTGCTTCCATCCAGTGTATCTAGGGGAGCAATATTCATGATGAGGTTGTGGACAAACTGTTCAGTCATGAGAACTTCATTGGCATTTGATAGGCGAGTTGCGTTCAACCAGACAAATTTATTTTGGAATACCATTGGGTCATCATTTTTATTCGTTTTCGTACCATCATTACTACTGGGTGTACTTCTAGCGGCAGAAGTGTCGACATCAATAGTAGCGTTATTAATAGCATCATTTTCACCTTGAATGAGAACACTCTCATTGACGGACGGAGCAAGGAAATCACCTGCAATTGGATCATCAACACCAGCAGTGTAGGAGGACGAATCATCATTTGCTATTTGGGAATTGTTTGCAGCAATGATTTCTTGAGGAGTCGCATTGGTCAAAAGATAATTGTTTGCTGTAAGTACTTTCTGCATCTTAATAAAATGCAACACTGCTAAAAAGCTTAGTAGGTACCATGAGTAGAATCAAGTTCTTAGGTATCAGGTTCATTTTTTGGTCTTTATTCTGCTTTATTAATTTCCTGTTTACTGTTTAATTAGTTATGTCAGTATGGAGTGTGTTTCACTTTTAGTAATAAGGTGAGCTTAGATGAGATTATGTCTGTCCTACGATATGATAATGATGTCGATGAAGGACAGTGCTGGTCAAATGCCGGAGCTGGGAGCAACGGTCATAATCGTTATCCCGCTCAGACTAGGGGTTAGCGTGAATAACCGTTGGATAACGGTTATACGAAGTGTACGTAGTAAACTACGTAGTAACAGTTTGCACGCCGCCCTTTTTTTCCCAAATTTTGGCAACGCACAACCGCTCTATTTTTATTACAAAATAAAATAATCACAACACCACAACATTCGCACAACACACTAAGCACTACTCCCTTGTTACTTATATTTCACAATTGAACTAAATTGAATCACACTTTGTATCTAATCTCTTATGGTACTATCAAGTGCAAAGATGCAGAACCTAGAAACTCAAGTAACATTCCTTCCCTATGCATCCCTCCTCACCGCGCCTCTCCTCCATCACAATCCAAGACTCTTCCTGAAAACAATCCAAACCAATATCTTCCAACAATAACGACAGCAAAGACGGATGCTACTTTGGTGAGGAAGATGGGAATAGATCGGCACCTTGTCCTTTTGGTCCAGCAGACGGAGAGATATACTGATTTATTGAATCAGTAACTAGTGCTAAAACATCATCATGATAGTGCGAATGAGATGGAACAGATGCGGGCTGACGATTAAACATTGGTCAAGCAGACGGAGAGATATCCTGATTTATTGAATCAGCAACTAGTGCTAAAACATCATCATGATAGTGCGAATGAGATGGAACAGATGCGGGCTGACGATTAAACATTGGTCAAGCAGACGGAGAGATATACTGATTTATTGAATCAGCAACTAGTGCTAAAACATCATCATGATAGTGCGAATGAGGTGGAACAGATGCGGGCTGACGATTAAACATTGGTCAAGCAGACGGAGAGATATACTGATTTATTGAATCAGCAACTAGTGCTAAAACATCATCATGATAGTGCGAATGAGATGGAACAGATGCGGGCTGACGATTAAACATTGGTCAAGCAGACGGAGAGATATACTGATTTATTGAATCAGCAACTAGTGCTAAAACATCATCATGATAGTGCGAATGAGTCTTCCTCAGAGACTGGAAATGATGACAAGGTCTGAGACCTGAGACCCTCACAGATATTCCTAAATGAGTCAACAGCAAGAATTGAGATAAAGTTACAGATGTTAGAACTACGGTCCAACAGGACCAACTGGAGCATAGTGTCTGAGCACGAGCAACAGCTCTGTGTACCAAATTTTTTATAAAATCGAATGCTGTTGATAAAAGAAATGAAGGAGACCTGATAAAGTACTATGGCGCAAAACGCAAAGGAAATTTTCAACAAAATTATTTATCAATACCACCGACTTACAGGTATCTAACTTTTATTCTTCCATATGTTTTTTTCACCTATCTTCATCGTGAGAGAATTCAGCACTTCTAAATATTGTATCCTTGCCCCAAGTTTTGTAGCAACTTTAGTGAATGCTCTTGCACCTGTTATCCATCAAATGTTTTAAAGAGTAGGTACTAAGACACGTGCCCAATCTTATAGCTACCATACTGTGAAACGCATTTGAATGGAGCAATTGTTTGTCACCAGCCTTCTTAAGCACTAACATGTCATTCCAATTATGGCACCCCTCCCTTTTAATATAAATTAAAAAGCTTTCCAGATTACTCACAAGCGCAGGTTATCTTGTTGCGTAATAGTATTGATCCAAACATCATTGGAGGAAACGACCAACAATAGTGTGTAGTAGTAGACATCTATTTCATTACTTACATTCTTGCACACCCACACCGACGCGTAGTGCTTGATAAGTCCTTCTTATCTGGCGGGTGGTGGGGCTGGTGACGGCTCCGATGCTTGTCTTGATGCCTCCCAATCTCTCCCAACACTTCATTTTCAACGTAAACAACTTCGTTTAGATATCCAATGCCAACAACTGGATGGAAGCGCGCCCAATCTTGTGAAGCCGACGGTGAGCGGAAAATTGGATTGGCCTGGATTGGCGCCAATATCTCTCCTGGCCACAACAGGCACTATGGTATTTTTATCGTACTGGCAACTGGCATCCACTATCCAATCTATCTACCGTACTGCACTGATCTCTACTGATCTGCACTCTACTGCACGCAACGCAAACATAACATCACTACCGGTACCTTACGTAACTCAACAACTATTTTGAAGTGCAGCTATCATGTCGGGTCTGAAGATTGACGTGCAACAATTCTATAGTCGCATGGAGAAGATCCATGCAACATATCTGAAAAATAAGTAAGTCCACATTTTTCTTTCGTTTGTTATTTTTATGGTACCGAGTGCTGTATCTGCTGCAATGAAATAAACAAGCAATCAAAAAGCATGTCATGGCTACATCTCATTCATAGCATAAGATATCTAAACATAATCACTAATTCTATTATGAAAATCACAGAGGTGCGTGGGGACACGCAAACTGCCTCTGCCTGAACCGCGGTCCATTGAATGAAGAAGACTTGTACGCTAAATCCCTCGTACTACACAACTACATATTTGGAGTGGAGTTGACCGACACTGTAATTCTTCTTACAGAAAATGGGACAATCTATTTTCTCTCTTCCAAAAAGAAAATTGAGTTTTTGGAACAGCTCAAAGGTGCACCTGGGGTGGAAGATACCGATCTCACTGTCAAGTTTTTAACTAGAAATAAAGCAGATTCAAATGAAGAAAATTATGGGTCCCTTCTTAAAGATGTTGAGAAGGACATGACTGATGGAGAAAAGATCAAAGTGGGTATGTTCCAGAAGGAATGGACGGAAAATACAGATGCAGGAACGGCCAATGTCTCCGGTTGGCAAAAGGTATTGGATGATTCAGAAAATACTGAACTTGTTGATGTTGCGCTAGGATTTGGATTGTTGTTGGCTGTAAAAGAAGATGGAGAGCTTGATCTTATAAAGAAGAGTTCGGTCCTTAGTAATAAGATTTTGAAGCATGGATTCGTACCTAGATTGGAAGAAGTTATTGACAAGGAAGAGAGTATCACACATGAAGCATTAGCTGAGGAGATTGAGGAAATTTATGGTGATCCCAAGAAAATCAAACTCAATGTCCCTCCAGATCATGTTCAGTCAGCGTTCTTTCCTATCATTCAGAGTGGGGGTGATTACGACCTTCGCGTGTCGGCATTGTCAAACCAAAAGAAGGCGAAATTTGATATTATCACCATGTCACTAGGTTCACGTTATCAGAATTACTGCAGTAATATTGCAAGAACTTTTCTTGTTGATCCACCAAAGGCAGTTTCAGACACCTATGAAACTCTACTCGTGGTTCATGAAGCATGCCTTTCTGCGATGGTGTCAGGTAAGCCACTGAAGTCGGTATATGCCACTGCGGTAAAGAAACTGAAAGCGGAAGATAGAGAAGACCTCATTGAGTGCCTTCCCAAGAATCTGGGATTTGCGATTGGAGCATACTTTCGAGAGGGAAATCTCACTTTGTCTCAAAAGAATAGTGTTACCTTTAAACCAGGAATGACCTTCAACCTATGTGTGGGATTCTCTGGGATCAAGCTCAGCAAAGCAGACAAGGCAGCAGCACACGATAAAAGTGCAGTAAGTAGCATTTGTCTATACCACTCGAATGGACAGCTTTGGTAACGTTTTTGAATCTGATCATCAATTTCCCCTCCTGCTTTTTAGGTCAAACAGCTTGAAGAATATGCTCTCGTCATTGCAGATACAGTAACCATCACGACTTCTACTGCTGATGTATTAACAAAGCATCAAAAATCGCTAACCGATGTGTCATACATGCTCAACGAAGACGAAGTAGCCGATGATGACAATGACAACGATAATGGCACTTCTAATGGAGATGCTGCTTATGCTCGGAAGGTCCAAGAGGAAGTGGACGACGAGAGAGCTGGTCAGCGGTCGTCCAAACGTCTCGCTTCTACATATGATCAAATGGCGGATTTACAGGCATCAGCAGCAGAAAGAGAGAAACGTCAGATCAGCCTGATGGATCGTAGGAATGAAGAGAGAGTGCGTGAGCTTGCTCGTGCCAAGAGAGGCAAGGGCAAAAATGACGAGAATCGCGCAGCAGAAGAAGTTGAAGCATACAAGCGAACAAAGGACTATCCAGACAATGTTCTTCCTAATCAAATTAAGGTAGACATGGCGAATAAGTGTGTCATTCTTCCTATTGGCGGCAATCCTGTTCCATTCCATATATCTACAATCAAAGCAGCTGTATACCAGAAACTTGACTCGGTGTCCTACCTCCGTGTCAATTTCTATGCAGCTGGACTTGCTCTTGGAAAAGAGGCGTCTAGGAATATGGCCAAACTCGTCGCAAAGTATGCACCATACGCGACTTTTATTCGTGAAATGACATTTCGCAGTTTAGACGGCCACAACTTGAATAATGCCTACCGTATGATTATGGAATTGAGAAAGCGTTTCAGAGCCAAGGAGATTCAAGAGTTAGAGGAGGCAACATTAGTCAAGCAGGATAGACTTATCCGAACCAAGAATGAGCGAGTACCACGTCTATCTGATCTGACCATGAGACCTGTTTTTGCGGGACGTAAAACACAAGGTAACCTCGAAGCGCATCAAAACGGCATGCGGTTTATTTCAAATAGAGGGGAGACTGTTGATATTATCTACTCGAATATTAAGCACGCCGTCTTTCAACCCTGTGAGAACGAGATAATGGTTCTCATCCATTTCCATTTAAAGGATCCCATCATGATCGGGAAGAAGAAGCAAACTAATGTACAAGTCTTCACTGAAGTGATTGATGCCAGTCAAGCGGTTGATGCCGGAAGAAGAAATATGTACGATCCTGAAGAGATGGACGACGAGCAAAGGGAACGCCAATTGCGAAAGAAGTTGAACGAAGCGTTTAAAGATTTCTGCCGCAAAGTGGAAAAAGTCGCTTCAAAGAATGGGTTCACTCTTGAATTTGATATTCCCTACCGTGATCTCGGTTTTCAGGGTAATCCACACAAAGAGATGGTATTCATTATGCCTACATTGAACTGTCTTTGTAACCTCACTGAGACTCCTTTCTTTGTTGTTGATTTAAATGGTGTGGATCACGTCCACTTCGAGCGTGTAACTTTTGCAAGTAAAGCTTTTGATATAGTGCTTGTGAACAAAGATTTTACGAAGCAGCCTTGGAGAGTTGATATGATTCCAAACACTGACAAAGATGCAATTCAGGATTGGTTGACAGACATGGAGATTTCGTATACTGAAGGACCAATGAATCTGAATTGGAAGCAGATTATGGGCACTGTAGCTGAAGATGATCGCTTCTATATGGATACAGAGGAGGATGAAGTAACAAAGAAAGAAGCTGGATGGTCTTTTCTTCGCATGTTCGGCGAAGATGACGAAGACGACGATGATTCTGCCGAGGGAGACTCTGATTTTGGTGCCGATGATGGCGCAGAAGGAGAATCCGAAGAGGAGGAAGAAGAAGAAGAGTTTGACGACGAGAGCGAGGAGGAATCCGATTTCGATGGTGACGAGGAGTTGGAAGAACAGGGTCTGGACTGGGAAGATATGGAACGAGAGGCTATTGCTGAAGATAGAAAAAAGGGCAGAAGAGATGAAGGCGACAATCAGGGAATTGCGAAGAGTACGAAGAAACGTCGCAGGCGCTAGACAAAAGACAGTGTGCATCGCAAGTTGTGTTCAAGAATAGCTACTGTAGCATAGGGAGTGCCAGTAGATTGCAAGCAATAGCACAATTCTTAATAAAATCAGAAACTGAAGGTGACTACTGATGCGACTGCTTAATATGATATTACATCGTTTCGTTGAATGGTCAAGAGTAAGGATTGGTATTAAACTTGAAAAGAATATATGAATGATATTCCTGTCTCCTATCCAGTAATGGAATAGCTAACAGGTTCGGATCCTGGCTTCTTCGGGTATGGATCCAATTTTATCCGGAATGTTTGTGCAACTAGTTCCCCGACATCAAGGATGCCATCCATTGCAAAGATATTCTCATCTTCCACAAGATCTTCTTCCAGATCAAAATCTTGCAGCAGATCTTCAATCTCTTTCATTCTCATATCATCCAAGGACTGTTTGGAATCACGCATACTGACTTCCTTGCGACCTTTTCCCTTTCCTTTCTTTTTTCTCCTATTGGACCCTCCTCCTGCGTTAAGTGCCCCTTCAAGGTCAGCTTGTGATAATCCACCTAGATCTAGATCAGCTTCTTCCTCTTTAATTCCAGAAGCTTTGACGACAGAATTCATTCTGAATTCAAGGTCAACTTCGAAATTTTCATTTGTTCTGACACATGTTTGAGTGACGGTGGCAACAATGTCTCCCCTGACTTGAATACACTCAACACCTGGCGCGCCATTAGTCCTATCTCTGCTCAGTGATAGACCAGCATCCAGTTTCTTAATACTTGAAAGTGAGAATCGTTTCGCAAGCGCTTCTAGCTCATCTTCGTTTGCTGATATATCGATAGTGTATTCTTTTCTGCGTGGTCCAAGGACTGTTTCTGTTCGCAAAGGTCTCGAGAATTCATTTGGAGGAATCTCAAAGTTACCAATCTTTGCTGCAAGAAGAGGAGATATTGTGGACACAGATTTTTCAGAATTTACAGAAATTATTGTGAATCCAGAGCTGCACGATAATAACCCAGCAGCCAAAAGAAATAGAGCGCAATCGGGTGCTTTCATTATTCTTTGTCGAGAGTATCAGCTGAGAAGTGGATAGTGGATGTTTGTTCTACTCGTATCAGATCTTGAAAGTATTACTATTTGTGTATTTACTTTTTATTTGCTCTTCTTCCTCCGTCAAGAAGTTCAAGTTCGTCCATCACAATTTTTTTGGATGGTGTTTGTGAGCCTGCTGGATGTCCCAACCCAACCCAACGAACATAAATATTTAGTTCCCGCCAGATTCTTCAACACTTTCTTCCTCCACTTTGACATTAATTCTGCATTAATTTCTATTAATTTGTGTTTTGTGTTCGATTTCATAGAATTGATTACTTGTACTCTCTAGAGAGCTTGTACTAACAAATAGTAACTAACCCCTTGTAGCTAGCTAGTGATAAGGGGCTGTCCGCTGTACATTCACTCTCATAGTAACAGACCATCAATCATGGATAGAGGAAAGTTTGTCGGTGGATCGGCATTGGCAAGGAAACGAGCGCGGAAGGCAATATACAAAATCCCTCAGCAGGCGCATCAGTCAAATGGTCATGGCTTGCAGCAGTCAAAAAGAATGAAACACTCCATCAGACTACCAAACAGGGTCAGTCCAAGCGACCGTTTCTTTGCTTCGCTACTCCTCAGTCACGGAAATGATATCGTCGATGCTAATGGAAAAAATGATCGTTGGACTCCTGTCATCAGTGAAATTTGTGATAGGGCAGGAGTCCCATTTCCTTCCAAGTTGAATTCCACTGATCATGACATGAATCTTTTCTATTTGATGAGGGCATCCCTCGTTCTCGAAGAGGCGAGGAGTATTCTCGCAGAAGAATTGGTTAATCGCAGCAGGCAAAGGCAGAAAAATGCCGGGATCCGTGTGAAGTTAGCATCCGTGGAACAGAAGAGAAATGGATTCTCTGCTCTGGTATTTACCAAATTGGAAAAAAACGCTCCTTTCATTCCATCTGAATTGTATGATATGAAGCCTGGATGTGTTGTAGCAGTCACTTTTCGAGATGAAGTGGGTTGCAAGAGAAGTGTACTGACAAATATTATGCCAGTGCATAATGCTGATGATAAATCGATTGCGCTCCTTGTCTATCGAATGGAGGAACTTGATGGGCATTTACATCATTCAACTTCCTTCCATTTAGTACCAGTTACCTCTCTCATCAGCGAACAAAGACAATTTGTTGCATGCTTTGATAGACCAAAAGTTCCATTCTTGACAAAACTAATGGGGGTGAAGAGTGCGACTCACACTCGGTTTGATGACAGTGGTGATGATTCATTGGAAGAGGAGGTCTTATTAATAAATAAAGAGGTGGATGTGGATGGAGGTAATAATGAGGATGATAATAACGGTAGTGACGAAGAGTTCATCTCCTTCGAATCAAGAAATATTGAAGAAAAGAAAGGTGATGATTTTAATGTTGATACTAATGCTGATATGGCTTGGGGATCTACTAGGAAAGAGGATAGAATTCCCATGGCTTCTATTGCCATACCCACTTTGAACGAAAGTCAAGAAAAAGCAGCAAATTCTTTCATCAACGGGCCAGCCCAGAATTTGTCGTTAGTTCAAGGTCCACCAGGAACTGGAAAAACTACATTTCTGACTGCTGTCTTGTGCAGAACATTCCTAATCGACTACTCTGTGGATACAGAATACTGCCATCTCAATAGAAATAAAAGAGTCTTGGTAGCAGCACCAACAAATAAAGCAGTATCAGTCCTTGCTTCGAGATTTATGAAAGCTACTAATAGTCACATGGGTCTAAACGTCGTTTTGATTGGTGTCGAAGATGCACTTTTCCCAAAGGATGAAGATGACGACGACGCATCAAAGATATTGAGAGGGATTTTTGTGTATACCTGGGTTGAAGAGCTAATGAAAGATCTAGAATCTTTGATGCTATGTTCAACTAAGGTTCCCATTTTAACAGAGATTGAAGAAGTATTTAATTGTGCTAATTTTCTGGTTACAAAGATGAAGACAGGCATACCCGAGCTTTCAGCAAAGTTTGGTTCGTTGCAGTTTGGCCGTTGCTGGCTGCATATGTTATCAGAACTGACTCAAAAGATTGTAAACGAAGGTGGAGATATACTTAAAATGCTTGATTGTGTACGAGACGTAAATGCAACTTTGTGTGAGTTGCTTTCTTGTTTAAATACAATGAAGGCAAGTGAAAGCGCTGTAGGAGAGTTGCTTAATACAGCAAATGTGATATTCTCTACTCTGACTACTTCAGGAGTCTCTCTCATGAAAAGGACCAGAGGTATCCATGGTAAGTGTAAATGTGTTGTATCGGGCAAAGGTGAATGTTCCTCTAATTAGCCAACTAACCACCCTTGATTCAAATCTTAGAACTATTTGTTGATGAAGCTGCAGCAACCACTGAGGCTGAAATCATTATTCCTCTACACCTTCGTCCTCGACGAATGTTGGCTGTTGGAGATCCAAAACAATTGCCAGCATCAGTCACAAGTCAAAGAGCAGCAGACTTTGGTCTCGATAAATCATTATTGGATAGGCTGATGTTTGGATGTGGCAAAGAACACATGATGCTGGATGTACAATATCGAATGTCACCAGCAATCAGTGCATTTCCCAGCAGTATTTTTTACAATAACAAATTACAAAATGGGCAAAATGTTAGCAGTCCAACATATAGAGGTGAAATTTCTATCATTCATCCAAAACCCTATACATTTATCCATGTGGACGGAAGGGAATCCAGAGCTTCAACCGGGTCATACTACAATACACAGGAGGCGAAGACTGTTTTGCACTTAGTACAACTTGTCCGTGATGCATCTCTTGATGTACAGATGCAGAATTGGGCATCCATTGAAAAGATTAGAATTATTACTTTTTACAGCGGACAAGTACGAGCGATTAAGGATTTGCTGCGATCGCAGCGATTGCCCAATATAACTGTGGCTACAGTCGACTCGAGTCAGGGGTGTGAGGCAGATATTGTGATTGTGTCTTTTGTCAGATCGAATGGAATATCTTCAAGCTCTTCCGGGAAATACAAGGTTGGATTTCTTAATGATGATCGAAGAATCAATGTTGCACTAACGAGAGCAAAGTATCAGCTCTTCTGTGTGGGAGATTCTAATACTCTGCTCAATGCAGGTGCACAAACCATCACTAAGCTTGTTAACGATGCAAAATCCAGAGGACTTCTCTGCAACCAGAATGCCTTGAAGTCATAGTATTAATAGACTTTAAAATATTCGTAGATCCACTTGCCTTGTGTTGGCCATTGATAAAATTATTTTCCAAAGATTATAGCAGAAGATAGAAAACCACTTTTCATCCCAAATCTAAGCAGAAGCTGTTCGTTCTTATACTAAATGCATCCAAATGAATCCAACGAGCCTTGTACTATATTCAAATAGAGCAAGTGCATATCTAAAATTGAAGCAATAGGCAAAGGCCGAATCTGATGCTTCTTCCGCTCTCAGTATTGATCCATCTCACTCTAAGTCGTACCAGAGACGTTCAATGGCCCGATCGTCGCTTGGTAAGATCCGTGCGTCTTTTCAAGACCTATTCAAGGCCAAGGCACTCGCAGAAAACTCCGAGGAAGGCCTCAAAATCCTCAATAGGATCTATGCTGACATCGAGAAGGTCAAGGCAATGTTGACCGAAGCGATGCTGAAGGCTACAAAAAAGAAGGTTGCAATTTGATTTAATAACATTCCTACAAAGCAAATAGAGGAAGTTGACTCCCTCTCCCCGAAGGACTATCAAGGAGGACTTGCAAGTTCCAGAGAAGCTTGTTCAATTGACCATTCCAGATTTAGATTTTCAGAGGATTCGTAACATTCGCTCTTGGCTTTGAACGAAGACGAAAAAAAGAACTGTCTTGAAATTATACGACCTCAGTCTTTTGCGACCATCTATGGTGGAATGGAAGACAGTGATATGGTTTTTGATCTTGTCTTAGACGTGTGGCAAAATTGCCCAATCAAAATTGCCAAGATTTTGCAGGTCCATATTCAGTGAAGTGAAATCGATTGATATGGTTACCATGATATTGAATTCGTCCGAAAATGAGGAAGTGATCAAAGTGATCAAAGATTTATCGAAGTCGGAAGCTGCAAAGAGCATTTTGAGGCATTTAGGTCTCTAGAGATCACAGTAGACACGCAACAAGTATGCCTTTCAAAGTTTGACAAAGCTATGCAATAGGCGTTTATTATAATGTAATCTCTTTCATAATGGCCGAAAGCTTTAGCTTTGCTTGTTGCACTACTAGTATCCTGCCCTCTAGATCCTCTATATTCTTCATCCATTCAGTCCATAATGACTTTCTTTGTTGGTTCCCGTCAGTTCTGCTCACAGATTTACCTAAAGATTGACCGCAACCCAAAATGATGTTAACATACCCATGCAACCAATGCATCTTGGACGACGGCACTTATCATAATTTTATATTCCGTGAATTAAACAAATGGAATATCCACTCTTATTTCCCTCACTCGCATGGTTTGTTAGCGAGCTTGCCATAATCACGGCTCCTGACTAAGTCCTCTTTCCGCGATAAATCACTAGGTACTGATGATGATGATGATGTTATGTACAAGAGCCCTATGGTATGAGCATCAGGGCGAATTAACTATATTATCGGAGGGGGGGGAGAGAGGGGATTCAAATAAAGGGGTTTCCTTTTTTCCTCTTTTTGAACGTTCCTGGTTTTAAGCCCAGGTTATTTTCAATCCTGGATGGTGTCTCTTCGTCGTTCAAGCAGTCGATCCATTCTGATGTTTTAATATCGATTTTCCCGTTGAGTAAACCTGCTCGTTTTAGAGCGTCTCTGAGTGCCATCTTAGTAGTTTTATTCCTACCAGCACGGCTTCCTGCTGAGATGATTCTGACCAAAGGTTAAGAATATTAGACTTAGTCAGGCAGTTAGTAAACTTGTACGCCTGACTAAGTCCAAATATCCCTAGTAATAATAATCCTAACGAGAAGACCCCCCAGTCAAACGCCAAGCATCTCTCCCATTGCTCATCTTTGAGAAGGCGAGCTTGCCATAATCACGGCTCCTGACTGAGTCCTCACTAGGTAACCAAAAGTTAGGGATATCGGACTCTAGTCAGGCAGTTAGTAAACTTGTACGCCTGACTAAGTCCAAATATCCCTAGTAATAATAATCCTAACGAGAAGACCCCCCAGTCAAACGCCAGGCATCTCTCCCATTGCCCATCTTTGAGTAGGCGAGCTTGCCATAATCACGGCTCCTGAGTAAGTCCTCTTCCCTCGATAAAAGCACTAGGTAACCAAAAGTTGGGGATATCGGACTTTAGTCAGCCAGGCAATTAGTAAACCTGTACGCCTGACTTAAGTCCAAATATCCCTAGTAATAATAATCCTAACGAGAAGGCCCCCCAGTCAAACGCCAGGCATCTCTCCTATTGCCCATCTTTTAGAAGCTTCATATAAGGTATAAGTAATAAAACTGATCCGAAGCTGGAAGTATGTATGGTTAGCACCACAGCCACTAATGTATAATTTCAAATAGGCCTTTCTTGTCTTTCCAATTCATATCACAAATCTAAATCTTTGAAGCGAACATGGCGTTCGTTACAGACTTTAGCTGTTCGAAGGCACTTGGAATTTTGAGAGATGCTCTAAATATGTATTGGCTGACTACCTATTACCTGGATATCTTAAGGAACAAACCCCGTGGGTCCTACCATCAACTCCTATCAACATCACATTTGGTATGCTAGTGCTCCTTCTTCACTGGTCCACATCACATTCTTTCTGAAGGAATCCGCGAGAGGTTTGCTGAATGGCGGTAAATTTGTTTTGTCATAGATGGCTGAGTCGGCGACACATGTTGGGTGTATAGCGTTGGCGAACACATTATAGTCAGTTCCAAGGTCTGTCGTCAATTGTTTCGCCCATTGACCATAACATCTATAACCCTTGGGCACCCCTTGCCCGTGCAATGTTCTTTACATTTTGCAAGTTGCAAGGATAATGGGGAATGTCTTGAAGTTGTCAGTGGACGAGGTCAAAACATCATAATATTATTATTCATTATCTATTATCTTTTACCAACCATAATAGGTTCGTATCGTAGCTGCAGCAGAACAACGCTGATGCAGGCGAAAGACAATTATTCATGATGCATGCATGTTGCATGTGATATTAGATATTATGTGATATTTTATATTATGCTTATCTAATCATGTAGGTACTTACAATAAAGTAACAATGTCAATGTTAATTTTTAACATATAATATCAATTTATCCCGGAGCTGCATTAATTTCAATTGCCTGGCCATCATCATCTGTCACAAAAGAGCAAATCCTGTCTTTTCATTGTATCACAATACTAAATACTACATGCTACTTAAAATGACAAGTAGGACCTTGCACTTTTTAGACCCGTTCTGTCAATGTATTTTCTACCGTATTTCAGACCGTCTTTTCGACCGTCTTTTGGCCTATATTTGTACACATATCCTATTGAAAAGACGGTTTTTCACGTATTTTCACGTTTGTTGA
>Ga0307981_1002300_pt1 | contig 15720 bp, 16 predicted proteins | sample OrgLakmetagen987_FD_201849 | JGI IMG/M metagenome (GOLD analysis project Ga0307981, IMG submission 201849) | Saline water microbial communities from Organic Lake, Antarctica - #987 | ecosystem: Environmental > Aquatic > Non-marine Saline and Alkaline > Saline | place: Antarctica: Organic Lake... | reverse complement strand
CAAAAATATAAGAAAGAATTCGAAACAGATATTCAAGTTTTGAGTTATAGCATCATTGATCCAAAGAATGTTTGTGATGCAGAAACAGACATTTCACATTATTTTGAGAGCAAAAAAGTGGAATATAAGAAAGAAGTTGAGCTGGTTGTTTTAGATGAAGATTACATTGATTTAGTTAAAAAGCAATACAAAATGTTACAAAAAGAGTATTCTGGACATTGTAAACAGTTAATTGAAAAGATACAAGACTTAGAAAATAAAAATAAAGAAAAAGATTATGAACTAGAAATTCAAAAGATGATTTACGAGAATAAATTAAAAGATAAGGATAACAATTTAATCTCAAAGGATTTGGAGATGAGTCAATTGAAAAATGATATTCAACAGAAAGAGATCGAGTTTTTGAAAGAAAAATTAGCCATGGTAAAATAGAGTTCTATTTATGGTGTTATAAAGTGGTTAACTTGTAATATAAATATTCATTTTTACATGTTTTTAAAAGTGGATGTTTATTGTAATTTATTGAGACATTGTTTTAGCTAAAAGTATATATTGAAAAACGCCATTGACTGATGCTTTAATCTTATTTAATTTAACTTTCAAAATTAAGAGTATTTTAAGAATTCTCTAATTACTTTTGTTAATGTAGTTAGATGCTTTATTAAATTTTTAAATAAAGGCTATTTACTTAATCTTTACTATTTTAGGATTATATTTTGCACAATACTTTATATTTATTTCACAATGGAGTAAAATGTTTTTACGTGTTTTGTAGCGTGTTAATAATGCACAATGTAAATGATTCCACAATTATGGTGCCTTTTTTATCGAGTTATTTGTAAACCATTATTTGAACAATAATATATATGGCAAAAATAAATGATGGAATTTAACTTAAAGCCAAAACTTCAAGCTTTTCTTGAAGTTTGTCTTTATGAAAAATTAAGAAGTTTAAGTTTTCCTAAACAACTATTTTCCAATAAAATATTAATAAATAAATAAATGTCAGTTTTTTTCCGACGAATAAAAATTGAGTTTTGGATCACAATCTCACAATAGTGTTTAAGATTTTTGGACATTATAATTTTTTATCCAAATATTTATTTTATCATTCCATATGTGAAAGTGAAAGTAATAATGATAGCAATAATGATAGCAATAGTAAAAGTGAAAGTGAAGATGATTATAGTGGACAAAAAAAGATGACATACAAGTTATATTATGTTTAAAATATCCAAAAGAGTATAAATCAAAGGATGTTTGTAAGAAAAATAAAATATCAAACGACTTATTCGAAAAGAAGACGAAACAGTACAAAAGCAACAATATGACTAAAGAAGAAAAAAGAATATATGAAAAATATTCAAGCAAAGATAAAAATGCATTATTGAGTTATTTATAATTGACTTTACGAAGACCTTTTATATTTCCACCTTCAATAATTCCAACTTCTTTTGAATTTATGGCTTTCCAAATTTATATTTTCTCAATTGAAAATTTCCCATATTTATATGATTGATTTCATCATTATGAAATTTATCATTTTTATCATGAATAAGTTCTAAACTTGTTCCATTTTGAATCATTTTTCCAAGATTGAATATTTGATTACATATTTTATCTTCATCGAATAAATTAGACATACCTTTATTAAATAAATTCACTATCAATTTTTTTATATGCTCTTGATTTTCATCATTGGATAGTGAAAATAAAATGGTGTATATTTTTAATATGATCTTTGAGTTTATTTCGTCTTTTTTTAAATATAAAGTTTGAAGCTTCATATATATACCATTTTTAACAATTTCTCTGATAATATTTTGAAATATTGTATTATCGTAATCATCAAATATGGTAGAAAACACATAAATTATCTTATATATATCATCTAATTCAAATATATCATGATAATATCCAATTGAAAAAACGTTATATAGGACTTCAGTGTATTGGATAACATATTCATCAACAAAATAACTCCACAAATAATTTTCTATAATTTTATTTTTTTTACATCCAGTTTTTATCAATTTTCTTGAATGATCCAATATTTCTTTTAAATAAGATACTTCGTGTCTTTTAAAAATTTTTTCATTATCATGTGTTTTTTTAAAATTATTAAATACGACATTTAATAAGTCGTGATTGAAATTTTCAAAATAAAATGAAAATATACAATCATTCTCACATCTATCGCAATATATAAAGTTAACGCCTATGCAATTTATTGCACGTACATCTAAGATGTCTAAACAAACTGGACATAGATAATTAAATTCAGTCAAAATTTTTTTTTTTGAAGAATATTTGATACATTCGTCGATGTATTTATCTAAATCTGGAATGGTAACTTTATTATTTTTAATCGTGTATTTTGTTATTCTATCTTGTTTTATATCAAAAAATAAATTTTCAGGATTTTCAGACAAAATTATTATGTTTTCATCATTCAGAAAAGCTTTTGCTAATCCTAGCTCGAATGAAACATTGCAATTTTGATTTAACCTTCCGTTACCACTCTAAACATCGGATAAATCAGCTATGAAAACATCTGATTCTTTAATTTTCTTTCTAATTTCGTCAAGAATTTTTGGAGATCCAGAAATATTTCCACAAGGAAAATAATCATATTTGAAACACTTTTGAAATAAAACATCTTTAATTGCCTGAAGTATGTAATTATGTAAAATGTAATTATATTAATGAACTTAAATATATTAAAATATAAAATATTGATAAAAGATACATTGTAAATTGGTAATAAATAAACATGAATGTTCAATTGAGGAAGCATCAATTAGGTGCAATTAATTCTGTAAAAAAGCATTTTGAATTAAACGAAAATTGTATTAATTTAAAAAAATATTCTCAATGTTTTATCTTTTTAGGAAAAATTGAGGCATAGTTAATATTTTTATATTTTGCACATGTATTTGATTTTATATCATTCAATTCTTTTTTTAATTTATTTATTTTTTTAATTAAATCATTTTCATGTGAATGATATGCTCCTTTTTTTTTCAATATACAAGAATCTACGTGTTCCTTATATTTTTCCACCAATTCATATTTTTTGCAACAATACAAACAAAGGTATATTTCATCATCATAATGTTCCAAAGTTTAACTTTTGTGTCTATCACATAAGCAATGTCTTTTTATCATGTCAATTCTCTTGCATCTATATTCACAAGGTATGCAATAATATTCTAAATCCTTGTTTAAGCTTATTTTTTCACCATTGCTTTTTTTAATATTATTCTTGCATTCCTCGCATTCATTTTAGTTTTTTTATAATTTCATTTTTTAACTCTAAAATATTCACTTTCATTTCATTAGCTTCGTAATTTAATGTTTTTCGGCGCTAAAGTAGAAATAAATAAATGAAGATTATTTATTTATTGACGCGACATTTTCATTTTGAGTTCATTTATATTTTTATCTTTTTTTTTCAATTTCATTTTTTTTGTTAAAATCAATTTCATCTATAATTTGTTTTATCATTTCATGCGATTCGCCACTAAAATATTCATTCTCATACTCTTTTTTACAATTAAATTTATTTTAAAAAACTGATAACATGTGCTTTTCAGTTTTAATCTCATCCAAAACTTCCAAACAAAATATAAGCTTAGTTCCTTTTGAATAATTTGAATAATTTGAAAGTCTGTTTTTTATATTTTGAGTTCTTCCAATTTTATAAACATCTGTTTCCAAAAATTCTCTTTCTTGGAGAAAATATACGATGCCCTTTTTCATTTTAACTATTTTCACATTGTAGATGTGATTTACTCTTTAAATAAAATGTAATAATTAATATTAAACCATTGTTTTTTTAATCCAAATGTATTAAGTTTTACAATTAAAATTAATTAACGGAGCAAAAACTGCACATAGTTAATCCAAATATATTTAATTTTATAAATGATAAAACTGAAATAATTAAAAATATTAATATAATATTCCAAATATGAAAAATATCAAACTTCCTTCGCACGCCTAAGGCGCACGTTATGAGTCAACTATTAACAAAATTTATGATAATTTAGACACTATAATATCATTGTTTTGATGTATTTAATGTGTATAATTTTAAATTAAAGATTAAACGTTTATTACATAATAAAAATTGAACATAAATCATATAATGGAGTTAAACATCAAAACAAATGAAATAATAAATATAAACATGGAAGTAAAATTAAGTACAGGGTATTTCTCAGAAAAGAGATTGAAATTAAGCGAGGAGGCGGGAGATTACAAGGAAATAATAAAAAGTAAAGTAAAATTAGATTTCTTAAATAGAATTGATAATATGGAAATAAAGAGAAAAAATGATGTAGAATGTGTTTGGAATGACGGGTTTACGGGTTTAGCTGATAAATTTGACAATATGAAAAAAAAATTAAATGAAATAGAAATAAAAAGTGAACAAGATAGAGGTGAATTTAGATTAAAATTATTGAAAGCAGAACAAGATAGAGAGAAAGCAGAACACGATAGAGAGAAAGCAGAACACGATAGAGAGAAAGCAGAACACGATAGAGAGAAAGCAGAACAAGATAGAGAGGAATTCAGATTAAAATTATTAAAAGCAGAACACGATAGAGAGAAAGCAGAACAAGATAGAGAAGAATTTAGATTGAAATTTTTAAAAGTAGAACAAGAGAATAATGAATTGAGAGCTAGATTATCATATATTGAAAATTACTATAAATCAAATGAGGAAAAAAATATTTTATGCCACAAAATAACAATCGTGTATGATGAAATAATGTATAAAATAGAAGAAAAAACAAATAGGCAAATAAATACGTGGTATAATTTAATAAGATTGTCAAAAAATAATGATGAAATGCGAAATTTAATAAGGCAAACTTACAATGAAATGGGAATAACGAATAAAGAATGGGATAAAGTAAGAAATTATAAATCGAATCGCAACAATCAAGTTCACAGTGATGAAGATCCAGATAAATGCATAAATTTAATATCAGAAAATACAAATATAGAAGGAGATTTAAAGAATGGTTTAATAAAATTTGTGAATTTAAGCAGAAATTTAAATTATTAGAATGTTCATTGTTTATTAATTTTAAGATAAACAGTTGATTTTGTTCAGTGTAAAATACATGTTTTTTTATATTGCATCATCAAACATTATTTATCATTCACAGTGAATTATTACATTCATGCAAATATGTAATAATTAAACATTATAAAAAAATATAAAATACACACATAATTAACTAAGTTTTTTAATTGTTGCACAAAGGAGAACTCTTAATTTTATTAAAAGACACATTTAACAAACGATTCTTTTTAGTAATGCAAACAAAAGTATATTTTTCATAATTTTATTTTTCAACTTCAAAATATTTACTTTCATTTTATTTACTTCATAAAGGCAAACTTCGAACTAGTTCGAAGTATCGCCTTTAAGTTAAATGCCAACATTGCACTAAATAGTGCGATGTTTGTCATTTTTCATAATTTAATATTCTTATATATTGAGTTCTTTTAATTTTGTAAACATTAGTTTCTTAAAATAAAATATCATAATTAATATTAAACCATTGTTTTTTTAATCCAAATGCATTAAGTTTTACAATTGAAATTAATTAATGGAGCAAAAACTGCACATGGTTAATCCAAATATATTTAATTTTATAAATGATAAAACTGAAATAATTAAAAATATTAATATAATATTCCAAATATAAAAAATTCCAACTTTTTTCGCACGCCTAAAGTTTTTTAATTTTAAAAAAGCTTGAAAAGTCATTTAGTTTTTTCACTTAATTGAATTTTAATGTTTCGGGGTATTTAGATAAAAATTATTATATACTTATATATTAAATATGACTGCAGAATGTGGCGTCATGCATGAAAATACTTACATTATTCAAGAGACTAAACCAAATAGAACTGATGCACAAAAGGAGGCACAGAAAAAATATTATGAAAAAATTAAGAATGATCCAGAAAAATACACGCTTTATTTGGAAAAAAAAGCAGAGTACAGAAGGAAAAACAAAGAAAAAATAAACGAATATAACAGGGGATACAACGAAAAAGACAATAGGAAGGAATATGTGAAAATGTATAAACTAAAAAATAAAGATAAGATGAATGAATATCAAAAAGAATATCAAAAAGAATATCGAGAGGGAGAACAAAGGGACCATCTTAAGGAATATCAAAAGGAATATCAAAAGGAATATCAAAAAACGATATATGGAAATTGGAGGAAAAATTATATGAATGAGTATAACAAGGGAGATAATGGCTCATTAGCCGTATATTATAAGAAAAAACGCGAGGATCCTGATTATTTAATGAAGATGGCGCAGAAAAAAAAAGAATACAGAGCGCAAAAAAAACTTGAAAAAATTAAAAATTAAAAAAGTTATTTTATTTTTTTCATATTTTGCAAATTATTAAATTTCAAATATTTTATTAAGTTTGAAATATCTGAGTTAATCTTCAAGGGTCATCTGTCAATAATCATAAAAAAATTCATTGTCATTGTTGTTTTTAATCCAAATGCATTAAGTTTTGCAATTAAAATTAATTAATATAATATTCAAAATATGAAAAATTCCAACTTAAATTCAATAATTTAAAGCACACAATTATACAATGTGCAATTATACATATATGAACGAGAGATGTGATCAAAAATCATGTGTTAATTTGCTTAGAGACAAAATTGAAATTTGATTAGAGATGAAACAAAAAAACTTTGAAACACACAATCATATGCTTATGATTTGAATTAGTCACAACTGTGAATGTTATTATTTATTTTGTTTTTTCCACTCAATGATATTTTAACATTTTATAATGTTTAGATAAAAATTATTATATATATATAAATTAAATATGAATCAACAATATGTCGAAGTCATGAATGAAGGTGATTACAATATTCAAGTTACAAAACCAAAAAGGACTGATGCGCAAAAGGAGGCACAGGAAAGATATTATGAAAAAATCAAAAATGATTCAGAAAAATACACACTTTATTTAGAAAAAAAGGCAGATTACAGGAGAAAAAACAAAGATAAAATAAATGAAAAAAGCAGAGAGTACAATAAATCTGAGCACAGAAAAGAATACTCAAAAGAATGGAGGGAGGAGAACAAAGATAAAATAAAAGAATATCAGAATGAGTATCAAAAAACAATATATAGAGAATGGAGAAAAGAGTATATGCTCAATTATAACAAGAGTTGCAATGGTGCTCTCGCTGTATATCACAAGAAAAAGGAGAGTGATCCAGATTACTTAAAAATAATGGCTCAGAAAAAAAGAGAATACAGAGCGCGAAAAAAGCTTGAGAAACTTAAAAAAACTTGAAAATTAAAATAGTTAATTTATTCTTTCATATAAAAAATTTTTTCTAATATAATAATATAGCATAATTTTTATTCCAAAGACATGCATCGTTTACTCAAAAATTGCAAAGTATCAAAAGATGAAGATCATGAAACCATGTTGTCATATGGTTACAGAGAAAATGGAAAAAGTAACATACTAGGAAAATATTATATTTTACCTTCTGATCTTAGCCATTTTTTAACCACACCATGTATCAATGGTAGTTCTGTTTTAGATAATTATGCATTTGTTGAGAAAAAAACACCTTACTATATATTAATGTTAGATTTTGAGAGATGTCAGTTGAGCGTGCTCAACTGACAACTCGACCTTGAAAGTCGAACTAGTTCGACTTTCATGGTCTTTTAAAAATTCTGGCGAAAAAATAATAGTGAGAAAACATATCATCTCCAAAAGTCATGAAATTTCAATCTATATGTTAAATTTATTTTTAAATATTCTGGAGAATATGACCACAGCTCAAAACAGAAAATTTATATATTTGGAGAACTTTTACGATAAAAAAAATGGTGAAAAAGAATTAAGATTTGGAAAGCATATAGTTTTTCCTAAAATTATTGTCGATAAAACAATGCACCAAGTATTAATTGACAAGTTGATAATAAATATAGAAAAAAATAATAAGTTTGAGCTAACAGGTGGAGAAATTAAAGCAATTGTTGACCAATCAGTTGGAAAAGGTAATGGTATGAGATTACCTTATTTTAAAAATAAAGGGTGTTATTATGCTCCAAACGAGAAAATATCAACTTATAAAAAAATGGATTACAGTGACAAAATTGATGTTATTAAAAAAAACTTAATTAGAACAAATTCAAATTGCACGAACATTGATTTAAAATTTGATTTAGAAGATTTCATTGAAGATGAAGGGAAAAATAAAAAAAAAAATGGAGGAGATAAAAAGAAATCAACTGATATGAAAATGATTAACGACACTGTTAATAAAATTTGTGAAAATTGGGAACTTGTCACAGAGATTGACAAGAATTACGCTAGAGAATTAATCAAGATATTACCTAGTGAAAAGTACCTAAATCAATATGATTCATGGCTTAGATTTGTTTTTTTGTGCAAAAGATATGGACTGTATCAAGAGTGCATTGAAAAAAGCAAAGAATGTAAGGGGTACGATAAAGAAACAGCTGTCGCAAACGCTAAAGAGGCAATTGATGGGATATTTAAAAATAACAGAGGATGTGCCAGCCCCATTACTCTAGGTTCTTTATCACGTTGGTGCAAAGAATCCAACAAAGAAGAGTATAAAAAACTTAGAAAAAAATATAACATAGAAAAAAATAAGTTAAATTTCAGTGATGTTAGTTTAGAGAGCATTTTGAACTACAAAAACGAATTAAAGGCGGATTATGTTGAAAAAGCTAAATATATCTCAGAGGATGCAAAAAAAGTTATTTATGATCGGATAAAAACAGGAAAAACTAGATTTTTAATTCTACACTCACCACCAGGCACAGGAAAAACAACAGTAAATGATGAATGCATGGGGGAATATTTAAAAAAAGCAATCGACAAAATGTTCAAAGATAAAGTTTCAATTTTATCAATGGTAAATAGAAGAACTATTGCAACAAGTCATGAAACCATGTTTAAAAACGTTAAACTTCACAACTATTTAGAATTCCATAAGTTTCAAAATAGATATATTAGCAGTATTGAACATTTATTATTTTTGGAAAGAGATGAATATGATATTGTCATACTCGATGAAGTGTTATCATTGATCAATTACTTCAAATCATCAACTCTAAATGGAAGAAGAAAAGAATGTCTTAGAAACTTAATCATGCTCATTTATAATGCAAAATTGGTTATCGCATCGGATGCAAGTGTTAACTCAATTGTTTCATCTTTTTTAAATATTCACGGTGTTGATGATGAAGGAAACAAGAAATACATGGTCGAACCGTCAGAAATTTTTTACTATAAGAATGAGTTTAAAAACAAGCAAGGAGTGAAATTAAACATATTTAATTCAGATTTCACAGGAAATTATGCTAAAATGAAGTATGTCGTGGAAAAGAATATGGATAAAATATTGCAGTTTAAAAGAGGGATCATATTCAGTGACAGTAAGGCAATAACCAATAAATTAAAAGAAATGATTGATAGGAGAATTGAGGTTTATTTAAGAGATAAAAAAACATATACTAAAATGAAAGGGAAATACAAGGATCATGTTGTGTTGATTAACGCTGACTTCTGCGATGATGCTAAAATTGGAAAATATGATGAAAATTACGGGAATAAATTCGTTATAGCTTCTCCAAAAATTACAGCAGGAGTTGATATAATAACCATTTATGAAGAAATAGACGCTATTTACATCAAAACTTCGACAAATTTTGGCATGTGTCCATTCGATTATCATCAACAAATTTCAAGAACTAGAGATGTTGGAAGGGTCAATATCTTCAATATGGATGTCAGAAAATTTCAAAATTACTATTCTGATTATGATAGAAATAAAAATATAGTTGACAATGAAATCAAGCATTTTAAGAAAAACTTGGGTGAAATGATCGGTAAATTTGAAAGTGACATGTGCTCAACATTTCCATTGGATCCACAAAGAGAAGGGTATTCGGTTGACTTTGGAGTATTTTACAAAGATATTAACTATTATCAAACATGGTTCAATCGTATATTTAACATGGACAAGTTGCAAGTGTTGTCACAAATATGTGAGAATGATGGATATGAAGTTGAATATTGTGAATCGGACAGAGAAGAACTTAAACGAATTGACAAAGAGTTAAAAGAGGATAACAAGAAAATGAAAAGAGATAATAAAAAGAAAATAAAAGAGTTTGAAAAAAATGGCATAGAAATAAAAGAAACTAAAGAAGAAATGGAAGAGGATGAAGAGAGTGCATTTGATGAATGGATCCAAAATGAATTGGAAGAAGAATTAAACAGGGAAGAAATGGAGGAAGATAATAACGAAAATGTAAATGAAGGTAGTAATGATGAAGGTAGTAATGATGAAAGCAGTGATGATGAAGATGGTGATGATAAAGGTGATGATGATAAAGGTGGATGCGACGAGAGTAAAAAAAAAAGTGAAGAAGAAGTGATAAGTTATGACGAGTATTTAGATTTAATTTATCAAAGCAATCAAGTAAAATACAATAAACTTATTTTGAAGAAACTGTTGTATGGTGACGCAAACGATTTGCCAGATAAACACTTTAAAAGTTCTCAAAATAACATATATGGTTATAGAGGTAAATTAGGGTTTTTAACCAAAGATTATTTTCAACTGTTTGAGGATAACGAATGCATAGTATTAAACATGATCAAAACAATACATGATTTTTCAATACTAAAAAAAGTGGTTAAATGTGACGAAATCATTGACATTATTGCAAATGAAAAATATTTCGATTGCTTAAGGTGTAATTATTACATGAGTTTTGAAAAAGATGAATTCCAAGATTATTGTAAGAAAGTGTACAAAAAAGAGTTAGATGAAGTTTTCATGAATCAGAAGTTGTTGAATCAAATTAATGCATTATTTAATCTTGAAGATTTAATTGGAATTAAGAGATACTGTATTGATGATTTACCGGAAAACTTGGATGAAATTGAACTTATCAAAAATGAATTAGGAGATAATTTAGACAAGATTTATGGATTGTACAAGGATAATAATTATGGGACAGTTTCGTACAAGAGATATGTGGAAAGAGAAAAAAAGAGAATCAACAATATCGAATACATAAATGACTTGGTCATTTATGTTGTGGATTCTTACAATTCAATTTCCAAAATATTCACTTATGAGAAAAATAAGCTTGATAAGATAGGAAGAAAAGGAGCGAGGACACAAAAAACAATTTACTCAAAAATTAAATTTTATATATAGGCTTGAAACCTCGTTATTATTCCAAGAACATTATGAATGTTCAAGAAATAACAATTATGATATCATCTATTTATAATTTTTTTTGATATAAATTATCATTTTAATGCTTAATTTATTATATGTTTTTTAATTTTTATTTGTCTTCAAATTCATATTTTTTATCATTTTAAATTATTAACATAATTTTGGCAAAAAAAAGGGTGTAATTTGGGGAAAATAGAAGGGGGTGCGAGAGGTTTTTTAACGATACATCGTGCCTTAATGTAGTTATTTTTTATCATTTTAAATTATTGACACAATTTTGGCAAAAAAAAGGGTGTAATTTTGGAAAAATAGAAGCAGGATGTGAGAGGTTTTTTTAACGATACATCGCACCTTAATGTAGTTATTTTGCAGATTAAAGGGGTGAGTAAATAATTTTCAATTTCGCGAATCCCTTATAATATATAGTTTATCAGTGAAAATTACTCACTGAGTAATTACTCACTTTTTCCTGTCAACACAACGCTAAATAATTAAATTTAACTTTTAATAAATTATTTCATTTTAATGCTCAATTAATACATGTTTTTTTAATTTTTATTTGTCTTCAAATTCACATTTTTTATCATTTTAAATTATTGACACAATTTTGGCAAAAAAAAGGCTGTAATTTTGGAAAAATAGAAGCAGAGTGTGAGAGGTTTTTTTAATGATACATCGTACCTTAATGTAGTTATTTTGCAGAGTAAAGAGGTGAGTAAATAATTTTCAATTTCGCGAACCCCTTATAATATATAGTTTATCAGTGAAAATTACTCACTTCGTAATTACTCTTTTTTTATGCACAAGAGTGACTCACTTCTGACAAGAATTATAAGTGTGCTAATAAAAAGATGCATAGTTACAAAGGAAAAAACCGTTATTTTTAATATAGGATCATTTCAGATTGATCACATGAAATGAATGTGATGCGTCGAACAAGATCAAGACATCCAGCATTTCACAATGCTGAAGAAAATAGTAAATGTGATAAGATACAAAAAATGTGGCGGATGAAGATTTGAAAAAAAAATTGTAAAAATCAATGCTCGAATTATATGTAAAATAAAAAATAAAAATTTTATAAAAAAAATTAAAATAACATGATATCTTTTGTTGTATCTGAAACAAAGTTTTTATAAAATCCTAAATCTGGTGAATATAATATATCAGTGTTGATATGTTTTATTTTATCTTTCCAAATATATAAGAAAAGATCGTGGTGTACATCATTCATATGATTTTTTATTCTTTCTTTGTATTCTCTATATATTCTACATTCTTTACATCTGTGTTTTTGTTTCAGATGATCACATAATGATCCACCACCTTTACCTAATTTTTTACATTCCTTACATTCAGTCCTTTTTTTAAAATGATCACAGTAAGGGGTTGTATTTCTATTTCTATTTTGTATATTTATACAAACGTCACAACTTTTTTTTTTAATATCATGTATACATAAACCATTCTTTTTATCTATGCAACTTCTACATGTTTTGTTTTCACCTTTTATCCTATTAGAAATAAAAGGTTCATGATTTACTTTAGAAATACCAGTTTCGCGTGTACCTGTTGAATTTTTAAAAAAAAAAATATCGAAAATCAATTCCCAACTTATCGATATCCCCTATGCCAAAAAAAAAATATCGAAAATCAATTCCCAACTTATCGATATCCCCTATGCCAAAAAAAAAATATCGAAAATCTATGCTCAAATTATGTGCAGCCAAAAAAAACAAGTCATCATTGAATGTTTTAATAAATTGAAAACAATAAAAGTTAGCCCCTACACTTTTATTTTTCATAAAGGCGAACTTCGAACTTGTCCGAAGTATCGCCTTTAAGTTAAATGCCAACTTCCTTAAAGGAAGTTGGACATTTTTCAATCTATTAAAACAAAAAAATGATGCAACTATATATTACTTATTAATGCTTCCAATATATATTTTTTCGCTAATGTAACCAATAGACAAATTTTGTTTAACGTATACATAATTAATGTATAATATTTTTTTGGGGTCCCCGGACGCTAATGCACACAATATATATTTTTTCGCTAATGCACACAATATATATTTTTTCGCTAATGCACACAATATATATTTTTTCGCTAATGCACACAATATATATTTTTTTGGGGTGGGCTCCCCAGACGCTAATGCACAAAATCAATTATCAAAATTACATGCAACCATACGATCCCCGGACGCTAATGTACCCTAAATTAAGGAACAATAAATTTAAATAGAAAAAAAGTGAGCTGCAGCTACCCCGTCCTCACTTTTTTAACCTTATGAAAATATAAACTCATTGTTACTTATAAATATCAAAATAAAATGTATGTAATTAAAAATATATATTTTTTGGGGTCGACCCGAAGCAACTTGTTGCGTAGAGCGAAGCGCGGGTGGGGTCCCCGGACGCTAATACTCCGATATAACATTATCCAAAATATGAATACAATACAAGAATTTCTTGAGATGTACATTTAATTTTTAATAGAAAAAAAGTGAGCTGTGGCTCCTCATAAGAAGTAATCATAAGAAGTAATCATAAGAAGTAAAAAATAATGCGATCAATAAAAAAAAATATCGATAGTATGGCTACAACAAAGGTTAAATATATGATAAAAAAAAGAGAGAATAAAAAATTAAATGATAATTTATGTTTGAAAAATTAAATCAAAAATTAAATGATAATGATAATTTATGTTTGAAAAATTAAATCAAAAATTAAATGATAATTTATGTTTGAAAAAATTAAATGATAATTTATGTTTGAAAAATTAAATCAAAAATTAAATGATAATTTATGTTTGAAAAATTAAATCAAAAATTAAATGATAATTTATGTTTGAAAAATTAAATCAAAAATTAAATGATAATTTATGTTTGAAAAAATTAAATGATAATTTATGTTTGAAAAATTAAATCAAAAATTAAATAATAATTTATGTTTGGAAAATTAAATCAAAAATTAAATGATAATTTATGTTTGAAAAATTAAATCAATTTTATAATGAGATTTGTTTTCATGAGCGTACACTTTATTATTAACATTTGAATCAATAGTCAAGTCTCGATCATCATTGACAAAGTATAAAATAGTAAAAAATATAATAAATATCAGTATGTATTGGTATTGCATATATTATTAAAATATGAATCAATAGTCAAGTCTCGATCATCATTGACAAAGTATAAAATAGTAAAAAATATAATAAATATCAGTATGTATTGGTATTGCATATATTATTAAAATATGAAAAAATTAAATATATGAAAAATCAATCGTTATTTTAATTATATCAATTTTACTAAAATTAAAAAAAAATATATATTTTCCAATGAAATATTAATAAATAAATGGACATTTGTTTATTTTTTTTTAATAAAAATTTAGTTTTGGATCACCAATCTCAAAATAATGTTTTATTCCAATATTGATTTTTTCACACAATTTCAAAAATTTGAATATATTAATAAATAAATGGACATTTGTTTAAAAAATAATATTGTGCGAAATGGTCTATTTTTCTGCATGGCTTCTAAAACTGTTTTTTTTATATTCAATTAAAAAATATTCCAAATATGCGCAAATATTTACTACAGGTGTATTCGTCTAACAAATTTTGATATGCAATATCACACACAATAAAATTAAATTAATTGCGAATCTTAAAATAATCTTCCAAAATTGAAATTTTTATTAAAAAAATAATATATACTTATAAGTTAAAGATGACTGCGCATTTAAGTGAAGTTATTGATGACCAAGACGTTGTCAATGTTTTAAAAGATAACGAAAGTCAAAAAAAACACAAAAGATCAGAAGCTTTGAAAGAAGCACAAAAAAGATATTATGAAAAATTAAAAAATGATCCTGAAAAATACTCACTTTATTTGGAAAGAAGCAAGAATAACCAAAAAAAATATATGGAAAACAATAAAAAAGAATATTTAGAACATGCAAGAATTCATCAGCGCAAATATTATGCTAAACACAAAGATTATTATGATAATTATAGAATGGAGCACAAAGAAGAACTTAATAATTATAGAAAAGAGCACAATGATAAATTTGATGAATGCAAATTAAATAATGCACACAAAAAATACGCATTAAAAAGTTATCATAAAAAAAAAAATTGAATTATTTTATCATAAAATACTTACACACATATATTTTGGATTGTAAAACAATGGAATATGTTTATTTAGTGCATGCTTCGCCGTATTTTGAAAACAATCTGCCAATTTATAAAATTGGCAGGACATCACAATTGAATACTAAGAGATTTTACGCTTATCCTCTTGGTTCAATCATTCTCATGCAAGTTGCCTGTTTTAATTGCAAGAAAATAGAGAAAGTTATTATGACACTTTTCAAAATGAAGTACAAGA
>Ga0307981_1002298_pt1 | contig 15731 bp, 15 predicted proteins | sample OrgLakmetagen987_FD_201849 | JGI IMG/M metagenome (GOLD analysis project Ga0307981, IMG submission 201849) | Saline water microbial communities from Organic Lake, Antarctica - #987 | ecosystem: Environmental > Aquatic > Non-marine Saline and Alkaline > Saline | place: Antarctica: Organic Lake... | reverse complement strand
GCAATATTGTGCGTTGGTGGTGAAGAGTGGGGAAACGGAGTGGGTAGAGTTCTAGGCATGGTTGTTGGGTCGCTACATCGAATAATCGGATGTGTAGGCGAATTGTTACTTTTGGTCATTTTCCCTTTCTTCGTCGTGCAAAATAACAGGGGGGTGGATAATTTAGCAAAACCAGGATCTGAACCCACCCTCCCTCCAGAAATTGGGCCGGCCGATAAAAATACCCTATCAGTTGGCAAAAAAGGAAAAATGAGATCCCAAATGGACAGAGGACAGACATTATTTTATGATACACATTTTGACAATAGAACAGGAGGAGGCAAATGTAATATCACAACAGGATACATGCATTGAACTAGAGTGCGCAGCTACCATTCATGAATTCTACTTGGTTGGTTCTTTTGCATGATATCCATTTCATATTGCATGTGCTCTTATTTATTAAGTCGATGTAAATGAAAACTTGTATTCAAGTTTGCAAGTTCTGCAACGAAGAGAGCACAAAGACTCATGTTATGAATCCGGCTGCATTAAACTGGACAATTAGTTGCCTTGTGCATTCGAGCGTAAATATGTCTACCCATCTAAGACAAACCGTCGACCCCCCCCACTTTACTGACAAACATCAAACATCAATGTTGGAAACTTGGGTGCCGTCCTCAAAGTGTCTTACTCCATCTTTTCGAGAAGTTTAACTCTATCTAAGATCTCCCTTTTACTAGTCTCTTCGATCTCTCCTGCGAGCATGTACTCATCCAAGATACTGTACACTTTATTGAAATTGAAAACAATATCTAGCTCACAAACGTTACTAAAATAGGTATCAAGTAACTCCACGAACAAGTGAATAGTCTCAAGATAGCTCAGTTCGTTGTCAGCGAGGTCCACTGCGATGGTGAAAAATAGACCAGCGTATCGCCTGTAAATCACTTTGTAATTGTTGTATTCGATAAAGTTTGTGTATTTTTTGTCCCGGGCTGTCACTAGTCTGTGGATTTCAGCTTCAATGCGCAACTTTTCGGTTTCACTGTTCCCGGATCCATTCTGTGGGACCGGAGGTGGCACATACCACTTTGACAAGCGGGTTTTTCCTTGGCGATTCTGTAATAAAAAGAACCGAATCTTTTGACATGACAAGACGAAAGAGTGACAGTTCATTAGTTAGTTAGATATTGGCATTTTAATGATATTTCATATTTCGCAGGTGCCGCTAGAGCCATCGATCGAGATTGGATTTGTGACGGTTGCTCTCTGTAGATTCACAAAATGGTCGACGAATTCTCGAGGTCCAGGGCAGTGCAAATGGAGCGAGACAGCACCGCGCCTGTTCGCGTGTCGCTTGCCGTGGATACTACACACGGTGCGGGCATTACATACTCCTACTCACCATTGTATGTTGATGTATTGTGTAGCTTAGTTTACAGGTTTATGCCTTCGATCAATTGATGGAACCCAACTTGAAATGAGACAGCGCTATGTTGATTTGAATTGGTCGTGGTGATTTTGCACGACGCAGCAGTGATGCAGTTTTGTATTTTGTTATGTCTCTGATTGTTGTTTGTTTGCTTGTGGCTGGTGGGCCCAGACAGGCGCTGCTCGTTGTCTAAAATGGTCAACGATTTTTTTGAGTTGTCGTGACTGAAGAGAGTCCCGCGCGCCATGAAAATACGAAACAAAATTCAAATGAAAGTGGCGTTAAAAGACAAACCCAAACAGCACAGAACACAATACTTCAAATAAACAACATTTAATAGTTAATAGAAATTCTCATTAAACCCAAAGTGAATCCGCTTGAGGGTGACACTAGCATGAGGTATGGGCACGGGCAATTGGTGGAAAAAAGATTCTAGCGCCATTCATGGTATTCCAAGGGTGCAAATCAAAATTGTATATAACAGTGTCCTTGCCATCACGAAGCTTTGACTGGTTTTGACCTTGTTTTAGCACGTTTTGCAAGTTTCGTGATAGCAGCAGTTTTCTCTGTTTGTACAACTGCGTCCAATAAGGAGGTGGAACAGACTCTTGATCTGGGCCTCCCTGCCTTACCACTACCGCTGGGCCTCAATGCCTTTTTTTTCGCCATTGCTTTCTTGAGAGATCGAAGATCATCGACAATTGATGGATCTGCATTCTTTTTGGGAATTTGTGACGTCTTTCTCTTCTTCCTCTTTGTTTTGGTCTTGTTCGAAGGGTCAGAAGCCAAATTCGAGATGGGGATTCCTGCTGAAGTTGATCTTTTCAGTTCTTTTTTCTTTTGAGGATGGGTCACTTTCGAAGGTGCTGAAGTGGTTGTCTCAATAGATGCATCATCGATCTTGGAGTTGCTCGTTTTCTCATTTGGTATACTGCTATTATCTGCATCTGATGCAGTCATGAAAGACTCATCTCGAAGTTGACAAATCGTCGAGTCAAGCTCCCTAATATTAGTTGACTCTTTTGCTTTCTTTTGTTCTGGGTTCATCTCTTCAACGTATGACTCATTCCGAAGTTGCGCAATCATCGAATCAAGCTCTCTAATTTCCTCATTTATTTCTCCTTTAATTGCGCATGCTTCTTTTTTCTCAGTATTCGGAGAAGGAGTGTCCATGGTATCAAAGAAAAATTCAGAATCAGCATTTGCAGACGTGTTCACCGCATTAGATTCAGATTCATTTGTATTGCTGAGGAGGCCATCTAGGCATTCAATTGCATCGTCACTAGAAAATTTGACACTGACGTCTTGTTGGGCAGGCGAAAAGCTAGACTCCAAAATCACTTCAGCAGTGGCATCTTCTTCAACAACGACTTCCTCCCCGAGATCTTGAATAGTTCTATCAGTAGCGGTTAAGAACTGGTCCTTGTCCATTGTTTGGACATCAGCTTTCTCAGCCTGTTTCATGCAAATATTTTGTTCAACAATTTCTTCTTCAGGCTTACTCGAGAATTCAGGCAATGTAGGTGTTTGCTCAACTGTCTGTATCAACTCGTTGACATTGTCAATCTCAACTGCATCACAACATGCATCAAATGGTCCACTGACTTCTTGTTGGGCAGGCGGAAAGCTAGACTCCAAAATCACTTCAGCAGTGGCATCTTCTTCAACAACGACTTCCTCCCCAAGATCTTGAATAGTTCTGTCAGTAGGGGTTAAGAACTGGTCCTTGATCATGGTTTGAACATCAGCTTCCTCAGCCTGTTTCATATTAATCTTTTGTTCAACAATTTCTTCTTCTGGCTTGATCGAGAATTCAGTCAGTGTGGGTGTTTGTTCAACTGTCTGTATCAACTCATTGACATTGTCAATCTCAACCACATCACAACATGTATCAAATGATCCTTCAGGAAAAACCTGTGCTAAGTATATATCGCTGGCAATACTGTTCTGCTGATCTTGAATACCTCCTGTGTCAACATTTTCTACGCCAACTTCACCAATCAAAGATGAAATATCTTCAGCGTCTTCCTCTGACACTTCCTCTAAAGTGTTACATAACCTCTCAAATTCCTCAGGAGCAATAATTCTCCCATACCTGGAGTTTGGTTGTTCGACCATGACTCCTTCCACAGGCATCGCAATTACAATCTCTTCTCCGTCATCAGTAGTATAAGATGCAGTGTTAGTGACTTGGAGTTGAAGAGTCATATCTAATGCTTCAATCAAGTCCTCAACACCATCTTCAGATGAAGTGTCATGAGGTATACTACCATCTTTTGCGAATTTCTGAGGATCCACTGAATCACAACAGGATGAACGAGAATCGATTTCTGCGTAGATCTGCCTTTGTGGCAATAAAGGAACAAGAGATCGTCTTTCTACAAATAATTGCTCAGATTGTTCATCTTGATCAAATTCGTCACAAGACTCGTCAAACCCCTTTCCCTTCTTTAGGCCGCTCTGCATGCTCATAGCACCCACATAGTTCTCCTGATCAAGATAACTGTAAGAGCTTCCAACATGATTCAAAGATATGTCGTCTTTGCTTGTTATAGAAGAAGCAGTAGGTGCTATTTCAAATCCAGGATCATCTGCGCTTGCACCCTCTACTGAAGTATCTCCATTTGTAGTAAAATCACCTACTCCGCTCACAGTCTGGCCAACTCGCCTTGCCTTGGAGATGCACCTAAATTTGGGAGAGGCGAGTCCATCCGATGCATCATCTTCTTCCTCCGAGAGATCCTCGTCAGAAAGCGCGGCTTCTGTCACGATGTCTTCTGAACTTGCCTGAAGAGAAAGATTACTTTCGGACAAAAACTCATTGGAAATTTCGTTGTCTGAAGAGCTGCGATCCTCTGAAATGGAGCAATCTAATAACAAATGATCGGATCTGCTGACATCTATAGAGGGTTCCATAACTAAGAGAGAAGATCGTGAACCAAGTTCATGTAAAGGATCGACTTCTTCGGAATCCACGAAAGATGTAGACTGGGGTTCCTGCATCGCTACTTCTTCCGCTGCATTCGCTTTCTTCAAATCAGGGATGACGTCAGAGATAGGAGAAATGTGCTGCAAGCGAAAATGTGGATCAGTGAAAATCTTGACAAATTCAACAAGAGGACCGTCGGGTTCCTGTCTATTACTCCCTTCATTCGCTTTGGAAACAATCGAACGATTCTCTTCAATCGAATCTTCGTCTCCAACAACACGTCGGCTTCTGAGAATACATCCGTCCAAATCTTCAATTTTTTCTGTTGACATTACGAAAGACTCAAAAGACCCCCCTATACTAGATCCTACAGTATCGTTCGAAAAGAATGGGACTTCAGGCTGCTTGCCCGTGAGTACACGCGCTGCAATACGATGAGGCGCTTGATCATATTTCTGCAGCGTGAATTCCATTTCCTTCTCCACGTATGTTCTCCTTCCTTCACTACTGCTATCGTCGTCAGCTTCGTAATTGGCTCGCTGAGACGGCAGGTTTCGTTTCAAAAGATCGCTCTTGTTCTTTGGAAGCATCATCACTAGTTGTTCCGAAGGAGCTCCAGGTATAAATTGCTTGTCAGATATCAATGCGTATGGGCTCCTCTTTGGTCTCTTAAATTGGAATACTTCAGAATCCACAGATCCCGCTATGGAGGTTTCCTTTATGCTTTCCACAAGACTGCTAGCTCCCACGCTTCCGTAACTTCCTTCATCGGTAAGATCATCGTTCCCATAGAATTTAGGCAAGCACATTCTATCAAACATGATGCCACAACTTCCTTCAGAACTGTCATCGTCCTCAATTTTTCTGATTTGATTAATGATCTTTGCGCGCCTAATCTTTCCTAGAACATAAGGGTCAATGTTGCGGGGTAGGTGCTTGGCATTGATCAATTTATGCATTACCTCCGGGTCTGGGTTACCATCGTAATCTTCGTTCCACACATTGAAGATAAGGGAGGACTTGTCACTTTCAGAGCCAGATCCTGCGCCTTCGGATAGGTCTTCATTGTCGTGAATCATGTCGCCCGCAAGGTCAACGTGTATGTCGTGTGTAGGTTTTTCCACTAATAATGATAAATCTAGTTTGAATCCATCTTCCTGCGAGCCAGTGATTTTGTTGAACTCGCTTTCATCTTCGTGGATACTCGATACATCAATAATTCCAGGCATGGTTGTATCGAACTGGAGGTTGTCCTGAATGCTTCCGACTTCGCATTGAATGTTACCGATTTCGTATTTGTCAGAATCCATAGGAATTCCTGACCGATAACTCATGCTTTCATCAAAATTTACCAGATCCATCTTCGTTTCAGAATTTATCGTTTCATCGAGCTCATCGCCGAAATTGGCCGTTGCAATATTTGAAACTACCGATTCATCTTTGTAAGCTCTCTTAAGGTGATGCAGGGCACTGTGCCAACCTTGGAGTTCAGTCATTCGGGTAGAGTGAGGTTAAAAATGGCCTCGTTGGGAATTGTATTTGATGACTTTCAATGTAGATGCAAACTTTATCTTCCTTCGAAATGTTAAAGGAGTATCTGTTCGATGTTTTTGTAGGATAGAGCAGGGATGGAAAGGCTTTGGGTTTGGTTTCTTTGCTGCCTGTTTGTGTATAACTACTACTGTACTTTATACAATGTGCCTGTTGTGAAAAATTATTTAGTTACTTATGGAAATTCGATGATGGCGGGGTCTTCGCATTAAAATCTGCTCGTGAGTTTCATTCTTGTAAGTTTTGCTGCTTAATATAGCCCCATATTATCCGAACAGCGTCTCTGGCGATGTGACTGAAATTAGACAATAATAAATCCTACAGTAATGTAGAAAGATATAACTTTGAAAGTCTCATTAGCAGGTTTTTCCAGGAACTAAAGGGCCAGAGATGATAGAGAGAATGACCGACGCGCGCGATAATAAATAGGTTAAGATTCTCATTATTGTACCGAAAATTTCAAAAGATTTGATGAGCACCGCCTACGCCGCTACGATGCGATGGGTGATGGATGCTATGTGTGATAGTTGATAATATCTGTGTATTTATCAATGTCAGCCTTCAGCCTGCCAACCACATACCACCCACAGCATTGAACATTGAACATTTAAAATTGAATTCCTCTGTTCGTTTCTTTATCGTGATTAGGAATGAGAACTACTTGTAGACCAGGAAAAGGGGAGACATATCTTACAATAGGTGCGGTGTGCCAGTATGCTTGGTGGTTTGAATTCTATATGCTCCACTATGAAATACTAACAATTGCCATCTGTCTGAGGAACAAACAGGACAAGATTTATTTTCCACACAAGAATATGTCACTTCTCAATATAACTACAGTTTGCATCATCATAGGTAAATATAAACAATGTATTCGATATGACTGGACTGTTGAAAGTCGCTCTCACAACCTTTTTGAAAACTTCGACAGTCTAAAACCAATGCAAAGTTTTGCACCCGCTGCCGCTATGGTGTACACAGATTTGGAGACTCTTCGGGGCTTAGTCAAACCTACTGACTATGGCTCAGGCATTGAATACGCTGATGGACTTGTAAACTCCTTATTTCCAGGTAGCGAGGTTGGTCTTCAGGTAAGATATCATGGCAGATGGCTTGGTTTCTGAGATAAATTTGTGTTCAAGAATTGCACAAATTGAAGGAATCTAACTGGATCTTTTTCTCTTTTTAGGTTGGGTTGTGGCTGAATGGAACGTATGGTTGCGAGGCAATTATAGATGACAGAATGAACAATCATCTCGAAAAACTCCGCGATTATCTCCAATTCACTAACGCAACTGCAATTTTCCTTCGTGTAGGATATGAATTTGACAATCCATTTTTTGGCTATTCCGACAATCCTGCAACTTACATTGCTGCATTTCAAAAGATTGTCAAGTATATGAAGAATGGTCTCTCACCAGAGCAACTTGGAAAGACGCAATTTGTTTGGCATTCATGGGCTGCCCCTCGTCAGGGGAACTTGACATTAATGGATTTCTATCCAGGCAATGAATTTGTAGATTGGATAGGAATCTCTGTTTTTCGACAAGTCTTTCCATGGAAATCAAACTGGGGAAATGGTTATATTGACTGGGGTGGAAGCATGGTAGAGGTTGAAGAGGTATTGGAATTCGCACAACAGCACAATAAGGTATGATCGCTTATATCTCACATTATCCTCTTGAGCAACAATTTTTTCAAATTCTTACTGCTGCAAATTTCAATAGCCTACAATGATTGCAGAGTCGACCCCGTTTGGGGGAATCAATTTGAACAGTACAGATTCAGTAAATTATGGAGAAATCGACCCTTGGGAGAGATGGTTTGGAAAAGTAATCGATCTAATTGAAAGATATGATGTGAGTCAAACAGCGGTATTGGACAATCCTGAAGATGCACGAAATCCGTGATTTATCTAATCCAATTCATCACACAAAACAGATTGACCTTTTCAGTTACATTAATTGTGATTGGGAGTCTCAGCCGATGTGGCATAATGTTGGGTTTGGAGACACACGTTTGTCAAGCAACCCAGAGGTCTTGAGCATGTGGCATGATTTTGTCATCAATGGTAAAGGTTCTCAGAAATTCTTAATGGCTGGAGCATTAAGTGACTGTGTCAAACTGGAGGTGACAACGATAAAGTCAGGATATGACGATGTAGGATTTGGTGTTCCATTGGCATGCCTCTTTGTGTCCTTTTTGATCTTAATTAAAATTTATGCCACATCAAATATTCGAAGGCAGCGGGGCGCTGCTTTAGAAGAAACGCCATTGATTAGAACGTAAACTATATTGCACATTTGCTAAAAAAGCTTTGCTACACATGATCTATCTATTATCTGCTAAAAATATATATTATTTGAATCCCTCATGTCTCTGGACATCAATCACCGACCGCCTGTTCTAGATTCCTCTGAAATCCTATAAAGACTAACTGAAGTACGAGTATTCGCTTAATCGACTATAGAATTATGAGGGGGGTTGGTCAGGAGAGCGTAGAGCATCGGAATTTTATAGAAATTCAGCAACTCGTGGTTTACAAATCAACACATATTACAAAGCTGAACCTCGCTGGATAAAGCAGTTACAAAGTCCCTTCCAATTACTTCCTTCTTCTCATCATCATCATCTGCTCGCTATTGACAATTTTACGCTTCAATATCTTCTCACGGCCTATCTTGCTGGCGGCATGTTTAAATTTCTTAATGTCGACCCGAGCTAGGGTCAAGCGAAACATCATGTTTGCTCCAGCTGTGTATCGAGTGAAGGAGAAGAATGCACTATCCTCGCTTTGTATCCTAAATATACTGGGGTAACAGTGGCCATCCACGCCGTGCAATCTGTTTTACAGCTCGAGCTTCTCATTGTATTCGAATCAAATTCTTTCTTCCATTTATTTTGACTAAACCAGTCTAAAAGTCTTGAACAATACAAGAGGCGCTTGCGTCTTGCGCATTTATTATTTCATATGGTAATCTCCTTCACGAGACCCAACGAGTGTACTTCCTTATTATGTATTAGATGCAGAGGATGCTAGTAAGAACATCATCGAAGGGTTTGTAGAACAGCTCATTCCTTGCAATAAAGAGTCCCGAAAATACTTAAGTCAGCATCCATGGAACCACAATATAGCGTAGTTTCATTCAATATCGGCCATGACAATTACAAGAAGCCATAGGCGCCGAGACTTACAGTACGTGTGCGAAGCAGGTCACAAATTCGTGCATTTATTAAATTTGTCATGACTATCAAGAAATTCAATAAATAGAGCGCGCTGACAAGAGAACGCATTCGTGAGTGAAAGTGTGAGTGATAAACGAGTGGTGCAGATTGAGATTGGTGAATGCGAAAAAACAAAAAACACTATGGAAAATAGCATAAGCATAAACATAAAGACCAACAACCCGTTGCAAATAGTTCAATAGAAAGCAAAGACGAAGGGTATTCATAAAGATCGCAGCGCCATTTAATATAGCTCTGAACTAGTGGTCGTGGTGTGTGCGTCACAGAAATGAGATGACAAAAGCTGCAAACAATTTGTTTTACCTTTGGTAAGTGTCAAATCAACCATACTCCATGATTTATGACATGCATGCATTATATTTTCTGACATTGGTATTGATTAACTAATTAATTCAATAATTGATTCATCCATTATCCTACAGAAAATAACAGAAAACATGGAATCAATTCAAACAATCCATCAGTTGCAGCAGTGCGTACTTGTCGCGACCAATCCGACGTCTACATCCAAGACGACTGCATTGTCAATGCTAAACCACATGTGCAATGCAACCCCAGATGGAGGATCGCAGTTGTGCGTTCAATTGATGAGGCACGTCTACGAAAAAGCAGAAAATGAACAAGCAATTACACATGACCGAAACGAATTGAATAGTCTAATATTCTACACATTAACTACGCTTCAGCGGGCGTTGTCAAAGAGAAATAATGAAGTGTGCATAGTCCCATCGCCATGCAGAGACACCTTGAGGCAGACAATTTATCAATATGTGTTTCGAGTGCACGACATGAGCACTTTACAACACCATATGATGCCAAGCTATTTAAGAACCAAAATCGGTGTAGTTCTAGCACTACTGATACAAATTGATTTTCCTGAGCGCTGGCAAGGCGCATTTCAAGAATTGATTCAACTGTCAGAATATGAAAAGAAGGGATCAAACGTTATTGAAATAATCAGAAAAGATATTTTCTTACGGACACTGGATGCATTTTGTGACGAAGTTGTAGAAGATACATCGATGGAGCGAAACACAGTGATCAAAGACTACATGAGAGGAATTGCATGTTCAGTTTCAGGAACTATTCCTCTTGAACAGACAATATGCGCACAAATCATCGGTGCAATTGTTGGAATCTTCAAGTCAAATGCTCAATCCATGCTTGTTTCTCGAGGGGAGCAAATAGGTGCACTAGAAACACAGAAGCTTCCAATCTTGGCATTATCCGTACTGAAACGATTCATCTCTTGGATAGATTTGTCATTGATTTTGAATGAACCCATTATCGCGTTATTGATATCATGTTTATCACATGCAGGCCCTGGTGACGCTGAAGATGACAACGGGGACGGATCTCTGCCATCGCAATGTGGCGCAGAAGCTATCAACTGTTTGCAAGAGATTGTAAGCAAGGGTATGGAAGATCAAAAAAAAGTTCAAATTATCATGAGTCTAAATCTTTTACAACGGATTGGAGAAAGCGGTGTGAATCTAGACAAAATAGATGGCACGCACATCAACATTGTGATCAAAATAGCTGAACTCGTAAGCAATATTGGCTTGGAATTAATGAATTTCTGGGAGAGTACGAGTAACCAATTGAGCACTTCGACGGAAGCTGCAGCTTTGTCATTGCATTTGAATGTATTGGTCAGAGTGTTCTTCAAATGCTTTTCTTACGATGACATTGATGTATCAGGTGCTGTCATTCCTTTGGCTTCCCAGTTTGTGCTGACGTTTCAGAAAGAAATGAAAGAGAGTTACCAAAATAACTCGTTCAGGATATCAAACCACATGCCGCAGCTACTAGCAGTCATGTATGAACAGATGAAATATCCCCTTGATTTTGAGTTTGATTATGAAGATGAAGAGGACACTGAAGAGGAAATCTACCGCACAGAATTGAGAAAGTTGAACCAAACAATCATTCGCGTGTGTCCTGAAATGGCACTTCAATTCTTATGTGCTGCCCTTTCAAAGGTGCAAGGTCCTCTGTCTACCGCACAAACAAATGAGATAGAGGCAGCTCTTAGACTTATTTATCACTATTGCGAAGCACTCAGACCTCCACCAGGAACAAAGGTTATTCTAAAGAATCAAATGTTTCGTGATGTTATCATTGCGCTTCATACAAGTGACATTGCAAACCACCCCCACAGAGAAGTTTTGATACTTTATTATGATATTGCAGTCCGATACTCTGACATTTTACAGGACATGCCTGAACTCCTTCCACATATTTTAACCGCAATCAGCGGAGATAGAGGTCTTCAACATCAGCATCCTAGGGTGAGAAGTAGATCATGTTACTTACTATTGAAACTCGTCAAGGCACTAGCTCCATCCCTTCGTCCCTTTGTAGAAACTGCAATTGGTGGAATCCAAAGCTTGTTATCAAACCAAGTTTTGTCTTTGCATCAAGACGACTCCCTGTATCTATTTGAAACCATTGGATTGTTACTAGGACGAACTAAACTCAGCGACGATGAGCAACAAAGGTATTTGATTGCAGTGATGACTCCTCATATGCAGCTAATAGACTCAGTTTTGAAGTCGAACGATCTTGAAACTGATCCAGATATAGTTGGTGATAATCTAGCATTTGCAGTCGCATCATTAGCCTTCTTAACGAAGGGCTTCACAAACAATATTTCACCGGGAGTACAGACAATATTTGCTGAAACAACGCAGCCATGTTTGAACATATTGAGAGCTTTACCGAGGAACTCAGAAGTTAGAAACAAAACAATGATCTACCTGCAACGAATGATCCTATGCCTAGGAGAACAAGTCCTGCCTCAAATATCTAGTTTTCTTGAGATTCTGATTGGGCATTGTGGACAGGGCGAGCTTCTTGATGTCGCGCAGATTTTCAACCAGTTATGTTTCAAATTTAAAGCAAATGCAATACCTGTCATTGACGCTAATATACTCCCTCTACTTCAAAAGGCTGCTGAAGTCATGCCTGAGACTGCTGGAATGGATCAGATGGATCTACCATCACACATTCTAAATGAATACCTGCACGTGAAGAAAATTATGTTTATGTCTTTGCTTCAAGTGATAAACTCAAACTGCACTCCTATTCTGCTCTCACCAAGAAATGTAGGGTCGCTAGAACACATCTTGAGAACTGTTGGTGATGGAGCAATGACTGTTCCAGACCCCCTTATGAAGAAAACCTGCGTTCAAATTCTCAAATTGTTGACTGATCAATGGCTTGCGCATCCAAATGGGAATGATGCAAGCATAATGAGAGGCTTCCAAATATATCTGTTTGAAGAATTCATACCTGGAATGATGAAATTGTTCCTATCCTCAGACTTTAATGAAAAGGATGCGATGCAATTCCGCGTTGTACGCGAAATCGCTGGTCTTTTATTTCTTTTGAAATCAAAGTGTGGAGTGCACATAGGACAACTCATTATGAGAATGGTGGCATCAAAGGGCGCACAATCTGAAGATACTTTGGCTACCATAAATGCGGCTACTTCAAAGGCAGAACTGGAACGATGTATCAAGTCATTGCTTCAATCATTAAAATAAAAATGAATGAAGCGACAAATAGTTCCAGTAATATGAATTACATTTAAAAACAAATTGAATGTGTGCCAACTGTCAACAAGTGTACCTATTAACATCTTTGTCCTGTATACTGTCTCCTACCACCAGGCAAAAATAACTATTGTATGCGAATAATGGCTTCTCCATCTTCAACGACAGTGGTGGGATCGTCGTCCAAAAGTCCCTTGATAATCATCATGATTGAATCTATGTCTCTCCCATTCTCAATAATCTTTTGCTTCAGTAGTCCATCTGCTATCTCGACGCCCATGATGCCTTCAATTTTATCAATCAAAGTTTCAATTTCCCCATCTTCAAGCGTGTAATTTTCGTCTTGATCTGCATGAATGATAACATCAAAAATGTTATCAACAATCTCATTAGTACGGTTGATCTCCATCTGCTGTAAAGATTTTTTGCTTGTCGCTAGTTGACGTTCGAGCATTGACAAAGAAATTTTGTCCATCTTTTGACAATCTTCGTATGCGCTCTTCATATCTTGAAGTCTATTATTATGTGCACATATGCATACAGGCAACATACTATTGAGTCAACGTTTCTAATGATTGAGGGTTGTCATCGCCCATGAAATCCACTCTTTGACTTACCTTCCTACCGACCCTTCAATGCTTGCATTTTCCTCTTGAAGTCTTTCATTGTTAAATTTAAGATTTTCCATCTCCCGGTCCATGGCCAGGTTTGTTTCTTTCATTGCTCTACAATCAGTGATTTTCTGTTCCTGGAATGCAGAATAGGGCGGGATCAAGATCCCTGCAATTGAGACGGCATAGATGAAGGGATTTACACCTGCAATGACCAATGCAAAGATAGATGTCATCACTGCATAATTATGGAAAAAGAAGGCAAAGTAAGCATAATTTGTTCTCAGCCTTTGGCACATGGATATAATGTAATGCGCAATATCCATCTACATGACATTAAAAACATACCTGACCCACTTGCAATGCCCGTTATGGTCATTTCCCACATGGTCCACTCAGGTAATTTCTTGAGGTATACATCGTCATCTTCCGGATTAAAGCCAGGCTCGGCAATCATCTCTTTATGTGCTTTAGGGGAAGGAAGACTAGCAACACCCTTTGTATAGAGAGGCTCCTTCTTCATCTCAATTCCACTTTCGATATCCATGTTTGATCTGTGTGCTATTTTTTAAATAAAATTCTTTGGCAATGAAAAGATGAATCAACAGCAGTTAGTAGTGATTATAGTGAACAGTATGAAGTGGCTACTGTTTAGATTGATTGTGGATTGTACCTATGATTGTATCCCCTGACCTTTGACCTTTGACATGACCTTGCTGTGATAAAAAGGCCTATCTTTGATAAAACGGCGAGAATGCTCGCTAATCTCTCGCACGCGAATTTAAAATAACGGATACAAACAAGAACAAAAGCACGAGTAGCAAGGACACGTAGTAGAACTAAAACTGTATTCATACCCACCTATTTATCACATATTGTGCTACTCGCCCAAAGCATCACCATCATTCAACCATGGAAGTTGATACTCATACAAAAGTGAAAATAGCCACTGGTCTGCGAAAAGGGAAGAAAGCTGTCTCAGGGCTTTTCACAGGATGCAAAGGAGAAAACACAGATGGGGGCGTCACATCTGCACCTGATCTTGTCATTAACACTCTTGGATTCGCAGGTTTCTGCATTGCTATTGCGGCGTTTCCACTTGCTGCAGGTGGTGTAGTAGTAAATATAGTGGGCTCATTCCTGGTTGCCTTCTGTCCCTACGTCATATACCAAAAAAAGGTTTTACAAGACCTAGGTTCCTTCCGGTCTCTCTTAAATTCATTGAGAGGAAAGATCAATGGATTCATGCTAGAAAATGATCAGCTTCAAGCGAATATCCAAAGGTTGTCATCAAGTGTTGATGACTTGGAAAGTATCGAGGCTGATTTTTCAAAGCTAACTGGTTCGAATAATGTGGATCGTTTAGTGGAGGTAATCAAGGAGACTAAACATGTCAATACACAGATTAGGGTAAGTTCGAGAAGTGTGCTCGTGATTGCATGACACTATATTTTCAAAAGATTGGACCAATGCAATAACAGACTAATCCTTCCTTCCAAACATGTAGAAAAAGACAGAATCTGCGATTGTCAATCAACTGATTACCACAGTCCTTTCTGCAGATACAGATGGCGACCTTAAAATTGGACCATCTGAAATCCAAGACCTTTGCACCAGACTTGGGAGAGAGAAAAGATTTGTATTTAAGAAAGATAAGTTTCTGAAAACACTCGGGGGAGGGAAAAAAGAAGTACCAGTGGAACAGGTGATGAAGGTGATCAAAAATCTGAAGAATCAGGATCTTCCACTTTCGGAAAGGATCTTCGCAATCTAAGCAGTTTTGTCTAACGAGAAAGGGAAGATGGACAATCACAGTTACTGCGAGTTGCAAAAATTGAAGAATTATGTTGCCAAGTTACATATTCGTATTCGTCACTTAATCATAGCTCGATAAAAGAATCGCTAATGAATGCATAATCAACCAGCTGTATTCACAGTATTTCAGGAAGCTCAATCCATCTCACTTGGAGAATCAACATTAACCGCCAATCCATAGACAGTTACGATGCAATGCATTGTAGCATTCTCCCAAGTCACCTTGCACAACCCATCCTTTGTAATATCCCAGAAAGTAGAGGCAGAGCTCGTTAAACCAGCTCCATTCTTTTGCATGATGATTACAGTGAGGACATACTTGAATGGACGATTCAGCGATTGCAGCCCTTTGAGTCCACTCGATATTATGCTGTTGGACCAATCGTTGACTTTAGTGCTGGTGTACATTGTATCATTCAGGACTGATCCGATGGCACTCTTGATGATCGTTTCGACGTCTTCGACAAGGAACTCTTCTCCAATCTCTTGAAAGTCCATAGTTCTTGGGAAGACGATCTGCGTTGGACACTACTTGTGAATGGTGTAACGGATTTTAGATTTTGAATTTTGAAATTTCTAAAATAGAACATTATTTTTGGAACAACTAT
>Ga0307981_1002294_pt1 | contig 15766 bp, 5 predicted proteins | sample OrgLakmetagen987_FD_201849 | JGI IMG/M metagenome (GOLD analysis project Ga0307981, IMG submission 201849) | Saline water microbial communities from Organic Lake, Antarctica - #987 | ecosystem: Environmental > Aquatic > Non-marine Saline and Alkaline > Saline | place: Antarctica: Organic Lake... | reverse complement strand
GTCCATGATTTCAACTCCCCTGTCGTCATATTGCCTGGCAGTTCGGGGCCGCCATCGACGAAGGTGACTTTCCAAGTGCCGCTTACGATGATGGATTCTCCAGCTTCGCGAAGCACCGGCCACTTCGCACCAACGGCTTCCTGCTGGTCAAAAGTCCGCAGAATGCGGGTCTCTCCCGGCTTGAGCTGCAAGTAGATGCCCCCACCCTCCGTGCTTGCCAGGCCGCATTTGGCCGAGCGTGGGTCCATGATTACCGCGCTGGCAAATGGGACACCGAGTGTGACCCAACTGTCCACTGCGGTGGCTCCCATATTGGCGATGAAGTAATGATAGCCGGTCTCATGTCGGCGACGGATGAAGTCGACCCCTTGGTCAACCATCGGTTCACGACGCACTGCGGTCTTCGCCAGGGCCTCTTTCAATACCGCGCTCTTGACCACCAGCGTCGCCTGCCCTTGCAGCAGGCGTGTCAACGAAGTGCGGCGTTCTGTCAGCTTGTTGAATCCCGGCACATCGGCTGGTAGGCTATCCAGAAAGATTACCGGTTGCCCGCTGGCAGCTATTTCAAGAAGTGTCTCCAATGTGTCCAGCGGCATATGCGCGGTTTGAGGGACTACAATTGCTTTATAGGGCTTGCCCAGCCCGGCAATTAACTGACGGTCCGAGATAAAGTCATAGCCAAATCCATCTGCGTCCAGCTGCCTGGCAGCCTTCCCGCAAGACGACTTGTTCAGCCAATCAGGATGATGAACAGTCAACATCTGCTGCATACCTTTCTTGTTATGCCAGATGTCGTGGACCGGCCAGTAGAGAGCAACGTCATTGTCCGGCTTGCCCGATTGCAGGATGGACTGACAGCGCGTGATGTATGCGTTAAGCAGCGGCGCATCCCGCCAGATGGCGTTGCGTGAATTGTATTGAAATGAAGCATAGAACAGCCAACCCGGCCAGGGAGCGTCTTTGGGGCTGTAAGTGGTGCCGTGGATAAAGATGTGGTTGATACCATTGAGGAAGAGCTGGTCAATTTCAGGCTTTGCCTGCGAGAGTGCCGCCCGAAAATGGTTGCGAATCCAAGTGCACGTTTCTGATGCGACCAGCGGTTTGCCTGTCACGTGTGCGGCGGACGATGCCATCCGGTTTATCAACGGCTGCGGGAAGTCTTCGCGGACATTGTCCTTCGACCTGCGGATGCCGGGGATTTTGAACGACGTCGCTCCAAAGGTCTCCGTCTCCGGTATCCCACTGGCCGCATACAAATCCAGTAAGTTCGATGGCGAACCATGAGCCTGATTCCGGGTGGTGCACCCTTTGGATTCTGACCATTTCACCCAAGTCTTCAGGTAATCCAGGTGGAGGTCAGATAGAGTTTCACGATAATCAGACTTGATCCTCGCCACCGTATCGGCATCACCTTCTCCCAGAAGTTCGGCCATGTGTTTTGTAAGGTCATACCCTCGCCGCTCCAGGAACTCCTCAGGCAGTTCTTTGCACCAGTTGCCATTGAACTCATAGGAATCATGATACATGGCGCGGGGCATCACGACGTCAGCTCCGCCAAACGGCGCGTCAAAGTGTTTCAGGTAAAAGGCCATAGCCTTTGCCGAAAAGGGGTTGATTGCTTTACCCGCATTGCCGGGAGCGGCACGCTTGACCGATCGCCCCGAGAACTTCTGCGAGATCTTGCCCTCTTTGTAGGAAAGGCGGGCATCGCAATACTCATCGGTGATCATCGGACCACCGAATGGCCACCCGGTGCCGGTGGTCATATCCACCCACATGCCTAGACGCTGTGCTTCCTTGGCGGCATGACTGACCATCTCAACAAATTCAGGAGACAGGTGTTGGAGATACTTATCCTCATATCCTTTGACCCCGTAGATCGGCACAATGGTTCCGCCGCCCATGCCGGCTTTTCGCATCGTCTCCAGATTCCAGGTGATGTTCTCTTTGTCGACAGCACTGCCCATCCACCACCAATAGGAACCGGGACGGTTCTCAACCTTGGGTTCAGGCCAATCCAGGTCGCCTGCGACAGCCACCTGTCCGCATGCGCAGATGAGTGTGAACAAAAGTAGCTTTATGAGTGTGCTTATTTGAGTCATTGTGTCATTCTCCTTGTCGAACAGAAAAAATTTACGATGTTCCGCAGTCGGTAAAAATAATTATTCAAGACAGCTTGTGTCTTTACAATCAGGCGAAGAGCCGACCGTTTCTCCATCGATCTATAGGTAGGCATTATCGATGCGCAGCACTTAAAAACTCCCCGCCTTTTCATGGAGTCCGTGCCATTCTGCTCAGCGCGCAAAAATATCACTGACCTCGTGACTGAGGCTTATGCCGGGATTGGAAGGTTCAGCTTTGCGCGTTCCCGGCCGGGTTGATCATTTCGGGACCAGTTGCACGTTCGTGACTAGCGGGGACGCTAGTCGCTACCTTCCAAACAGGTAGCGGATGGCGTCCCCGCCAGCCAAGATGGGCAAAAGGTGCCAAGGTTTCTACGCTGGATTTAATTCCCGCAGAATCTTTCGCTTCAATTTCGGTATTGGAAGGTTCAGCTTGCGCGTTCGTGACCGGGTTGATCATTTCGGGGCCACTTGCACGTTCGTGACTAGCGGGGACGCTAGTCGCTACCTTCTCAAACGGGTAGCGGATGGCGTCCCCGCCAGCCAAGATGAGCGAAAGGTGCCAAGGTTTCTACGCTGGATTTAATTCCCGCAGAATCTTTCGCTTCAATTTCGGTATTGGAAGGTTCAGCTTGCGCGTTCGTGACCGGGTTGATCATTTCGGGACCAGTTGCACGTTCGTGACTAGCGGGGACCCGTCTTCGCTTTGCAAGCTACGCCGTGGCACGGCGCTAGTCGCTACCTTCCAAACGGGTAGCGGATGGTGTCCTCGCCAGCCATGTTCGTGACTAGACTTCGGCGAGCTACCATTAAAAATAGCGAATTTCCCAGAGATTATCGCTTTGTTCAGATGCTTCAGTGAGCAATTCGGTCAGGACAATTCTTCGACATTCCTGAACCGGATTCGACTCAAGGATCCAACGGTTCAAAGCGAACAGTCGCACCACCGCCGCGAGCGGCCTCAATCGTCAGGGTTGCTCCGGGGCCTCCTTTAATTTTCCCCGTTTCGCGGACCAGTTCCGTAGGCGCACCGCCGGCTTTGTCCGACCATTGAATCGTCCGGTAGTGTTGCCCGGCCTCGAGGAAATCGAGCGACAGCGTGAAGCTTCGGGCCTCATTACCAACCATCAAGCCGAGATACCAAGTGTTCCCTTTGCGACGGGCCATAGCTATATATTTTCCGATCTCGCCCTGAAGCGCACGGGTCTCATCCCAGGAAGTAGGCACCTCAACCATGAAATCAGTCCCCGCCGCGCCCCGGTATGTCGCAGGCGCATCGCAGATCATCTGTATCGGGCTGTCATAAACCACAAACATTGCCAATTCCCGACTCCGGGTCCCCATTACCATGGGTCGATAAAAGTTTTTTTTGAAGTCTTCCGGCATCACATTACGAAATCCTCCTGGAGTGTAATCCATGGGCCCGGGCACCATGCGGGTAAAAGGAATCGTGAGGCTATGCTCCAGGGTAATCCTGTCGGACCACTTGTTGTATTCATTGGCCAGCACGGCCTCGCGGGTGACGATGTTCGGCCAGGTGCGGCGGATGCCAGTGGGGGTATAAGCACCATGATAGAAAACCATTAACTGGTGCTCCGCCGCTTCCTCGGCCAGTGAATGATAGAGTTCTACGGTTTCCTGATCGAGCCGGTCAAAGAAATCCACTTTCATGCCTACCGCTCCCCATGATTTATAAGTCTTCATGATCTCCTCCGTATTGGCCGCGAGTAGAGACTGGTGAATCCAAAGGAAAATCGAGACCCCGCGACTCTCTGCGTATCGAATCACATCGTGGATGCGAACTTCATCCAACGGTTTGAGCGGATCGGAATTATCAGGCGCATGGTCGCCGTCTTGGATATTGCCTCGGGTCTCATACCAGCGGGGCTCCACCACATGGTAACGAATACCATGATCCGCGGCAAAATCGATGAAGGCCTTGGTCGTTTCAAAAGTATTACCGGCTTCGACTCCCTCGATACCAGCGTCGTAAGCAACCCACCATGGGAATGTCATTTTTCCTGCTTCGATCCAGGAAGTATCCGGGATCCGGCTAGGCGGGTTAAAGTGCAAGATAAACTCCGAATCCAGCAGACCGATAGCCCGATCCGCTGTCTGAATGATGCGCCAGGGTGTGACCTGTGGCTTAGTAATCACGGCCAACGCTGGCGCCCCGCCCTCCGGCTTTGGTACCAACCGTGTCTGAAAGGCGGGTGCGGCATCCTCCACTTTGCGAAAATACATACCGGCATAATCCTTGAGTGCCGCCTGATAGAGCGAGAGCACGACTCCGTCATCGCGCTCAACTGTGACCGGAGTCTGTATCCAGCCCTTCGACTCGATTTCGCTAATCCTGGTTTTGACAAATTCCGCTTCATTCGAGTTGTTCGGCTGCTCCCATACTGATGACCAGACCGCATGATCGGCAGGAAACTCGATCCGGCTGTTTTCTTCTACAATTGAGACCGGCATGCTGAACCCTCCTTCTATAAAGGCGTAACGGAAGGCCACCCCTTCGTTATAGGCACGAAAGTGAACTTCCAGTTTCCGATGAGGCGCTTCGGTTTCTCCGAGAAGAAGAATGAGTTCGTTCCCATGATTGTGTGCTTCCCGGCTACGACCCAACGTGATGGGATAGCGTTCATCGATCGTTCGCCGTGAGACTTCCAGAATGTTTAGGCCCTTGCCAAAATCGGGAGCGTCCTGCAGCACAAAACCAAAGCGGATCGAATCGACGATCACCTCACCTTTCCTCACCACCCGAGCATGAAGGGCCTGGTCTGCGTCTAAGCCAATTTCAATTTTTTGTGTGCCATCAGGGGACTCAAGGGCAGTACTCTTTACGGAGATACTTGCGCAACCGGAAAAAAGTAAATGCAACGAAAGCAAAAAGAATAGAGAATGACGAATGTGTATCTGAAAACGCATAAAGCAATAGGATGGATGAGGCAATTCTTTTAGAAGGTATGATTGGCCGAAGGGTGTGATTTTTTATGCGGGGTAAAGTTGGCTCTTAATCGTAATCCTACTCTTAATCGTAATCGACTTTTTGATTAAGAGAACGATTACGATAACGAGCACGATTAGGATGTGTCGGCATACCCCGCACTTTTGATTGCACCCTTGGCCGAATATCACAATCTGAAATCACAAAAACTTGTCGCCCATGCTGTGTCTTTTCAATCAGGTTAGGGGCCCAAGAAGCGCTTAACCGCTGGATTTATAAGCCTAAATTGGATTTCGACCGATTATGACATGGAGACTGGTAAGTCATCACTACTTGACAAGCGATTGTGGGTGATACCGGGTTGGCACATATATCACTCTGTTTATGAAACGACGCCACCTAGAAGCAAACCCCTATCTTAAGTTGGAAGATTGTCCCGAGACTGTTGTATGAAAAATTTTTTTGGTAAGAAATCTCGCAATGCACTTGCCCTAATTATTGCGGTCAGCTTTGCCCTGCATCTCCTTGCGATTTTGATTTTCGGCACGATTAAGTTCGTTTCTTCAGTCCTGCGGGAGGAGACGGTCATGGAGGCCGTATCGATCGCAGCATCCCAGCAGAAAGAGCAGAAACACACCGTCAACATCCAGCAGCGCACCCTATCAACTCCGCCCCCGCGCCCACCCGCGATCATGGTCAATGACCCCTCCGAACTGGACATCCCGGCGCTGGACATCAATGTCAATGTGGAAAGCAGTTCCGTCTATGAGCGTGGGGGCGGCAGTTTCGGCGGCGGGCTCGCCGGCATACGTGAGATGAGTGTCGACATGAAGAGCTTATTTGGCGCATCCGGGGTGTCTGATGGACTGTTAGGATCAATTTACGACCTGCGCCGCAAAGCCAATGGAACCGAGGTTGAATACCGCAAAAATGCCATGAAAGTCGCCTACCTCCGACTTGTGGAAGAGCTTGTTAATTCCCAGGGGCAGCTTGATAGCGGAAAGATAGAAAAGTATTTCAAGTCTTCCCAGACGCTTGGAGCAGCCACCATTTACATGCCTAGCATGAAGAATACGGAAGGCCCCGTGGCCTTTGGTATGGAAACCCTTCCTGGCCAACAGCTGTGGTTAGCCCACTACAAGGGAATGCTCAAGGCACCGAAGTCAGGGAGATACCGCTTTGTCGGTTCCGCGGATGAAGTCCTGATCGTTCGTATCAACGGAAAGCTCGTGTTCGACGGCACTTGGCGTGGGATCCCCTGGGAGCACAGTAATAGAACGCCGACCGGGTGGAAGCAGTCCAACCCCTCCGTCCCCAGTCGCAAGATCGGACCAGGTGATGGCGTCTACACGGGCGATTGGTTCAGTCTAAGTCACAGTCCTTTCGAAATGGAAGTCATTATCGGCGAGGGCTGGGGAGGCTCCTTCGGCTGTGTGCTCGCGATTGAGGAGGAGGGTGTGGATTATCAAGTACAGCCGCGCCCTATATTTAAGACTGCAGACTACAGGAGACTGATGGATCCGGAGCTCGAAATAAGCATTCAGAAGAATCCCAACATAACCTTCGATGGCCCAGCCTTTGAAGCCAAATTCTAATACAATGTGTAGGACTACAAGCTGATGAAACATATGAAACTAAAGGTGATTGCCGGTGCGATGATTGTGGCCGCGGCGTCGACAAACCTTGCGCTGGCTTTGGAGCCATTGCTTGAGCCCAATAAGGGCGTGGCTGAACGAAACGAGACGAAAAGTCTTGAGGTGACACTTACACCCTCAGAACCTTACCTTCTGCCCGATGGTCTGACGAAGATCGTAGTGAAGAAGGAGTCCATCTATCTGGGTCGCAAGGGACGCACAGGGACCGTGCAGGTGCTGTTCGGTGATTCGGTCCTGACGCTTATCCCGCGAACGGTCATCTATGCCGGCGGCTACCGCTTCGAGTTCAACACTGCTCCCAGCTTCGAATTTGGCCAAGTCCGCGAGGAGGACATGATCTTCACCATTATTGAGCGATGCCGCCTGACTGTCCGAAGTTCAAGGCAGGAGACGCCCCCTGTCGCACTGAAGGAACTGAATGAGACAATTGAGATGAGGTGCTCTCATGGCCGTGTTCACACAGACCTTTACACGATCAGGGGCGATGGGCAGCACTTTCTCAGTTTGAAGCCCAAGCGCATCTCGATCTCCAGTTTCCACCCGGACCCGGAACTGGGTGCCAAGGTTGAGATGGACATCATTAACAACGCCGGAGCAAAGTCGATTACCCTCGCATACAAGAAGCCGCAGCAGGTCACCCTCGGGCATGAGACGATCACTCTCGAGTCCTCCGGTTTCGACTACGAGACGAAGACAATGAAGGTCAGGGTCAGCACCCGGCCGAATACTGCCAAAGCCGCGGCAACCATCGTCGAGTATGGCGCTCCACCCGCTCCACCATTAGATAACCACAGCGGCAGACAAGTCTCGCCGCTGAGGCCCTCCACCCTCACCCCCGGTGGCTAGTATTCTTTCAAATAAGCTGTTTCACGTAGCCGAAGCGCTTCCGCTTCGGTCCGAGCCGGAACCCTCTGCACATTCATCCGAACGCGAAGGCGTCCGGCTACTTGCTTCAACGTAGCCGAAGCGCTTCCGCTTTGGATCGGTCCTTATCGCGTGTAACGATCCTTCCGAACGCGAAGGCGTCCGGCTACAAAAACAACTTAGAAAATGCTCCGCATGACCACCGCAATCCGAAATTCTTGAACAACAAGCCCAGCATGAGAACTATCGCACTCCTCCTGCTCACCGCCATCGTCAGTTCCGCCGCTGCCATGGAGCCCATCCCGCTTGCCGGCGAATGGCGCTTCGCCCTCGACCGTGATGACTCAGGTCTCAAGGCCGAACCGGACCAGTGGAAGTTTCCCGACAAGATCCAACTCCCCGGGCTCGTCACGGCCCAGGGCTTTGGGGAGAAGCCGTCCCTAGAGACCGTCTGGACCGGCGAAGGTTGGCGCTACCCCGAGATGTTTAAAGAATGGCAGGCCCCGGACAACTTCAAGATGCCGTTTTTCCTCCAACCACCGCTCCATTATATCGGACCGGCCTGGTTCCAGCGTGATATCGATATCCCGGTCGACTGGTCCGGCAAGCGAGTTCGCCTGCACCTCGAACGCGTCCATTGGCAGAGCACCGTCTGGCTCAACGGCCAAAAGGTCGGCAGCTCGGACTCGCTCGGCACGCCGCACGGCTTCGAACTCGGCAGCCCGGCCCCCGGCAAACACGTCCTCACCCTCCGCGTCGATAACCGCCTCGGGCCCGTCAATGTCGGCCCGCTCAGTCACAGCGTCACCGACCACACCCAGGGGAATTGGAACGGAGTGGTTGGCAGCATGGAGTTGCGTGCCACCCCCGCCGCCCGCATCACCCACGTCGAGGTCACACCGGAGTGGTCCACCGGCAAGGTCAAGCTCCGCGTTCACACCGAGGGCGCGGTGGGCAACCCCAAGGCGACGATCCACGTGACCGGAGCATACCAAGGACCCGCGCCGGACGATGTCGAATTCGATCACCCCGCGGTTTCCGTTCGCTTCCCGATTACGGATTATGAGTTCACCATCCCTGACGCCTGGGCGTGGGACGAGTTTCACCCACACCTCTACGAGCTCAATGTCCACCTCGACTTGCCGGAGCAGCGCCACAGTGTGTCGCGCACCTTTGGATTTCGTGAGATTGCGAACCAGGGCGGCCAGCTGACCATCAACGGGCGCGGTGCCTTCCTGCGGGGCACGCTGGAGTGTGCCATCTTTCCGCGCCTCGGTCACCCGCCGACCGATGTGGACGCTTGGAAACGCATCATCCGCATCTGCAAGGCCCACGGGCTCAACCACATTCGTTTCCACTCGTGGTGCCCGCCCCAGGCCGCCTTTACCGCCGCCGACGAATTAGGCTTCTACCTTCAGCCCGAATTGTCCTCATGGGCAAACCACAAAGACGCTGTGATCGGCTCCGGCATGCCGCTCGACGCGTGGCTGCATGCCGAAACCGAACGCATGCTCCGCGCCTACGGGCACCACCCGTCCTTTGTCATGATGGCCTACGGCAACGAACCGCGTGGGCCAAAGCACCAGCAATGGCTGCAACAGTGGGTCGCCCGCTGGAAGGCGAAGGACCCGATGCGGCTCTACACCACCGGCGCTGGGTGGCCTGTCATGCCCGGTTCCGACTGGCACTCGTCGGCGAACCCCCGCCTGCAACGCTGGGCTGAAGGACTGAAATCCATCATCAACGCCCAAGCACCGCAGACCGACTTCGATTGGTCGGAGTATGTCGCGAAGCACCCCGACGCCCCGATGGTTTCCCACGAGATCGGCCAGTGGTGCGTTTACCCCAACTTCAAGGAAATCGACAAATACACGGGTTACTTCAAAGCGCGCAACTTCGAGATCTTTCGTGAAACGGCACGACGCAACGGCATCCTCGACCAGTCCGAGGACTTTCTCTCGGCCTCCGGCAAGTGGCAGGCCCTCGCCTATAAGCACGACATCGAAGCCGCGCTCCGCACCCCCGGATTCGGCGGCTACCAACTACTCGACCTTCACGACTTCCCCGGGCAGGGCACCGCACTCGTCGGTGTGCTCGACGTGTTTTGGGAGGAAAAAGGGTACATCTCTCCGGAGGAATATAGCCGCTTCTCCGGTCCAATTGTCCCACTCGCCCGGATGAAGAAGATGGTCTGGCAAGCGGGTGAAACATTGGAAGCGGAGCTGCAGCTCGCACACTTTGGCCCGGACGACTTCGAGTCTCTCTCCCCGCATTGGACACTCCGCCACGGCGACAAGACCGTGGCAGAGGGAACGCTCACTCCCAGCAAACGCGCAGCGGGCAAGCTCCACGACCTCGGCACAATCGAGGCGCAGCTCAAAGGGTTCCAGGCACCTGCAAAGCTCACCCTCACCGTCGGTGCCCACGGCCACGACTGGAGTAACCACTGGGACCTTTTCGTCTACCCGGATCATTCGCCATTGGATGGTCCGCGGCCGGAATTCGACGTTCATACGTCATTGCCTGATGCGCTCACCGCGCTCGAGGCCGGCAAGACAGTCCTCTGGCTCGCAGATCCGGATCGCATTGCCGACGACCCCAAGCGACCGCTCCAGATCGGCTTTTCACCGGTTTTTTGGAATACCGCGTGGACGGCCTGGTCGCCGCCTCACACCCTAGGCCTGCTCAACGATCCAAAACATCCGGCCTTCGCCGAGTTCCCGACCGACGCCCATAGCAATTGGCAATGGTGGGAGATCGTATCACGCTCCCGTCCTTTCCTGCTCACCGAGCACCGCGACCTGAAACCCATCGTTCAGCCCATCGATGACTGGTTCACTAATCGCAAGCTGGGGCTCGTCTTCGAGGCGAATGTCGGCAAGGGCAAGCTCCTCGCCTGCGGCATTGATCTCGAGAACGACCTCGACTCGCGCCCGGCCGCCCGGCAGCTCCGCACCTCGCTCGAAGCCTATCTCGCCAGCCCCGACTTCCAGCCGGCCTCGGCGCTGACTCCCGCCGACCTTAAGGCCCTCGTTCGGACGGCGGACCTATGACTGATTCGCTAGGTCGCCGAGCTCTCCCAATAATCAAAAGTCCTGCAATTCAATTCCTTCAACTCGCGTGCTGCGCACACCCCTTCCTCAAGATGAAAACACCCCGCCTCCACCGAGCCATCGCGGCTCTAGCCCTTTTACTTTTCGCAAATCTGTCGCATGCCGATGTGAATGTTTTGATTGTCGGATCCGGCCGCGATACGGCAGCTGACTACTATGCCATATCAGGAGACTCTCAGCCTTTTCTTGCCACAAAGATACGCGACGAGCTTGAAAGCATTCTTTTAGGTGCCAATGTGGGAAATGTAAATGTCACCCTGCTGGATCGCTCAGCTGAGGGCCTTAGCACGCAAGTGTACAGCCTTTTCCAATGGTTTTATTCTCCTTTACCAGCCGACATCGAAACGACGACTCGTTGGCCTTACCTGAGAGGCGAGTCTTATCAGAATATCAACGAGGCGCCTTTTTATACGAGTGGCGCAACTGGCACCGATTGGGATCATGTGATTTTAATCGGCGACCCATACACCATGGAAAAAACCCCAGGCCTCTACGCTCATGGCGTTGAAGCCGTTGGTCAGGAAGTCACAAAGGGAGGGGGGAAAGTCACCTTGCTGATGCCGTGGCCAGCGACAGGCTCGAGCTCCAGCGTCGACCATTACAAAGAGGTCGTGTATCGTGCGGGCCGATCCGGCGGGTATCAGGTTGCTCCTGCAGGACTTGCCTGGCAAGCCGACGGTTCCCAGACTGCAGTGACCCCTGATTCTGACCGCGGAGCGTACCTCTGTGCAGCCTCCATTTATAGTCGGATTTGGGAAGAAAGCGCCAGTAATTCGACCCACAGTTACGATGACACCCTGGCGGATGCTGTGCACACGACCGTCACAAGTAATATGGGTGCGACGCAATATTCGGGCAGTAAAATGGACTTCCAGAACTCTTTCCTGATGCTCGGCGACCCGCGCCGTAATATTTACAATACTCAAAAAGGCACAAGCACCGAGGGGGGCTACGGGGGCGGCGTCGCGCGCGCCATGACCCGCAGCCGCGTGAATTTCGACGACACAATTAGAGCGTATTCAGACAATATGCCTACAGCCGCGATTTGGTCCACTCTTGACCTGCCCATTGCCTTTAATCACGGACGAAATGGCGACTCAAGGGGATACGTTGTGAACCCCGACTTTTGGCAGCTTGCGTTCGGGTTCGGGTATCAGGCCACTAGTAGTAATGATGGCGAAATTAACCGCATGCTTAATTATGACCTGTATCTGGCACATACGATGATGATAGAGGGTGACTCAGTCCGCTGCATCCCATGGAGATTGATGTGGGCTGAGATTTCCCGGAGACATCCCACGTTGGAACATAGGCCCGATGGCGAGCACGTCCGAAACGAAATCAATACTGTGGTGGGCAACTACATGTATACGCTCTACTCCGGTCGCTGCCCAATAGACCCAATACCAGAGGGTCGGACAGAAAGCGACATGGGAGTAGGCTGGTTTGCCCAAAAGGTCGGCTATGAAACCGCTTGGCGCCTGGGGCGAGTTAGTTCCCGTGCGCCCGGATTCAAAGTCATGCCGTCAGCGGCAACGGCACTGACGGTGACGCCAAGCACCACGGAAACCATGACCGTTCAGTTTATCTTTCCGCCTAAAAATGATGTGACCGTCAACATTAGCAGCTCTGACAACTCCGCCGGAATGGTCGGGCCGCAGAAGCTGGTGTTCACGCCCGAAAACTATAACGTGCCCCAAAATGTCACCGTGACCGGGGTTGCCGGTTCTTCGGCCTCGGCGCCCTTTGACGTGGTCTATAACACCAGCTCCGACGATCCAGCTTATGATGGCCTCTCTGATTCCTGGGCCTACACCAACGTCCGTACCGCAACGCCACTCACGCATGTGGACAATGGTAAGGCACAATACTCCACACCGAGTGACGTTGCCGTGACGATCAATCTCAACGCCTCGGGCGCGGATGCCGCCAACACTACGTTCGCTGGCCCCAATCACGGCACGCTCTCCTGGAGTGGCGATGATGTGGTCTATACGCCAGACGCCAGTTACCTCGGCACCGATGGCTTTGCCTATGCCTCCCTCAATGGCAGCATCGTGACCACGGGACACATCGATATTGACGTGATCGCTGGATACGCCGGCGGTTCCGTACGCGCCGAAGTGGCGGATTCCAGTGCAGCAGAGGAGGGGCAAGCCACCGGCACCTTCACCATCACAAGGGAAGGCGACACCTCGTCATCTTTGGACGTCAATTTCACCATCAGCGGCACGGCCACCATTGTTGATGATTACAACCTGAGCCTCAGCAGTCCCGTCACGATCCCAGCAGGACAAAGTTCCGTCGACATCACGTTGACACCAATGGATGACACCCTCGGCGAACAAACCGAAACGGCCTCAATTGCAGTCGTTTCGGGGGCTGGCTATACGGAAATCAGCAACTCCGCGACGATCTCGATTGCAGACAACGACAACACGTCACCTACCGTCATTGCCGGAGTGAATCAGAGCACGAACCTGGACCTCTTCGGCGCCAATGACCCCGGGCTTTATTACGGTGAGGTTTCAAGCATCGCCCTTGATATCCTGACGCCCAACCCAGAGACCTTGCAGATCACCAATGTGGCTGCCTACACCGAGGATTCCATTGATCTGAATACAACTGAAATCTACACTGGTCAAATCTATGACGCCGACGGGGCCATTAGCTTCAGTGAGGATATTGACGACTCTGCACGCATCTGGATTGACGGTGTTCTTGTTGTAACGAGCGACACTTACCAGGGCGGCAGAATCTCATCGGCCAACCTGAATCTGACGCCGGGGTGGCATGATATCGAAATCCGAATTGCCAACAGCAGTCAGAACGGTGGGCCAGTTTCTTTACCGGGAATAGGGTATGACCCTGCTGGCGGAACGGCATGGCAGCCTTTGGTTGACCCAGGGGATGGCAGTTTGTTGAGAGTCGGCACCGTGCCCAGTGTGACGGTGAGCCTAAACGGCACTGTCACCGACCCCGATGATACACCGGCAAAGACTTGGACACTATTCAGCAGCGATCCTGCAGGTCAGAGCGTCACCTTCGCAAATCCTTCTTCTTTGGTGACCACGGCAACCTTCTCCGCAGCGGGCACCTACGTCCTGCACCTAACAGCCGATGACGGCTACGGCCCGGTATTCGACGAAGTGGTCATCACGGTCGCACCGCCAACCACCTACACGCTGACGGTCACCGGTGGCACGGGCGACGGGGACTATCCCGCCGGCGTCACGGCATCGATCAATGCTGATGTGCCTGTCGGCTATCGATTCATCAACTGGACCACCTCCGATGGCGGCAGCCTTGCCGATGAGAATTCCCCAAGCACGGCTTACACCATGCCGGCCAACGCTGTAGAAGTTACCGCCAACTATGTGCTGAACAATCTACCCGTGGTGAATGTCGGCTCGGATCAGACCCTGCCCTTTTTGAGAAATACGCCTTGGACCCCAGCCATGATAGACACGGTTGCCTGGTTTGACGCCTCCGACAGCTCTTCCATCGCCGAGAGTGGCGGGCTTGTTTCCCAGTGGAATGATAAGAGCGGAAACGCAAACCACGCGACCCAGTCAACCGAGACTTCACGGCCAATATATGACAGCACAAGCAAGAGTATTACCGGAGGCCTTGTTAGAGAGCTGTCTCTTCCTGCAGATATGTATCTAGGCAAAACAAGTGGAAGCCTCTGTTTTGTGGGGAAACAGACCGGAAGTGGGTCTGGCTGGGGGATACTTAGTGGTTATAATGGTAGGGTAACTCAATCCCCGTGGACTAATGGCTATCACAAAGAAAGTTTTCTTAATGGTGAACATATAACAGCAACGACTCAAACGAGTGGCATGAGTCTGAAACAGACCCTACAATCAAGGGTTCATACAGGCACCAATATGCAGATGTACTCAGATGGGAACAATGTTCTGGATAGCGCTTCGAGCTTTGATGCATCGACGCCATACGCAAAATTATTCGGTGAGCGCGATGATTACATCCTATATGAAGTCATCTTTCTGCCCGATGCAGATGTTTCCAATCGCCAGAAGGCCGAGGGCTACCTTGCCCACAAGTGGGGCCTTGCCCTACCCGCAGGGCACCCCTATGAGAACGCTGCACCCATTGGTCCAGGAGCTTCCCCTTCACTTGCCGGCGTCAGCGCCACAGACACCGATACTGATGACACTCTGACGACGACTTGGTCGGTCGTCAGCAAAGTGCCTTCTGATGCAGCGGACCCCGTCTTCGATGACGCCTCGCTGGTGAATCCAACCATAACCTTCCTCGAATCGGGCACCTACACGCTGCGCCTGACGGCCAATGACGGCTGGAGCTCGGTGAGCCACGACGTGGTGATCACGGTCGAGGAGGAAGTCAATTACACGCTGACGGTCACCGGTGGAACAGGCGACGGGGGACATCTCGCCTACACAAGTGCGACGATCACCGCCGACGCGCCTGCAGCCGGCTATCGCTTCGCCAACTGGACCACCTCCGATGGCGGCAGCTTTGCCGATGTGAATGCCTTAAGCACGACTTACACCATGCCCGCCAACGCGGCAGAAGTCACCGCCAACTATGAACTCAACAGTCTACCCGTGGTGAATGCCGGGCCGGATCAGAGTCTGCCCTCTACTTTTGATACCTGGACTCCCGACCTGATTGCCACGGTTGCCTGGTTTGATGCCTCCGACACCTCGACCATCACTGAAAGTGGCGGCGCGGTTTCTCAGTGGGATGATAAGAGTGGAAACGAAAACCACGCGACCCAGCCATCTTCGGGTTCACAACCAAGCTATGACAGCACAAGCAATAGCATTACCGGAAGCTTCTCCAAAAAGATGTCTCTTCCAACAGATATGTATCTGGGCAAAACAAGTGGAAGCCTCTGTTTTGTTGGGAAACAGATCGGAGAAAACGCTGGTTGGGGTAAGGTTAGCAGTTCTGGTTCAGATACTCTCTCCCCGCAAAGTTTCGGTAGCGTTGACTATTTCTACGACAGTTTTCTTAGCGGCGGTTTGCTAAATTCAACTGCAACGTCTGGTATGAATCAGGTGCAGACCTTACAAT
>Ga0307981_1002292_pt1 | contig 15771 bp, 11 predicted proteins | sample OrgLakmetagen987_FD_201849 | JGI IMG/M metagenome (GOLD analysis project Ga0307981, IMG submission 201849) | Saline water microbial communities from Organic Lake, Antarctica - #987 | ecosystem: Environmental > Aquatic > Non-marine Saline and Alkaline > Saline | place: Antarctica: Organic Lake... | reverse complement strand
CTCTGACCCCCCCCGCAAAGCCAGTCAGGGCTCCGATATTTGAGGTCTACACCCTGTCAGGCTTTGCTACCGTGAGAGCCCGTGGTGACACTTCTGCATTGCAGAACCTGTGACATTTCTGAATGGCATTTACAACGGGCGATTGTGTTTCAACAGTTATGTTAAAAACAAGACTATCCCTAATGTTGCTGACAGAAATTCTACGGATCAAGGCTGCAGTTACGCTTTCCAGAACTCTATTTTCCAGGAATTCTTGGTCAATTTCGGATGTCACTGGCGTAGCAGAAAAAGATGAAAACAATGACCGAATTGAACCAATAGTTGATGCGATAACTGTTGGCTCTCTGAGGCGACCGTTGAACTCGGGATCATCCACAAGGTTCAGCCGCTGAACAACTTTTTTGACCAAGCCACGAGACTGCAAAATCTCGACCTCGGTATTTACCTCGGATCGACCGCCAGAAAGGCCGCCCGAAACCGATGGAATATCAATAACATTATCTTGTTTTGTCTGAAGGACAACGACAGCAGTGGATCTGTAGGTTGGGACCGCAACGAAATAGGCATAGTAGATCGCCAGAAACAACGCACATGCTGTCACAAGCGCAATCAACCATTTTCCACGCCATAAAGTACCGATCAGGGCACCAATATCGATCGTGTCCTCTTCAGCCTCAAGACCGTGTGGGGGTTTCTGCGCTGCATCGTTCATCATATTCCTGACGTTCGTTTATTTATAGTTCTTCAACCAATAGTCTGCTTATAGCAATGTGATACAAACTTATCATCATTTAACGAAATCGGGGTCACCCTGGGTCAACTCCACAATACAGGCCTGTCATATCCGAAAATAGGCATAAGATTTCTCGCAGGTCCAAATGGGCTTTAAATACAATTTTGAGAGGAGTTCAACCAGACACCTCTGACCTTAGGCTAGTTTCTACTTTAGACCGTTTCTTGCAACATACTCAGAAAGCTGCAACACAAGTTGGCCACGCGCTGCCGCAATGCCGGCAGGTCCGGTCTTTGGGTCAAATGTAACGCTTTCATCAAAAAGCCCCGACCGCTCCCGACCACCATTTGATACTGCAACAAAGTACTGACCGATTGCACGGAACTGCCCGGCATCTGTTGCCAGCAACTCGCTGAATCGCAGTTCAAGTCGGGCATCCGGGTAAGCTTCAAAGGGCCACGGTTCTGACGCGATGCGACGGTTCGTAAGACGCGACAGGATTTCGCTGACTTCAAGCGCTACGGCCCTTTCAGGCGCATCGGCCCACAACAGATCAGAAGAGCTTGTAAGCGTGCCGTCACCTTGGCGAATGTGGATTTCGTCGGCAGCTGCATAGCTGGGCAGAGATACATCGCGAACCTCTACGGATGCGAATGCAATGCGAACAGTCTGCGTGACCGGCGGAAGCGTCACCGCGTAGCGATCAGCAGTCCCGCAAGCAGCCAGTGCCAAGACAAGCCCGAGGGTTGCGATACTTTTTACAACATTCATGTTTTAGCGTCCCAGCAATAGCGAATTCGGATTACGTTCAATGGTGCGCGCCAAAGATGCAAGGGCATCAGCCGCTTTTTGAATATCGCGTAGCGTATTTTGCGCAGTTCGGCTGATCTGGTCACCTTGATTATAGCCTTCAATCGTGCGGCTGGCTTGATCAAACAGCGCCGACAAACGATCAACGATCTGCGGCAGATCTTTTGCAGATACCGCGATATTATCCGCCGCGTTCCGCGCTGACGCGAGCGTTTGGTTCACGTTTTCAACGGCACCACCCTCACGCAATTCCTGCAAGGTATAGTTCAGCTCATCCAGCGCGTTCTTAAGCGATCCCGGCAGAGCGATGGCATCCGGTGTCCCGATCACGGCATCAGCCGACCTTGTCACGGCTGTCATCTCGTCCACCAACTGTTGAAGCTCGATCTCGCCTGCTTTGGCGGCCACTGTCTGCATCTCGGCGATCAGCTCCGGCACGCCCTCGGTCGAGGTGGAAAATGCGTCGGCTGCACCAGACACGGCATCGACAGCCTCCATCAACCGCTTCGCCATTTGCTCTTGCTCGAGCGTTGCAACGAGTGTTTCGACGCGGGACAGCGTTGCATTGAGCGAGACTGGAATGTTCCTGACTGAATCGGAAGACACCAACCCGGTAACTTCGTTGATCAGGGTGCGAACATCCCTTGGGGTTTGCTGTATTTCATCGCTACCGATGAGCATCTGGGCAGAGTTCATCAGGCCGATGGCGCTGTTCAGCAGCTCCTCGATGGGCAAATTATTGATGCGGCTGAACACGCCTTCGACTGTCGCTGCTGCGTCGGATGTTTCGTTCTTGGTCGTCGGCATCACCGGAAGCGCATCATCAACAGCAACAAGCTGTGCGTCGGGTGCATCTGCCACAGTAACCAGTTCAACTTTCAGCCCACCCGTCAGCAAGCTGGCCGAAGCCAGCCGCGCGCGCAGGCCGTTGGAAACGCGGTCTTGCAGGAATGCCAGTGCGCTGGTGGCAGAAACTGCGCCCGGCAGGCCAAGGCGTGCAGGTTGCAGTGAAAGGGTGACGTTCAAACGGACACGGCTGTCACCAAACTGATTGTAGTCTACAATTCCGGACAGGGATTCGACCTCACCGATTGTCAGACCGCTCAGTTCAACCGGAGCACCGACCGCAAGGCCAGACACGTTCTCATCAAAGATCACGCTCAGCTTGAGCGGATCAACAGCAGACGCATTGAATACGGCACTGCGGGCCTCTTCTTTGGTCGGAAAAATCTCAAAGACGGTGCCATCCTGAACCCGGTCTCCACCTGACACAAAAGTATCAAAGGTCACGCCGCCCCCAATCAGCGTCGCAATTGATTCAAAATCGACCTCGGCACCGCTTGGCCCAATCGAAAGGCGAAAGCCCGAGCTGTCCCAAAAACGCGTCGAGGTGTTCACAAGATCGCGGTGGTCGTCATAGATCAGCGCCTCAACGATGGCAAAGTTGCCACGCGGCGCAATCTGGGCCTTGCCAAGGCGACCCACTTCGATGCCGCGGTACAAGATCGGTGCATCGTCGGTCAGATGTCCGTTCCCCACCGTGCGAAAGGCGATTTGCAAACCAGTCTGACCTGCGCGGATCAGGGGCGCTGAATCAGCACCCACAAAACGGTCTTCAAAGTCGCCAATCTCTTCGTTCCAAGACCCTTCGATATAGACGCCACTCAGGACTGTGCTTAACCCTGTGATGCCTTGGGCTGAAACCTCGGGCTGGATGATCCAGAAAGCGGCGCTGTTGTCGATGAACTGGGCCACATCCTTGTCAACGCGAATGGTGGCCACGACCTTACCCAGCCCCGCGGAAAAGCCAACCTCTTCCACACGGCCAACCGTTACGTCGCGGAAACGCAGTTCGGTTTCACCCGCTTTGATGCCGGAACCCTTCTCGAATTCCACAAAGATCTGGGGACCACGGGCGTTAAAGCTGTTCCAAGCGACACCTAACGCCACAAAAAGCGCCAGAAGCGGTATGATCCACACAATGGATGCACCGCTCAAGAATAGTTTGCGCGCAGATTTGATCGACACGTCAGGTGGTGTATCAGTCATCTTATGAGGGGTCCTCATCCTTTGCCTGCTCGTCCCATATCATTCGGGAGTCAAACGCCTGCGCTGAGAGCATTGTGAAAATCACGGAAAGTGCAAAGAACATACTTGCGGGTCCCGGATTGATTGACGCTAGCGTATTGAGTTGCACCAGCGACGATAAAATCGCAACCACAAAGATATCGATCATCGACCATCGGCCAATGTATTCGACGACTTCATACATGATTTGACGCGAATGGTTTGCCGTCGCTCTGCGGCTTTTCACACTGACGGCCAAAAATGCGATGGCCCAGAACTTGGCCAATGGAATAGCCACAGATGCCAACAGAATGATAAACGCGATGCCAAAAGCACCGTGCTGCGCCAATTCGACAGCACCGCCTACAATCGTGCTTTCGTCGCTTTGAAACAGTGTCCTGGTCTGCAACATCGGATAGGTGTTTGCAGGCACGTAGCACATCAAACCCATGATCCAGAACGCCCAGACCCGTTGCAGGCTGCCAAAGTCGCGCGAAACCATCTTGTGGCCACAGCGCGCGCAAGTTTGCGTTCCCATCGGCCATGCCTTGGTACAGCGCGTGCAAGCGACAATGCCCCTTTCGCGGGCGCTTAGGATTTGTTGGGATGTTCCAGAGAATTCCATACCGACCACCTACACATAAAGCTGTCCTGGCCCACGACGAGGACAACCAAACCACCAAACATCCAGAACGCAGGACCAAAGCCCACCGTGGCCAGATCTGCGATCTTCACCAGAGCAACTGCGCACCCTAGTGCGAAAATTTCTGCCATCGACCACGGGCGCAATGCCTCTGAAAAACGGAAAGCATCCATCGCATGACGTGCAGGCGGCAAATCCAGCACGATTGGAACCAAGACATATAGCGTCAGCACGACCCGGATCAACGGCACAAAAAGGATCAGGCCTGCCGTTGCCAACGCCAACAGCAAGAGCGGCCCACTTGAGAACGCAAATGCAGCATCAATGACCGATACCGAGTTTTTGTTGCCAGCGGCGTCAATATTCAGGAACGGAAAAAATGCTGCCCCTAAAATAAGAAAAAACGTCGCCAGCGAAATCGCTATGATTTTCAAGCCAGCCTTGCGCCGGGGTGCAATCAAAACTGCATTGCACCGCTGGCAGATTGCTTTTTCACCCATTTCGGGCACCTTAAGCCGGTACACTGCGTCGCAATGCGGACAGACGATAAGTTCTGTCAGCGAAACATCAAGGTCAGGATCGGCTATGTCTTTCATAGGCAGTTTATAACGAAGCTTTCCTCGTGGTGGTAGCGGTATATCGACACATTTTAGTCATCGTTTGTGACCAATTCAGCGTTCAAGCAAGCGCCTGATCAATGCTTTTTCCCAGCTTCTCGACCAGTTCATCTATCTGGGCGTCCGTGATGATGAAAGGCGGGGCCAGCAATACGTGATCCCCGGTTTTCCCATCGATCGTGCCTGCCATCGGGTAGCAGATCAAACCGTTGGCGAACGCATGTTTCTTGATTTTACCAGCGACCCCCATGGCCGGATCGAAGGGTTCTTTGGTGTCGCGATTGGCAACCAACTCGACCCCCATGAACAGACCACGCCCACGGATATCGCCAACATTCGGATGCTGCCCAAAAGCAGTGTTCAACGCAGCACGCAGTTTGTCACCTTGGCGCTGCACGTCAGACAGCAAATCACGCTCTAGCACAGCGGAAACCACGGCCACGCCAGCCGCTGCTGCCGTGGGGTGCCCAACATACGTATGTCCATGTTGAAAAAACCCGGTTCCTTCCGAGATCGTTTTGTAGATTTCAGAGGTGCACAGCATCGCACCAATCGGTTGATAGCCACCACCCAATCCCTTGGCGATGCACAGGATATCAGGGCTGACCTCCTCCTGCGAGCATGCAAACATCGCGCCAGTGCGCCCCATCCCGCACATGACCTCGTCAAGGATCAGCAAGACGCCGTATTGATCGCAAATCTCGCGGATGCGTTTGAAATATCCCGGTGCCGCGGTCAGCGCACCGGAGGTTGCCCCCACAACAGGCTCTGCAATAAAGGCCATAACGGTTTCGGGGCCAACGCGCAGCAACTCGGCCTCAAGCAGGTTAGCGGCGCGCAGGCCGTATTCTTCGGGCGTCTCGCCGTCATGCTTCAGGCGGTACTCATAGCAAGGGTCAATGTGGCTGATGTCCAGCAACAGCGGCGCAAATTGCGCGCGGCGCCATTCGTTGCCTCCTGCGGACAGCGCACCAATCGTATTGCCGTGATAGCTTTGCTTGCGCGCGATGATACGCCCGCGCTGCGGTTCGCCCCGTTCAACATGGTACTGACGCGCCAACTTCAGGGCGGCCTCGACCGCCTCTGATCCGCCAGAAACCAGATAGACACGGTCCAGATCGCCGGGGGCGTGTTCAATCAACAGATCGGCGAGGGTCTCTGCTGGTTGAGAGGTGAAAAACCCGGTGTGGGCATAAGCCAGACTGTCCAACTGCGCCTTGATCGCGTTAATCACAACACGGTCGCCATGGCCAAGACAAGACACCGCCGCACCACCCGACGCATCAAGGTACTGCTTGCCGCTTGCGTCTGTCAGATAGCAGCCAATGCCATCAACCGCGACGGGCGGCAGGTTCTTAGTGTGGCGCGGAAAGATATGCGACATAAGCATCGGTCCTTGGATAAGGGGTTAGGCAGCAGCACCGGGCAGCAACACATTGCGCGACCCTTCCTCGAAATTGTCAATCTGCTGGGACCAGACGGTGCCGGGCCAGCGCAGTTCCATCGCCCGTTTGCGAGGGCGGTAAACGGCGGTGTAAAGCGTTCCAAAACCAGCGTTGAACTGATGGGAATACAACGGCGGCTTCAAAAAGGTGCCGATGAACTTTTCCTCGGGATCGCGGTGCAAACGCAGACGTTGCAGCAGATAGCGTTCCCGTTCAACCGTTGCGGTAAAGCGGGCATGGCTGATCCATTCAACGCTTTCTTGATGGTTCGTGGCAACCGCCGCATTGGTGATAATCGTGTCACGGTCAGGGGCCATGAACGCGGTCAGATACTTGCGTTTGCGGTCAAGCACAGTGACGTTGTAGCTCATGTGGGTCGGCACACGCGCCAGAACCTTGCCCGCCTGTTCAGTTGTTTCACAGGTTTGCAACACATAGCGCAGGATCAAAGGCACGCCAAATCCGACACCAACAACACGGCGGCCCCCAAAGGTCAGCGATATCGACAGGCCTGCGTCGTTCACGCCATCTACCAGCCCGAACAGACCATCAGAGGTGCCCATGACCTTGCGGCCTTGCCACCCGGTGTGCAGCGCCAGACTATCAAATGAATTGATGTTGTAATCGTAATTGCGCACCAAAACCGGTTCTCTGCCGCCCCAAACCGCTTGGCTACAGCCCGACAAATAAGGTGGCGGGCAATAGAAACTCAGAAAGCGCGCCGCCAGATCACCGCCGCCAGCCTGATCGCATAATTCTTCATACAGCGGGATAATCTCGGGCATGTGCGTTTTTAACGCGCGAATGCATTCGGCATATGTCGGGCGCACGGATTCGCCCTCCTTCAGCCACCATTTACGGTAGTGAGGCCAATATTCGGCGAAAAGCCCGGCCCATTTAGGACCGGGCAATTCTTCTGATATCGCGCGCCACAGCATGTGCTGGCCCCTTGGTCCTTAAAGGATTTTGAACGCCGGATCAGAAAACGCAGGACCAGCTTCTGCCACAGGCAAAGGCCGTCCGCTGACCGACTGCTTAATCCCGTGGATCCACTTTTTCGCCCGATCATTCAACTGGAAAGATTTGGTCATCGATCTGCCGCGTGTCACAAGGATACCGATGTCGGCACCTTCATAGCGGTAATCTCCGGGCTGGAGGATGCGCAAGAAGAACGCTTCGTTCTCGGATTCAACGGCACGACGGTGATAGTCGAAACGGTCAAACACAACGCGCCCGTCTTCCAGCATTTTGTAAATGCCTGTTTCAGGCGCTCCGGTACAGATGTCTACACTGTCGTCGGTGTGCTTGATCACCATCTGCGACCAGCCATCGATCATTTCGGGATCGGCCCAGCGGTTGTTCAGCTCCGATGTGTCCAGCTTGAACTTTTTCTTCGAAAATTCAAGCAGGTGGAACAGGAACAGCGGCGCATCTGCGTGGGCAAAAGCAGCGTGGTTCGTCATCGAGGACGCCCCTGTGATGCGCGGATTCAATTCGCCCAGCCAAAGATCACCCGTCTTTTTGTCGATCAGGAAATCCAGCTCGAAATAGCCGCGATAGCCTTCCTTGCGCAGTTGCTCACCAAACTTGAAGGTCAGTTCGCGGGCCTTTTGACGGACCTTGGGCGGAAAGGCAGTCGACAGGATTTCATTGCCACACCAGCCGCCACGGTAGGGCGTGAGGTCTTTGAAACCGACAAGTTCAGTCATCAACGGGCCAACGATTGTCCCTTCTTTGGTCGCACATGCCTCGATCGCGGAACCGCGGCAATCAATGCGCTTCATGATCTTGATCTCGCCCTCTCCGACAATCTCGCTTTCGTGACGGCGAAAGTCGGCTTCAGACTTGATAAAGAATGTGGTGTGGCCACTGTCACCAAAGGCGGATTGCAGCACCAGATCGTGACCGATGCCTGCTTTTTCGCAGGTTTTCTTGAGGTCTTCGTAATCTTTCACCTCGGCCAGCACGTTCGGCACAGACGGCACGCCCGCCTTGTTGCCGATGCGGACGGTTTCGATCTTGTTGTCCATCTTGGTGCGCAACTTGGCCTTTGGGAACCAGACATCAGCACCCAGTTCTTTTGACAGACGCTCGGTTTCTTCGTCGAACATCAGGAACACAAACTTGGGCTTGCCGCCGCGGCGTTTGATGAAATCAATCACCTCCTTGTGCTGCAGCAGATAATTGTTGATGTCTTCGATGGACTGGAATTCAGCGTGCGGCTGTTCGGAGGGGCAGAACACATTCGGGTGCTTGCCGCCGTAACAGTCGATGTAGCAGATGTATTTGAAATTCTTCACCCATTCATCAAGGCCCAACAGGTTAAAGTTGGTGGCCGAGATGAAATATATAGGGTCCTCGTTTCGGTGAAAGAACCTGCGGATTTCCGAGATATTCTTGAGAACAGTCGTGGTCATAGGTTTGGTTCCTTTTTTATTCAGGTGAAGACGAAAGGTTTTTCTTCCGCACGCGTTTCAGCGCTGCTTCGGTAAAGACGCGCAGCCCCAGATCGGGGCGGTATCCATGGATTTCGCTGACATCCAAAGCACGCATGAACGACAGGATTTCCTGGCTTACGACCTGGCCGGGGACAAGGATCGGAAAGCCGGGGGGATAGGGAATGATAAAGCTGGCCGAAACGACCGTTTTCCCTGCATCCATCGCCTCTTTAAGCGTCCCGTCAAGATCGAGATAATCGGTATTCTTCTCGTCGTAGGACAGGAAGAACGCTGTACGAATATCGCCTTCGGATGTGATGCTATCGGTTCGGAAAGCATCGTGGAAGCGGCTGAAATCGGGCAGCGGCGGATAGTTTTCCATCAGGTTCGACACGCGCTTGTCAAACGAGCGACGCTCCATTTTGCTGGCATCGTCCAGCAGTTCGTCCAGCGATTTGGCGATCTCGACCAGCACTTCGATCAGATAGGCGACCGAAGATCGTGTGGTGCCGATGTTGGTCATGAACAACACGGTATTGCGCGAGGTCTTGTTGATCTGGATACCGTATTTGTCCATCAAGATATCGGTCTTGAACGTGTCACCGTCCCAGCCCGTACCCCCGACCAGCAAGGTCACACGACTGGCATCAAGAACGAACTGGTCTTTCTCCCAGCAGTCCCACATGTCGGTCCAGCCCTGTTGCTGATCGTAATAACTGGTAACCCCGCTTTCGCGATATTCCTCGGGGATCATATCGCCTGCGGTCAGCACCTTGAAATACTTGCTCAGCAACGGATGATCAGCAATCGCACGGCGCATGGAAAGTGCCGCCTCGATCTGGCGTTGGACGAATTCAAACCCTTCAAGCTCAACCTGCCTGCGTCCGACATCCAGGGACGCAATGATCTGGTAATTGGGCGAGGTGGACGTATGCGTCATGTAGGCTTCGTGGAAGCTTTGTTCGACCTCGCCTTTAAAGTCCTGATCATTGACATGGATCATCGATCCCTGCCGCAACGACGTCAGCGTTTTGTGGGTCGACTGCGTCGTGTAGACACGAACGCGGGCTTTTGGCGATGGAATGAGCCGGGTGTTCAACAGCGTTTCGTCATCTGCGTCCTTCAGCTTGGCCTGTTGTGCCTCGTAAGCTTCGGCGTGTTTGGCGGACTTGAAGCGCTGGCGCAATTCGTTCGCCGCATTCATGCCTGTCCGCTGGCGATAGGTCGGGTTAAAGCGCGCAAAAGCGAACCATGCTTCGTCCCACAGGAAAATCAGATCGGGTTTGATCGCCAGACATTCTTCCATAACGCGTTCGACGTTATAGACCAGACCGTCAAAGGTACAGTTGGTCAACAGCAGCATGCGCACCTGATCAAGCTTCCCCGCCGCCTTAAGCGCAAGCAGTTGATGCTTGATCTCGCGCAGGGGCACAGCACCGTACATCGAATATTCATTCAGCGGATAGCTATCAAGATAACAGACCTGAGCGCCCGCCAGCACCATGCCGTAGTGGTGCGATTTGTGGCAGTCGCGGTCGACCAGAACGATATCGCCGGGGCGCACCAGCGCTTGCACGACAATCTTGTTGCAGGTCGACGTGCCGTTGGTGGCAAAGAACGTCTGCTTTGACCCGAAAGCGCGGGATGCCAGTTCTTGTGCTTCCTTGATCGGGCCGTGGGGTTCAAGCAAACTATCCAATCCGCCCGACGTGGCAGATGTTTCGGCCAAAAAGATGTTTGGGCCGTAAAACGCGCCCATGTCCTGAATCCAGTGCGACCGCGTGATAGATTTGCCGCGACTGATCGGCATGGCGTGAAAAACACCGGTCGGTTGTTTTGAGTATTCTACAAGCGCCGTAAAGAACGGCGATTTGTTGCGGGCCTGAACACCGCGCAGGATGTTCAGGTGCAGCTCCATGAAGTCTTCTTGGTTGTAGAAAACGCGACGGCAAATGCCCAGATCAAGACCTGCAATATCCTCGACCGACCGTTCTGTCACAAGATAGGCGTCCAGTTCGGGGCGGACTTTGGCGATCATGCGGCACAGTTCGGGTCCGTAGTTTTCGGGCTGCAGCTTGTCGATTTCTTCCCGGCCACCAGCGCGGGCCAGAGATTTAGCCAATATCGGTTCATCCATCTTGGATTTCAGCGTCAGGCCGGGGCGCACGACGATGGCTTGAATGTTGTGGTTGAACAACACCGCGATCAGCGCATCCTCGATGGACTTCACGACGACAGCTTCGTAATGGAACGGATCTTCGACGCGGCGCATACGGGTAACGTTGGATTTCAGCCAGCGTTCTTGTTGTTCGCTTACATCGTCAACGATCAACACCTCGAAATAGGGCTTTGTCAGCGCACGCGCTTCGGGCGACAGCATCGCCTCATCATCATGTTCTTCGCTGTCGATACTATCGCGTTCCAGCGGAATGCTTCGACGGCGATAGGCACCTGTGGTCAAGGCGCGGGTGATGCGGTTTACCGCGAATGAAAGGTCTTCGAAGCTGTTGTGGGCCAGCATCCGTTGCAGGTGTTCAAACGCAGGCATACCAGGGAATGCCCAATAGGGTTCGATCAACGCAAGGGATATAAACAAAGCGTGGCATTTGCTGCGCAATAATTCGACCTGTTCAGGCTTGGTCTCTCGGGTCAGCGCAGAGGCGGCTTCGCGCAGCGCGCTCCACCGATCTGATCGCAACTGAATCGCCGAAGAGTAATCGTTCATAGAATGCATCAATCGTGCTCCACTATTTGCGTGCCTCTGATCCACTCTAGGGACCGGTCAGGGTGTGACCGGCCCCAAGTGCACCAGCCTAGCCGCTGGGTGTTTCCCCGCTGTCGACATGTTTGCCAAGCTTTACGGGTGGATTAGGGGTGGCCGCAGTCGGAACTGCGGGAACGGGGGCAACGGCGGGGGCTGCCGCTGTCCCCGCCGTAACATTTGGTAGGGGTTCAGGTGCGAATTCCGGCTGAGGCTGCGCAAAGCCTGAAACAACATCCTGGCCCTTGAACACAGGTGCATCGGGCACACGTTGGGCCGGCACATCCACATGCAAACCAGCACGTGTTCCCTGATGTGGCACCTCAAGCGGACCAAGCGTATTCAAATACACGTCGGTGCCACTATTGCGGTCGTAAATCGAAAAATCGGTCGACCGGTCGCGGAAGGATTTCAGAACCTGCCCCAAACCTTTCATCCCGGTTTCGCGCTGACGTCGAACCATCGACATGTCTACTTCGATCGGGAACATGTCTTCCTGGCCGGCAGACTGGTGCAGAACCATCGATGTCGGATCGACGACCAGCGATTTGCCGACGCCGCCTGCCCCCAAGCCATTGACCGCAAAAACATAGCACTGGAATTGTGCCGCTGTTGCGCGCGCAATGGCCAATTCGGCATCGCGGTCTGTTGTGCCGGTCAGCACCGGGGTCAGCAACACTTCGACACCTTGGCTGGTCAGTTGGCGCGTGGTTTCGGGGAACCACATATCATAGCAGATCGACAGACCAAAGCGGCCAACGTCCGGCACATCAAACACACAGAATTCCGTACCCGCAGCGATACCGGATTCATATGGCCGGAACGGGAACATTTTGGCGTAACGGCGGATGATTTCGCCTTCGGGGTTGATCACGACGGCTGTGTTATACACGCGGCCGTCTTCTGGGTTCTCAAGGAACATCGATCCTGGGATCAGCCAAACGCGGTGCTTGATCGCGGCCGCCTGAAATTGCTCAAGCGTTTCATTTTCTGGTGGCAAGGCAAAACGGTCCAGCGGACCAAACGGTGCCAGCTCCGAAAACAGAACCATTTGGGTCCAAGGAAACCGCGCCATCAAGATATCAAGCCGCTGGATCATGCCCTCAACGTTGGATTCCAAGGCGTTGACGTACATCTGTACGCCGGCAATTGCAAAAGGTGTCATAACTGGTCACTCCGTCCATAGGCGCTGATCTGGCAGAAAACATCCCTGCCAGAAGCGCAAGTCGGAGTGTTCATAGACCCTTCGTTGGCAAGATAAAACCAACGACGTGGTGACAATCCAAGCGCCCATTGCATGGCTTCTATGCGTAACATGCACATTTTTTATTTACGCCGCTGCCGTTTGCCGGGTGCCGCGCGCATTGCGGCCCCTTTGCAGCATCACGACCAGCGCAAGCAACAGAAGTGCGGGTAAGAACATCCAATATTTGCTTGGCGTCGGCACAGGTTTAAGGACACGAATCACTTCTTGATCCCAATCCAGTCCGGCATTTGAAGCAGGTGAATCATATGCCACATCATCGATGATCATTTTTTCGCCATCCATACGCGTTGCAATACCTGCAGCCTCCAGTTTTTCCTCGCCTGTGGTGCCCGCGCTGATCGGCAAAAGCGCCACAAATTCAATTGGATCTCCCAGATCGCCAATACCGGACACCCGCAGGCGCAAGTCCTGGCCGATTGGCGTGTCTGCAGCGGCCTGAACAAGCTCGGTTGGTGCTTCCTCAAGATAGGGTGGGAAGACCATGTCCATCCAGAAGCCCGGCCGGAACAACGTGAAAGCGATCAAAAGCAGGGCAATCGTTTCATAGAAACGGTTCTTGGCAATAAACCACCCTTGGGTTGCTGCTGCGAACAGCAACATCGCAATCGTCGCGACAATGAAGACGAATATGCCTTGGAACATCGTCACGTTGATCAGCAGCAATTCCGTGTTGAAGATGAACAGGAACGGCAAGGCGGCGGTACGAAGCGAATAAAAGAACGCGACAGCGCCCGTCTTGATCGGATCACCACCGGATACGGCTGCCGCAGCAAAACTGGCCAGACCTACTGGAGGTGTGACATCAGCCATGATGCCAAAGTAGAACACGAACAGGTGCACCGCGATCAGCGGCACGATCAGACCGTTTTGCTGGCCCAGCGTCACGATAACGGGGGCAAGCAGAGCGGACACAACGATATAGTTCGCCGTTGTTGGCAGACCCATTCCCAAGATAAGTGACAGGATCGCGGTCAGGAACAAAATGGCAAGGATATTGCCGCCTGACAGCACCTCGACCACGTCGGCCAAGGCAGAACCAACGCCGGTCTGGCTGACAACACCAACGATAATACCCGCAGTCGCCGTGGCGATACCGATCCCGATCATGTTGCGCGCACCAACAACCAGACCGTCGATCAGGTCTTTGAAACCGGCGGCAACATCGTTGGCGAATTGGCTTTCGCCCCGGAAGATTGCCATCAGCGGACGCTGGGTGATGAGGATAAACACCATATATACCGTTGCCCAGAAGGCGGACAGGCCGGGGGACAGACGGTCAACCATCAAGGCCCAGACAAGGACTACGATGGGCAGGATAAAGTGCAGGCCAGAGCGTACAGTCGGCCCGGGCATTGGCAAACGGGTCACTGGCTCGTTCGGATCATCCAGGATCAGCGGCTTTTCTATTGAGCCGATGTAAAGCAGACCAGCATAAACCGCTGTCAAAACGACGAAAATAATGTAGCCCGCGCTTTTGGGGAATGCAGGGCGCAACCAGCCCATGCCATAGTAAACCGCAAAGCTAAGCGCACAAATGCAGGCAACGATGAACGCCGACACCAGCAAACGCTGGACAATTGGCTTGGGCGTATAGGGACGCTCAAGCCCGACCATACCGGCCTTCAAGGCCTCGAGATGGACGATGTACACCAGCGCAATATAGGAAATGACCGCAGGCAAGAACGCATGCTTGACCACGTCGAAATACGGAATACCGACATATTCGACCATCAGGAACGCCGCAGCCCCCATGACGGGTGGCATGATCTGTCCGTTGACAGAGGACGCAACCTCGACCGCGCCTGCCTTTTCAGAACTGAAACCGACTTTCTTCATCAACGGAATGGTAAATGTACCTGTGGTCACAACGTTCGCGATGGACGAGCCCGAGATTAGGCCTGTCATGGCTGACGAAACAACGGCGGCCTTCGCAGGCCCGCCCTTCATGTGACCCATGAGGCTGAACGCCACTTGGATGAAATAATTGCCAGCGCCCGCCTTATCCAGCAGCGCGCCAAACAGAACAAACAGGAAAACAAAGGAGGTGGACACGCCAAGTGCGATCCCGAACACACCTTCTGTCGTAATCCACTGGTGGTTCACGATCTCGGACAGGCTGTTGCCCTTGTGTGCGATGATGTCTGGCATGCTCGGACCAAGCACGTTGTAGATCAGGAAAACAGACGCCACGATCATCAGCGCTGGCCCAAGCGCGCGGCGCGTCGCCTCGAGCAGGATCATGATGCCAACGACAAAGACGACCATGTCTTGCATGTTGGGCGCACCGACGCGGCCGGAAATCTCGCGGTAATAAACGAAAAGATACAAAGCAGATGCAGCACCGACGACGGCCAAAATCCATTCCCAAACCGGAATGCGGTCTTTGGGGGATCCTAAAACAACCGTAGCAACAACAGCAATGGCGACCAAGGGGATCCACCATGTTGATGTTCCGTCTTTGGCACCAACCATAAACAGGTAAGCCAAAATAATCGGCACGAGAATGCCCAAACCCAGCTGCACCTTCGTGCGGGCGGCAGGGAAGGCTGTGATGCCAAGGAAAATAGCGAAAGCAAGGTGGATCGAGCGGGTCTCGGTGTCGTTAAAGACACCCCAACCGACAATAAAGGGAATAGGCGATGCGATCCAAAGCTGGAAAAGCGACCACGCCAGCGCGGTCATGGCAAGGAAAACACCAACGCCGCCCATTGCAGATCGACCACCGGTGTCAGAGGACGCGACGAGTTCATCAAGTTCAAGCTGGCTCAGCCCGCCTTTTCCGGCAGCAGCAGCTTCTACGGCAGCGGCTTGCTGTTGATCGTTGTTTGACATCATTCGTCCCCTTGGTGGCCCCGCCTTGGGACAGGTGTGCGTTTAACCCGAATTATGCATGAGGTGTTGGTGAGGGTGGCGTAACGTTCTGAAAAGCTGTAATTTTATGGTGTCGAAGCCAAAAAAGCAGATTTTCAGGAGCCCCGCCTCACCATGGA
>Ga0307981_1002291_pt1 | contig 15773 bp, 15 predicted proteins | sample OrgLakmetagen987_FD_201849 | JGI IMG/M metagenome (GOLD analysis project Ga0307981, IMG submission 201849) | Saline water microbial communities from Organic Lake, Antarctica - #987 | ecosystem: Environmental > Aquatic > Non-marine Saline and Alkaline > Saline | place: Antarctica: Organic Lake... | reverse complement strand
ATCTGTGCCTGACCGTACCCCGCGACAAATCATCAGAACTTCCTCACACGATCTCCAAGCATCATCGGCTCGAGACGTTCAGAGTCGTGTCATGACCACGACGACACACGACAGCACCTGGCGAGCAGCTGGTGCCGCATGGGGACATGCCGCACTCGAATGGGCGTATTTGTTCGAGCCCTACGCCCGTGACGCAGCTGACCACGTCTTCGATGCTCTCGATGTCGGGCCCCGAACAGCGCTCTTCGACATGGCCTGCGGAGCGGGATACGCGACAGCACGCGCAGCTCGGCGCGGCGCCAAGGTGAGTGGCCTCGACGCCTCAGCTGACCTGATCGACATCGCCCGCCGGCGAACACCGAGCGGCGAGTTCACCACGGGGACGATGTTCGATCTGCCGTATGCCGACGCCAGCTTCGACGTCGTCACGTCGTTCAACGGCCTGTGGGGCGGATGCGACGGCGCACTCGTCGAGGCCTTTCGAGTGCTTCGGCCAGGCGGTCACGTGGCGTTCACGTTCTTCGGACCCGGTCACACGCTCGACTTTCGCGACATGTTCATCGCTCTGGGGGCCGCTACGTCCGATGCCAGGGAGGAAATGATGTCGCTGGCATCGATCGGCTCGCCGGGGACTGCCGAGTCGATGCTGAGCACCGCAGGATTCGACCTGGCCGAACGAGGTGAGACCGATGCGATCCATGAGTTCATCGACTCCGAAGCGATGTGGCGATGCCTCCGGTCGCCCGGGCTGATGGTGCCAGCCCTCGACGCCCTCGGCGAAACACCGCTGCGCGAGCTGTTGATGCCGACCCTCGATCGCTGCCGCGCTGGCGACGGCTCCTATCGAGTCACGAACCAGCTGACCCATGTCATCGCCACGAAGCAGTGACTGGCGACCCACGGCAACCGACCACCACCAACAACAACAACAACAACAACAAGGAAGCAACCAGATGACCACCACCCAGAACACACCCGTTGACAATGGCGTCGCCGTCGAGCACCTCCTTGGGGCTCGTGACGCATTCACCCAGACTCCTGAGGCCGGACACTTCACCTGGAGGGCTGCGAGTGATTGGATCACCGGCTCCAAGGCCACCATGACAGTGTCCGACTACTTCGGACTCGGCGCCGAACAACGGCACCCGTCAACGCACTCCGTCACCACCGATCACCCGACCGTGTTCGGCGCAACCGACGAAGGACCGTCGGCCCCCGAGTTGATGCTCATGGGACTCGCCGGGTGCCTCACCGCCGGCATCGCGGCGATCGCACAGAACTGGGGCATCGCCCTCACCTCGGTGAAGGCAGCCGTGGAAGGTGACATGGACCTGAGCGGCATCCTCGGTGTCGATCCCGACGTCCGCAACGGCTTCTCGGCAATCCGGGTTCGGTACACGATCGAGGCCGATGCCGACCGCGCCGACATCGAGGCGGTCGTCGCCCAATCACAGAAGCGCTCCGCTGTCTACGACGTCATTGCCAACCCGACCAGCATCGTGGTCGAGGTCGCCTGAGCCGCTGAGAACGAGCGGAAGGATCGGATCCCATGCGCACTGATGTCGTCGTGATCGGGGCGGGCCAGGCCGGTTTGGCCGCGAGTCGCTGCCTGGTCGACCATTCGATCGGTCACGTGGTGCTCGAACGCGGTCAGGTTGCCAACTCATGGCGCACTGAGCGCTGGGACTCGCTCCGTCTTCTCACGCCCAACTGGCTCAGTCGTCTCCCAGGGTGGAGCTACGAGGGGGCCGATCCCGACGGATTCATGTCGAAGCACCAGTTCGTCGAGCACCTCGACCGCTACCGACATTCGTTCAACGCTCCCGTTCGCAGTGAGACCGAGGTCGAGTCCGTTCGGAGCCATTCAGGCGGGTATCGAGTCCGGACCAGCCAAGGTGAGGTCGATGCCCGCGCTGTCGTGATCGCCAGCGGCGCCAACGGCCAGCCACGGATACCGGGGATCGCTGATGAGATGCCGTCGTCCATCCGGCAGCTCCCTTCGATGCACTACCGCAACGTCGGTCAGATCGAGGACGGGGGCGTTCTGGTTGTCGGTGCGTCGGCCTCCGGTGCACAGATCGCGGACGAACTCGCACGCGCTGGGCGTGACGTGACGATGGCAGTGGGAAGCCACACGCGAATCCCGCGCCGGTACCGGGGCCAGGACACCTTCACGTGGCTCGAGAGCAGTGGCATCCTCGACGACCTCTGGGTCGATGAGCCCGACATCGCAAAAGCGCGGCGTGTCCCGTCACTGCAACTCGTCGGCACCGACAAGGGTCGAGACCTCGACCTCAACGCCTTGGCATCGGTCGGGGTTCGCCTCGTCGGTCGCCTCGTCGGCCTGTCGGGAACTCAGCTGCAGTTCTCTGGCTCGCTTGCGAACACGATCGCGTCGGCCGATCAGAAGATGCACCGCCTCCTCACGCGTATCGACCGAACGGCAGATCAACTCGGCATCGGTGCTACCGAAGATCGACCGCCGTCGACGCTGCTGCCCGAACCATGCCTCGGCATCGGTCTCGCAGCGTTCGCCACCATCATCTGGGCAACGGGATTTCGCCCCAACTACCCCTGGCTGGAACCTCACCTCCTTGATCGTCGTGGGGCGATTGTCCACGAGGGTGGCGCCATGTTGGACCCGGGCCTGTTCGTACTCGGCCTGCCATTCCTTCGCCGACGAAAGTCAGGCTTCATCGAAGGCGCCGGCTGCGACGCGACCGATCTGATGCAACCACTCTTGGCGCACCTCGACACGGTCCACGCATCATGACGGACACGAGGTCAACTCCGACCGCCTTGTTGCGCTGGTGCCCGCCCTTCGCGAGGCGATCGTATTGTTCACGCCAGCGGTGGCAGAGCCCGATCGGGATCCGGCCAAAATGTGGGTAATCGAGTGCTCCATGACGCTCCGACGCCGAAAGCCGACGGTACCTGCCAGTCGTCTTGCCGACCGACGGGTGGCGTCAATACCGTACTGATTACAGTACGGTATTGACATGTCGACGAAGGGCCTCGCGGATACGCACCGTCGAGTGCTGCGCGACGTGGCGTTGGATCAGTACGGGTACATCACCCCGACCGACGCCGAGGCGCTCGGGGTGCCGGCGATCGAACTCCGCAAGATCGCACAGCGCGGCGGACTCGATCATTCGGCCTACGGGCTGTATCGCTTCGCCGACATTCCCATCACCGAGTTCGACACGTTCATGGAAGCAGTGCTGCGCATTGGACCCGACGCTCACCTCACCCACGACGCAGTCCTCGCACTTCACGGACTCGCGCTCGTCAACCCACGCCGGATCCGCGTCGGTTCGCCACACCGAGTCCGTCGGACTCTCCCCGACTCGATCGAGGTGATTCGCGAACACGTCGCGCCCGACGACCTGACCTCGTATGAAGGAATCCCGTCGACGACGGTTCGACGAGCTCTCCTCGACTCCCGCGACATCGTCATGATCGACCGACTCGTCGAAGCAACCGAGGAGGCGGGCCGTCGCGGACTGGTTCCACGTCACCGACTGACTGCGCTTCTCGACGAAATCGCGTCAAGGCGATAACCGAACCGCACACCGCGCCGACCAACCTGCGCTCGCTCACGACCCGCCTCGACAACCTCGCTCGTCAGTCAGCGCGCCCGATCCGCCGATGCGGGCTGACTATCAAAAGCGCGTGTCAAGCACGCTTTTGATACTCTGCACATATGCCCGCGATCAAGCTTCGGCCTGCTGAGCTCTCCGATTGGCTCGTCGCGCACGGGAAGCACTTCGTCATCAACGACGACATCGCAGAACTGGTCGGCGTTGCCCCGTCCGATGTTCGCCACAGTCTGCGGCGACAACGCGAAGCGAACACGATGGTGCCGGTCACCAAAGGTGCCTGGGTCCCGGTGCCTCCTCAGTACCGTCGCAACGGCGCACCGCCGGTCGATCACTTCATCGATCCACTCATGGACTACCTCGGTCATCGTTACTACGTCGGCTTCCTGTCGGCCGCCGCCCTGCACGGCGCCGCACATCAGGCACCAATGACCTTTCAAGTTGCGCTCAACGGCCATCTCCGCGATCGCTCCATCGGCTTGCAACCGGTGTCGTTCATTCACCGAAGCGAGGTTGCGAACCGGGCATCCGTGCGTCGAATCGTGCCGACCGGCCGAATCAACGTGTCGACCCCAGAGGTCACCGTGCTCGACTTAGTCGAGGCACCGCTCTTGGGAGGCGGACTCTCCAACGTCGCCACCGTGATCGCCGAGCTCCTCGAGAGCAATCAACTCGACCCTGCCGCACTCACCGAGCAGGCAGCAAACTACTCGACCGCCGTGGTGCAACGCGCAGGTCACCTCATCGACCAGATGGGTGACGCCACGGATGCTCCAATCGATCTTCAACCGCTGCATGACAAGGTCGCTGGGGCTCAGGTGGTCGACCTATACCCCGAGGCCGAACGGACCGGCGAGCGCGACAGGCGCTGGAACGTGGCTGTGAACATCGAGATCGAGCCTGACCTGTGATCACCCAAGCTGAACTCGCCCACTGGGGCACGGTCGTTCCGTGGACTCGCGACAGCCAGGTCGAACAGGACCTCGTACTGTCGCGCTTGATCGTCGAGTTCGCGCGACATCCGCTCCTCGGCAGCGAGCTCGTCTTTCGGGGCGGCACCTGCTTTCACAAGCTCTGGCTCGATCGGCCTTGGCGGTACAGCGAAGACCTCGACTACGTACGACGCACCGGTGGAGGAGTCGGCGAGATCTTCGATGCCATCCGCACCGTTGCCACCGACGTCGGCTTCGAGAAGATCACCACACAAGTCGGCCGCCACCCCAAGGTGAAACTCCGTTCGACCCTCGTCGACGGCGACGTCCTGCAAGTGAAGGTCGAGATGAACACCTTTGAACGCTCACCCGCCCGGCCAACCGTTACTCGGCCGTTCGCCGTCGAGAGTCCGTGGTTCACGGGCGGTGCCGACGTACCGACATTCACAATCGAAGAACTCACCGCCACGAAGATCCGTGCGCTGTTCCAACGCCGAAAGGGTCGTGATCTCTTCGATCTGTGGCTCGCCGTCGAGCATGGCGGAGCGTCGATCGACGCCATCGTCGAGTGCTTCGAGCCCTACCGACCCGACGGCTGGACCGCCGACAGAGCGCTCGACAACCTCGAGGCGAAGCTCGCTCTCACTGACTTCACCCGGGACCTCGACCAGTTGGTCAGTGCCGGCCCCGAGCGATACAGCATCGAGGCTGCGGCCGAAGTCGCTCGCCAAATCATCCGGCGTGCCTAACCCGGATCTTTCATAGGGCTGCTTGAGCGGCGGGTGCTCCGGTGACGGTGAGTGACCGGAATGCGGTGCGGACTCGGTGGATGGCGTCGATGACGATCTGGGTCCAGGGCCAGTCGTGATCAAGGCGGAGTCGGCGGCTGTTCGGTGTGATCCGGGCGGCGACGTGAAGCAGCCGGTGACGGATTGTTTTCGGGGTGGCTCGGCGGAGTTGGCCGGTGCAGCCGATGCGTTGCGCCCAGCCGAGTAGGTCGTTGGCTGCGAAGCACAGGTTCATCCAGACCTCGTTGTTGACGATGTCATCGAATGGGAGGTTCGCGAGTCCGCAGGCTTTGGCGTCGCGGATGACGTTCTCGGCGCGTGCTCGTTGACGCTGTTGCAGCTCGAGTGCGGCGATGTCGGTGCTGGTCTGGTTGGTGATGAACGCGGTGTGGCGGAATCCTTCGATCGTGTCGAACAACGAGAGCTGCGCGCCTGGGTGCGGGCGTTCGCGTCGCACGATCAGACGGGTCCCGTCGGGCCAGTTGGAGAGGTCGACGAACTCGGTGAGTTCGATAACTTCGGCGCCGTCACGACGTTGACCGTCGGCGTCGATGGCTGGGTGCCAGCAGCCGGTCGGGACCATCATGACACCGTCTCGGACGCGGTGATCGATGTGGAACCCGAACGAGTAGTCGAGGTTGCGTGCAACGCATTCCTCAGCGAACCAATGGCTTGCTCCGCCAGCATCTGCACGGATCAACACCCGATGCGCCACCTCGCTCGGGTCGTCGCCGACGCCGTGACCGCCGGACCACGCAGCGGGGAGTTGGTCGAGTGCGTCGGCGAGGACGGTGACGTGATCGATCGCAGTGTTCGACCCGGCGTTGCCCGGCCGCAGCTTCGCGCACAGCACCTCGTCGGTCTCGGCGATCATCGCCAGCAGCGGGTGATGCCCGAAGCCGCGTTTGTAGTTCGGGCGGGCGTCTTGCTTGTCGGCTTTGGTGTTGATCAACGTCGCGTCGAAGTCGATGATCAGATCGTCGCCGGCCGGACCGGCGCCCGCCATCCACGCGCGCTCGCGTGCCGCTGCTCGCGCGTCGGCGATGCCACGGAGTTCGATCGGGCCGATGTGTTCGAAGGTGCGCCACACCGTTGCCTCCGACGCCACCGCACCGAACATCGAGCGCTGCGAACGGATCGCCGCCAGATCCGAGAGGCATGTTGCGCCGTCGGCGAGCGCGAGGATCATCTGCGCGAGTGTGCGACCGGGATCGTGTCGACGCTGCGGAATCTTCGCCATCGCCGCGCTCAGCCCGGCGGTCAAACCTGCGAGGTCGGCGGTCTCTGCAAGCCACGCGATCCCGGCGTGAGAGACCAAGCCCTCACCGCCGCCAGTCACCGTGCGCGGTCGAATCAGACTGCTACCTTGAACCATGAAAACGCCCTTCGAACCGTGGGAACTGATTGATGTGTCGCAACACCAATCATCCCAGGTCGGAGGGCTTTTTCGTACGACCGCCAGCCGGCCCTACGCAAGATCCGGGCTAATTCGTGCCTAGAACAACACTCAACAGCGTGCAATACGGCGCAACAGCGCACAACACCGGGACTACCGGAACCCGGCCTTGACCAGGCGAAACACCCCGCACGCAGGTGCGATGCGTTCAGCCTGGAAGCGCTTCCCAAGCTGAGAACGCGGGTTCGATTCCCGTCATCCGCTCCATATAACACCTGCTCAAAGGCTATTTGGTCACTGACGATGTCGGCTTTCGTGCCTTGCTCGTGCCTAGACCGCTTGTGAAATCGAGGCGGGATCGACGATTCGACTCACACCGGCCGCGGGAACTCCCTGGTCCTGGAGCTGTCGCCTCCCGGACGGATCGGTGTTCTCAGGCGAGAAAGCTGATGTTCCTGCTGAGCATGTGGCGAGCGCCGGCCTCGTGGTGCCGACCGCGATTATGAGCGGAATCACACCCGCGTACGTGCCGATACGAGCGGTTCTGGAGGAGTTCGAGGGGTGGAGTTATGGGCGGCTTTTGGCTACTCGGTGGGGTCTTCGAGTTCGTCGGTGAAGCTGGCGGTTTGGGCGGTGAAGATGTCGACGGTGTCGGTCGTCCCGTTGGTGGTGCAGGTAACAGCGATGGCGGCCAGATCGGTGATGGCGTCATCGGTGATCTCGATCGGTCCTGCGCAGTCCGAGATCGGTGCCTCGGTCATCGCTTCTGATTCTCGTGTCGATCGGTCGAACCGTTCGATGAAGATCGCTCCACCGGCATTGCCTTGGCCGCCGGACACGACGTACACGGAACGTTCGGTGGCGAAGCGGATCGTGTTGAAGATGGTGAAGCCGCTGAACGTGTTGGTGTGTTCGAACGAGTCTACGCCGGTTTGGTCATCGCTGACGGTTGCGAAACGTGCCGGGCACGGGATCTCGACACGGCTACCGATGTTCTGGAGAGCGTCGAGGTCGGCGTTCACAGTTCGCAGATCATCGATCGTCAGGTCGTAGCGATCGGCGATCGACGCGAACGAGTCGCCCGTCGCAATCACGTGGGTGGCGCATCCTTGTTCTGTGTTGTCGACGTCGCTCCATGCTGCAAACAGCGGGATTGCTTTGGCAAGCAGGTCTTGGACCTCGGTGTCGGTGAGCGGTAAGGGGTCGCCGTCCGCTCCGACCGATGACACGACGATCTGCCATCCGTTCACCCATTGCGACGCCGAGACGATGTTGTCCGAGACACGGACGAGCCCGTCAGCGATGCTCCCGTTCTCGGCACGGACTGCTTCGATCGCCGTCGACGTTTCACCCGGGTCGGAGAGCGAACGGACCGACACGTTGAAGTCCCACGACTCGAGTAGCCGACTGCCGTTCACATCGTCGACATCGGTTTCGACGAGGTCGGTCACTTGCTGGCGAAGGTCGGCGGTGTTGATCGGCCGAGAACTGAGTCCACGAATCAACTCACGCTGCGAGTCGTCGAGCTTGTCGGCGAGGCCGGTGACGATGTCGGGTGCCAGGAGCCGCATGTCGTCGAGGACATCGAGCACACAAAGACAGGCGGCAACCGAGAAATTGGCTTGGATCACGTCACCATTTGCGCTCAGCAACAGTCTGCCGTCGCTGGCGATCTCGCCTTGCTCGACAGCAGTCAGGGCGCTACCGACCTGGTTGCGGATGGTGTCTGCTCCGTCGAGATCGACGGTGATCTCGAGGCGTATCCCGCGCTCGTCATAGGCAACAGCTGTGGGTCGTGGGCCGTTGGCGTACAGCAATGTGAACCCGTCCGGAAGCAACGGAACCACCATCTGTCCGAGCGGTGAGAGCCGATCTGGCGTCATCGGTGGCGCTGGCATCGAAGTCTCAGGGACCGGTCTCGTGACGTCGGTGATCGGTGGCGCCAACGAGGTCACAGGAGTGCCGGCGGTGTTGGTTGCGGTGTTGTCTCCTACCGCGGCGAGGCCGTACACGCCGGCCACCAACAGCGCTGCGATCGACACAGCAGCCAGCAGGACGCGTCCGGTCGAACGCAGTGGATCGTGATGCTGTGTGTGGTCCAGTTGGTCGAAGCGGCGCGGGAGCCCGGCAGCGTCACCCAGCTCCATCACCGCGCGACGGATCTCGCCATCGAGTTCGTCAACACCGGTCATCTCAACACACTCCTCAGAAGGGTTCGCGCAGAACGAAGACGACGCTCAGTCGTGCGCTGCGACAACTCGAGCGTCTCGGCAACGTCAGTCAGGGTGAGGTCGCACCAATAGGTCAAGAACACGACCGCTCGTTGCTCCACCGACAGCTTCGCCACCGCTCGCAGCACATCTGGCCGCACGGACGCGGATTCCGCCACACCAGAATCGGCGGCGCGGGCCTCGCGAATCATCCGACGGCGCGAGCTGCGACGGAGCTGGCGCGCCTCGTTCAGGACCGACCGATACAGGTACGCCCGCCGATTCGACACATCGACCCACGACCTGGACGACATCGCTCGCAGCACCGCCGACGACAACAGATCATCGGCATCGCTGGGACCGACCAGAGTCGCTGCGAAACGCAGAAGCTCATCGGCGTACTTGGCGTACACCTCCTCGTCGGACACATCCATCACCCAATCAGATGCCAGCAGAAGCCAACACCCGCCACATTGGTCAGATCGAGTTCTTCACGTCTCGTGTCAGTGGTCGTGATGTGTGAGGGACTGCGTCAGCATGTCGTCTGATCGACGGTTATTTCGATCGGGGGATCGTCGATTGCTCTGCCGTTCTCGCGCACCCATGCAAACACCCACGAGACGCCGTCAGTGATGCCGGTTTCGATGTTCGGGTCGAGCGGTTCGCCGTCGACGGTGAACTCGATGTCGGGTTCGACGTCAGAGAGTGCGAACACACTTGCCGATGCTTCATCTGGAGCGGACCATCCGCCCCCACAATCGAGACCGGCAAGCCCCGTGGTGTTGTTCTGGCAGCCTCGGCCGCCGCCGTACTCGTTGTGGGAAAACGACGAGCAAACGGTTCCATCGGGCCCGGTGCCTTGGGTGTAGGCGAATCGACCCTCGGAGGTTTCGTCCAGGACAGTGAGGTCGGGGTCATCAACGGCGTTCAGATCGTATGTACTGGCCATGTCGGCGAGGTCTGCCGACGCTGTGTCGCTGAGGACGAGGGCGTCGGCGATTCGTGCGAGGTCGTCAGATGATCCGCTTGCTGTGGCGACCAGGTCGGGTTGTGGCTGCCAGATCACGACGCCGTTTCGGAAATCTGTGTCGGTTCCGGGCAACGCAACGAGTGCTCCCTGGTCTCCGGTCGGCTCGAGCGAGAAGCCAGGAAACCGTGTCGCGGCGAAATCAACCAGTTCGATCGGGCGGTCGAACGTGTTGGTGTACACCGCGATGTCGTCGCCGTAGATCGCTTGGTGAGAAACTGCGACGTCGGCGACTGGTTCGTACCCGTCGGGCGGCGCGATCGTCTCGATGCTTGTTCCAGCGACGTCGCTGAACCATCGAGCGAGTTCGGGTTCGGCTTCGGGCGTGATCGAGGCCGAGAACACACCGTCGTCGGTCTCGATTGCGTAGTTCACGACATCGACGAGCGTCGGGATGAGACGCCGTGCGACTCGATCGTCTGCAAGCTCGACTGTCGGCTGGTCGGAGTAGGTCTTCGACCACTCCGAATCGGGAAGCGCTCCCCATTCGAGCACGACAGGCTTGTCGGACTGTTCGTCTCGGATCGCGAAATGCCGGTTGTTTACGGTGTCGCCGGCGAGCCACATGTCGACCTCGCCCGGAGTCTGGGCGGGCCCGAATCCGGCGGCCGGGTCGAGGATCGCGATCTGCTGAAGCCCAGCCGGTTCCTCAAGCGGGATCGTCGTCGTTGTCGTTCTGACGCCGGGGTCGATGACGTTCGGCTGTGGCATTGGAGCGGATCCGGCGACAAGCGGGTCAGTAGACGCAGGAGTCGCAGTTGATTGACCGGCGGTGGAGGATGGCTCGGACCCGAGCTGCGCTATCCCGATACCTCCGGCTGCGATGATGAGAGCGGCCGCTGCGACCGAAAGCAACCGTTTCCAGGAAGGGGCGCGAGCGGCAACGACGGCCTCCTGAGATGTCGTGGGGACCTGGGTTTCGGCAAGCGTGTGGAGCGCTGCGCTGAGTCGCTGTTCGAACGTCGTGCGATCGTCTTCTGATCTGGTCATGAGAGTGCCTTCTCCATTCGTGCGAGGCCTCGGTGAATCTGGGACTTGACGGTGCCGATCGGACGATCAACCGATTCAGCGATTTGGCTGTCGGAGAGTCCCGCGTAGTACCGCAAAACGAGGGCTTCTCGCTCGTCATGGCGCAACCCTGCGAGAGCGGTTCGGACCGCAATGGCGTCGGCGTCGATCGCAGGATGATGTTCGAGAGGTTCGATCGATACGCGTTTGCGACGGCGCCCCCATGAGCGGGCCCCGTTGATCACAGCAACACGCAAATACGCACTCGGGTTCTCGATCTCGTCCCACCGACGCACGACTTGTTCGAACCCGTCATGAACGAGTTCCTCAGCAACAGTGCTCGAACCGGTCAGCAAGTAGCCGAGCCGCATCATGGTGAGTCGCCGCGCTTCGTACAGTTCAGACTGAGCGCGATCTGGATCCGGACCCGCAGTGCCCTGATCGTTGCGAGGCACGGCGGCAGAATTGAGGAGCGGGTCGTTCACCAAGCCCAGCCTCCACGTTCGCATCTCGGTCCCACACACATCATGTCTCATACGTAGGCGCAACCAACCCCCGATCGGTTGCAACAATCTCGATCAGTCCACCGTGCCGACCGCCCTCACTGGAACTCCAACATCGAGTACCGCCTCCCCACCCAGCAGACGCGCAATCTTGCGCACGCAGCCGAGCCCCGACAGCCGATACCGCGCTGCTTGGAGAGCCCGGACCGGGTGTTGTCTGAGCGGTTTGAGTGAGATGCTCGGCCCGACGTTCGATGGCTGTGTGCGGATTGCGGGGAGCTTGTTCAGCAGACCCAGAGGGTGACGCCGAGGGCCGGGTAGTACACCTCGGCGACTTCGATCGGTACAACGACGTAGAGCTGGTCGCCGATGGTTCGTGTGTCGAACCGGTAGTCGGGGTTCGATGGCTCGGGTGACAGGATCTGGAAGCTCGCGAAGATCTCGAGGTCGCCGCTGAGCACCCATCCGGCGCAGTCTTTGGCTTGCTCGGGTGGTACTTGGGCGAGGAATTCGTAGCTGCCGGGTTCGGTGATGTCGATGGGCTCGGACTCGATGGGAGCCTGGTACGGGTTGCCGTCGGGGGCGGTGGTCGGGATTGTCGACATGACGTCGCGAGTCTGGGACCCGTCGTATACGGGGACCGGGTCGAGTCCTCGGCAATCCACGAGGTCGTCGTCGCCTGGATCGGTGGTCGGCGCGATTGCTGGCGGCGCGGTTCGACATCCGGTGAGTGCACGTGAAGCCACCGGCTCGGACGTGAGCACGGTGGTCGATCGTTGCAGCATCTGTCCAGAGCACGTGGTGTCGTTGTTGACGGAGACGAGTACCTCGATCCCAATGACGTCGTCGACATCGTCGATGCTGGTTCCCACGAGCGCTCCGGAGCATGTCGAGTCGACTGTGTACACGAGATCGATGACGTTGCCGTCGATCGACACCGCGTCCCAGTTCGCTGTGTCACACGTCCCGTTTGCCTGGCAGGTTCCGTCGGATTCAGCATCGATCGGCGTGACATCGTCGCTGTTCGACGAGACCGTCGGGAACTGGGCTGGGGGGCTGTCGGGGATCGAGCGGGTCACGGTGGCAACGAGACCAACAGCGAACACAGCCAGACACGCAGCGACAGCGGCTCCGAGGATCCAGGAGCGCTGGCGGTCGCGGCGTGGGGCGGAGGTGGTGCGTTGGTTGGTGATGTTTGGCCAGTTGTCGGGTGGGGTGATCGAGTTGATGACGTCGAAGCGGGCAGCGAGGTCGGCATCGTGTTCGTTGCTCATCGGGTCTCCTGGTCTCGTGCGGTGGATCGGTCAAGGCGAAGTGCGCTGTGGGCGCGGTGGAGTTGCACGCTCACCGTGTTCGGGGTCGTGTCCAAGATGTCAGCGATACCGGCGGGTTCGAACTGGGCGACGTAGCGCAGCACGATGCAGGCCCGCTGCTGGGGTGACAGCTCCGAGAGTTCGTCGAGGAACTCGACGGCCGAGAAAGGGATGCTCCCGTCGGGCCGGTCCGGAACGGCCGTCAGCGGCGATCTGGTAGCGAGCATCCCGTTCGCGATCTTGAAGCTCGATCGCCACACCCATGACTCGAGATTCTCGATGGCGTCTCCTCTCGCGAGAGCCTGCGCGAACGCCTCGGATTCGGCGTCGGATGCGACCTCGGGATCACCGCAGTACGACAACAGTGCGCGCCACAACCTGTCGTGCACACGGCGGTAGGTCGCCTCGACCCGATCAGGAACCATCGTCACCATCACCTGTACAGGAGCCCACACGACCCGAATCCTTAACAGCGTCGATCGACTCGCCGGTCGAGCAACGCCGGGCAGAGGCAGATCGTTCTGAGTGTCGCCGCTACTGCGACCTCGACGGCCGAAAGAACACGACAAGAGCCACACCAACACCGAGCACCAACGCCAAACCGTACGTCGCACTGAGACTGAGGAACGGCGCCAGCAGGACAACGCACAAGGCGAAAGCGATGCCTCCGCATCGCCCCGACGACAACAGCGTCGACAGGTCCGGGCTTGCGACCGGCCGGGGCCGTGCGGGCTCGTCCTGCTCGCCCCCGTCGTGAGAGGCCCGACCCGTCGCGTCTGATCGGCGCGTATTCAACAGCAGGTCGGCCGCCTGATTGATCGCAGCCATCCGATCGTTGGCGAACTGGGCGACCTCGGGATCCGACTGACGATCTGGATGCCACAGACGAGCCTCCCTCCGCCGGGCCTTCTCGATCTGCTCAGGCTCAGCACCGACCGAGAGACTGAGCAGGTACGCCGCCTCAACCGGAGTCACCGCTGCAACCTAGCCAGCCAAGAAGCAAGCATTCCTCGACGGCCCACACGATTCCCAGCGACGATCCGAATCCGATCCTCACGAAAGCGCCTGTACCGCACGTTCTCGAGCGCCAGCCCGCACCCCGACGTGCCGTACCCGAGCAGCCAGCGGACGCTCGTTGCGACGGTGTTATGGGCGCGTGTAGACGCTGACGCCGAGGGTCGGGTCGAACTTCGCGCCGATCGGGAGTCGTTGGGCTCGACGCGCCCGTCGCCGATCTGAGCGAATCTGTGCGTTGTCGGTGGCTGGTGAACAGGCGGCCGGGTTCCGCCGTCTGGCCTCACGCTCAACGTGGAACCGGTGCGATGCTGTCTCACGTGCAGAGATGGGTGTCCGTTTTGGGTGGGAGCGCACGATTGCGATGGCTGCGAACCCGCTGCTGAGCGGTTCTCGAATCGTCGACGGCGTATCTTCAAACGGTCCAGAGGGTTCGTGGTGCACGCTTCGAGATGGCAGCTACCGCGCGAGCACGATTGACCAGGTCATGAACCGGGATGTATCCCCGTCGTGACGACGCGAAAAGTTCCGCAGCGATCGTTGCGACCATGACAGCGGTCAGTTGAGCCTGGTCGTGACCAGACACCATGTGCACCCGACCCGTTTGCGTCGCTCGCGAGTCGAAGCCTTCAACGGCCAGCCGTGTCCCGGATGAGCCAAGCGCAGGCAGCGACGAGAACAGTCGAGCGAACCGATCGGACCGATCGGCGACAAACCGGCCGACGGACGATCCAGCAGTAGCCGCCAACAGTCTTGGGACCGGCTTGGGCTGCAACGTGAGGAAGGTGCGCACGGTCGCCAGATCGTGCTCCGCAGCGATCATCATCTGGTCGGCGAAGCCGAAGCCGATTGCCGGCGTCATTTGGGAGTCGCCATCGAAACGGAAACGACGTCGGAGAGCGCCGGCGGGGACCGATGTCGACATGCCGTCAACCATCGCCGCGTATGAGCCGGCCAGGTTTGCCAGCGTCCACCTCGTTGCCGCCAGGCCGTGAGAGTGCCCCAGACCCATCTCGACGACCACGTCGATCCGCTCCGTCGAGGGAGCGTTCGCCACGACGTCAGCGGCCAGCACATTTGACAGGCCTGGAACGAGGCCAGCACCGATCACGAACCCGGCGCCCGGTGCCACCAATCTGTCGAGGCCGCTGCGCAACTCGGTCGTGTAGCGCTGGTCAGCAGACGAGTCGATGAAGCCGATTCCCGCCGCCACGAGGTCACAGGCGAGACCGGCAGGAAGCGCCTCGGTGAAACTGATCACCGTCGACGCGCTTTGGAGCCGCTGCGTTGCTCCAGGCTCGGTGATGTCGAGACCCACTCCCCGGGCGCGAACACCGAGCGTTGAGGCGACTCGCTGGGCCGCATCGGCATCGCGGCCTGCCAACACGACGTTCGCATCTGACAATGCCAGAAGATGCGCGGCCGTCGTGGATCCGACATCCCCGTAGCCTCCGATCAGCCACACCTCGAGCGCATCTGCCACTGGCCCACCGTACCCCTCGGCACGGTGACGCTCAGAGGCGCCACCGGACCAGACGGGGTATCACCGTGAGCGCCGCCACAACGATCGCGCAACCTGCCATCAGATCGGTGGACGATGACTACTCGTTTGAGGTCGCCGTTTGCCCCAGCTGACGTCGCATTCGGCTCTCGTCACGTTGAGCACTTCGGACTCACTCGGGGACAATCAGAGTGTTCAGACCAACGCCCGATAGACCCGCTCAGGAACCGGAAAGACGATCGGTCCGCAGCGAGTACTCGCAGCAGGGCCACGCCGCGAGTGTTTTTGAGCTTGGCCGAGCCACGAGGTGCCGATCACGAGCGGTGCGGCGCTGGTCGGATCTTTGTGAATATCGAGTGCCCTGTCGCCTGACTGAGTAGCAAGCGATGTCGATTCGGCGGGCGACAGGTGCGCCGCAGCTATGATCCGGTCGGGACCAAGAGTTGTCTGAGACCGCTCGAGCGGTGTGAACGCCAGCCGCA
>Ga0307981_1002290_pt1 | contig 15774 bp, 13 predicted proteins | sample OrgLakmetagen987_FD_201849 | JGI IMG/M metagenome (GOLD analysis project Ga0307981, IMG submission 201849) | Saline water microbial communities from Organic Lake, Antarctica - #987 | ecosystem: Environmental > Aquatic > Non-marine Saline and Alkaline > Saline | place: Antarctica: Organic Lake... | reverse complement strand
CGGCTTTGATCCCGCCGATCAAATGCGCCGTTACGCGGGGTTTTACGATCGCAAAGAAGGTTGGCCGTGTGAGCTGGCACTCACCTCAGGCAACACCCTCGGTGCAGCACTGAAGAAATTCAAAGATACCGGTGAAGCCTTCTCGGGTTCCACTCACCCCCTCGCGGCAGGGAACGGCGGTTTGATGCGCCTTCTTCCTGTTGTGCTCGCCGCCCACCTGGATACAACACGCGTACGCCTTTGGGCGCGGGAAGCCACGCGCACCACGCATGGTGCCCAAGAGTGTCTGGAAGCCAGTGAATTGCTCGCCCTGATCCTCCACCACTTACTCCTTGGCGAGGACAAATCCGACGCGCTATCGGCAGCGGCTGACCAAACCTGGCAAAGCACAAAGATTCTGGCATTAGCCCGGGGCGAATACCTCAATAAACCAGAGGCGCTGATCAAAGCCAAAAGCTATGTGGTCGACACCCTGGAAGCCGCCCTTTGGTGCTTCGCATCAACCCATTCTTTGGAATCCGCATTGCTCACCGCCGCCAACCTTGGTGACGATTGCGACACCGTTGCCGCCGTAACCGGCCAACTCGCTGGATGCCACTACGGCATCAAGGCAATCCCCGAAGGCTGGCTAAACGTGTTGGTGGGCAAGCGACGCATAGAAACATTGGCCAAGCGGTTAATCGGCATGACGCCTCAAGGCGAATAACGACAGGGAAGGCACCGTACCCATGGCGACCCAGCTTCAACGGCAAATTGAAATACTTAAAATTCTCCCTCGCCCGGGCCAAGCGAAGTCCACCAAGGAAATCCACAACATCCTCGGTGAGCGCGGCTATGCCACCAGCAAACGCAGCGTAGAGCGGGATTTGGCCAGCCTTATCGATACGTTTCCGCAAGCCATATATTGTGAAGACAACCAGGGCGATAACGGGCGAGCAAGTTACTGGCATTTAACGAGTCTTAAAGGCCTGCTACCGGAAACGCTGATCAACAACAGCGACGCGGCTTTAGCCCTCACCCTGCTAAAACAGCAGGCCTACAACCGATTACCCCGCGGCGTTTATAACCGCCTGGATTCCCTGTGGGAGCAGGCAACCGCAACGGCCGCGCAAAACCGCGACACTCAACAGTGGATGCAGCTGATTCAGTACCTGCCTGACCCCATGCGCCCGGAGTCGCCGCCCATTGATGCGGCCATTCAGAGCGTTATCGAAGACGCGCTTAGGGACACCGATGCACTAGACCTGACGGTCACCACACTAGATGGCGAAACAACCTACCGCAAACTTCAGCCATTGCGCCTGCTGCTACAGGAAGAAGTTCTGTATCTACTCGCCGAAAATCCCGGCGCCAACACCATCGACGACAGCATTCAACTGATCCCATTGCACCGCATTACCCACGCAAGCACCAGCCTGAGCTTTAACGACAGCTCACTGGAGCCGGACCTTGCGCAGCAGTTCGTGCTGGGTATGGAAGGCTCGTTTCGGTTAGTCATACGCGCAAACCAGCCCTTGGCCGAGGCCCTGTTCAACCGCCCCATTGGCCGGGAGCAGAACCTGGAGCGGAGCAACGACAGCCCGAGCCATTACATCGTCACCACTTATATAGAAGACAGCCCGCAGCTACGCCGATGGTTGTCGCGGCGAATAGAAACGGAGCTTGAAATTCTGGAGCCGGCGGGCTTTCTGAATCAAGGCTGACTAAGCGTGGGCTTTAGAACGCGCTGGTTAGTGCATTTACCGTTCAGGCCTAGAATTACGATGCGTTGCGACACTAAATGTCGCAAACATCCGCTATTATCGTTTTGTCCTTTAAAAGCTGGCAATGAATTCTGCCAAGGAAAACCTATGAACCGCCTTAAAAAAGAAGAAGCCCGCGCGTACCAAAAAGCACGCGAGGGTTTGAGCGAAGCTGACGTCAAACGGGTAAACGAAGAAGCTGCTCGTAACCAGCAAATTTCACAGCTTGCGCGCACCCTGCATTTTGAATTGTTTCCGGAGGAATCCGATAACCAGCTTGATTCAATTTCCGACGCCGCCGACCGCCGGCGAGGTATTAACCCAATGAACGACGAATACGCAGCTAAGGTGAATGCGCGTCGTGAAGAGCTCGGGGCAAGCCCACTCGGACCAAATGGCATGCCAACTACCAATGACAGCTGGGATGTTGCGTTTCGTGAAGCTCAGAAGCAGGTTACGGGGTCAGAGACGATCTGAGGCCGCTGAGATTTGAAAAAACTTGGGCTTACGGCTAGTGCTCGTCTGACCATCCCCAAAACTGAGAAAACCAAGTGGGGCGCTGTCCCTCATCTGGTGACAACAACGTTCAATCGAACCAGGTTCTCTGGTTCGATTGAATAGCTACAGGCGGAGTGTAGAAGGAACCGCCGTGAACCGGCAATATATGCCTAAAGCAAACAAGAGTGGACTCCGTCGGCAATTAACTTTGCGGCTTCATCAACCTGAGCCTCGTCCGTAAACCTCCCTAAACTAAACCGAACACAAGAGGCCGCACTCTCTTCCGAAACCCCAATAGCCCGTAAAACGTATGATGATTGAATCATTCCACTATTACATGCAGATCCAGTAGAGGCACAAATTTTCGGTTGAAGAGACATCAGGAGGGATTCTGCATCAACTCCTATCAACTCAATACTGAGGCTGCCAGGGTGCCGGCATTGCCGGTCGCCATTGACTCTAAAACCGACCCCTTCATTCGACAGGCGCTCAAGAAAACGATCACTTAGCACACGAAGAGCTGACCTATGCGCTTCCCCCTCAGACTGGATCAAAGAAGCAGCCACGCCAAAACCAACGCACAGCGGAGTAGGTAATGTCCCTGCTCGTAGACCCCACTGCTGTCCGCCACCTTGGATTAAGGCAGGGAAGTTATTCTGAATAGATGAATCGATGTACAAAGCGCCTATGCCTTTCGGCCCGTACAGTTTATGTGCCGAAAGGCTAAGCAAATCGACTCCCCAATCGGCAACATCAACATCCATAGCTTCCAGGGCCTGCGCCGCATCGCAATGAAAAAGCGCTCCGGCTCGATGAGCTAAATCTGAAAGGCATGAGATATCTTGGATAACACCAATCTCATTGTTGACCGCCATTATACTGACAAGCAGAACATCATCAGAGAGCATGCTCTGGTAAGCTTGCAAATCTATCTTTCCAGTGCTCAGAACCGGGATTTCCTCCACAACAAAACCAAGCTTGTTACCAAAGAAAAATGCAGACTCTTTGACACATTTATGCTCAATGGCACTAACAAGCACCCTATTTCGAGGAGTCGTGTTTCCGAACATGACGCCAAACATAGCCTGATTGTTAGATTCAGTAGCACCTGAGGTAAAAACAACCTCTTCAGGTAAAGCGCCTACCGTAGATGCTACTACAGCTCTTGCCGTTTCAACCGCGTCTGATGATTTCCAACCAAGAGCGTGACTAGCGGAGTGTGGATTGCCAAACGAATCGGTAAAATAAGGCAGCATGGCTTGCATAACCCGATCATCAACGGGCGTAGTAGATTGATAATCAAGATAAATTGAATTTTCCACACGCATTACGCTCTCCTCGGTCAAAAATTAAACTGGAGGCATCGTCCAGTTCAATATTGTATTGACCTTACCCCTGTCGACCTTTATTGTCGAGACTGGAGAGACGATCCAGGGGAAAAAATGTTTAACAGTCCGCTCTATCAAATCGGGTACCAAACGCAATTTTCTGGTCATGAAACCTTCCCAATGCGCTACGGATGGCTAAAGAAGGCTTACGATGCAGTAAAAGAATCCCAAGAAAGCGACCACGACTACTCCATATTTAATGATGAGGGTGCGATCGCGAGATTTGGTGTTGGCAAAAATATGGTTGCTTCAATACGCCATTGGGCCACGCAATGCGATGTTATTAGAGCTGGCAATAAAGGCAATCAGGCCGAAGTGAGTGAAATCGGAAAAAAAATATTTGATAACAATGGGTTAGATCCTTACATGGAATATCCATCAACCCCTTGGCTTTTACACTGGAAACTTGCATCAAATAAAAAACTGACTACTTGGTACTGGGTTTTCAGTCACTTTCCTACAGACAGCTTTGAAAGAGACAACATTGTTCAGGCACTAGAGAAACTGGGCAATGAGAAGGGTTGGTCCAGAATGTCAAAATCCACCATTAAGCGCGATGTTGAGTGCTTTGTACGCACCTACGCAGCTAAGCCTGCAACAGGAAAGCAGACACACGAAGACACTATGGAATCGCCTTTAACTGAGCTCAGCCTTTTAAAAGCCATTGGGAAAAAGGATGGGTTTCGCGTTGTCCGCGGCGCGAAACCAACACTGGGTGACGGCGTATTTGCTTACGCCGTTGTTAGTTTTTGGAACAACTTTTCTACCGCCAACACGATTTCACTAGAGGCTCTGGCACACCAACCTGGATCCCCCGGAAAAGTCTTCCAGCTGAGCGAAGAAGATTTAACAGACAGACTCACTCGCATTGATATAGCAACGGATGGCGAATTGAAGTGGTCTGAAACCGCTGGCCTTAAGCAGCTTGTCCGATTCAAGACGATGTTGGACAGCGAAGCACTGAACCTAATTGATGCTGACTACAAAGATGACTTTGAAGGAAAGGTTGCGTAATGCTGTTATCAGATACTGTTTATGTCGAAAGGCGCTTCCAGCGCTCGATACGGATCGATACGGACTTACAAGATCCTGATGCACTCACGGGCTTCATTTGCCCCGAGTCGTCTGCTGCGGTTCTGTCAACAATGGCCAAACATATAGCTGAAAGCGGACAAGCGGCATTTACTTGGACGGGACCCTACGGTAGCGGAAAATCCAGCCTTGTTATCGCATTGAGTGCTTTAACGGCCAAGAGCAAGGCGCAAAGAGACCGGGCCAAACGAGCGGTCGGCGAAGAAACCTCCCAGAAAATCTGGAGCGCCTTACCTCCTGGCAAGCAAGGGTGGACAATCGTCCCAGTAGTTGGCCAAAGGGCTTCCGCTCGTAAAGTTATTGGAGAAGCACTGATTACGAACGGTCTCGCTTACGTTGAACCAGACGACGGCTGGAACGACACCAATATTGCTCAAACACTTCTGAATTCGGCCAATAACATCACAGGCCGAGCTGGTCTGATCCTATTTATTGACGAGATGGGGAAGTTTCTTGAAGGTGCAGCACGTGATGGTTCAGACCTTTACCTTTTCCAACAACTAGCAGAAATTGCATCTCGCTCAAATGGAAAGCTAATAGTAATTGGCATTCTCCATCAGGCTTTTGAAGAATACGCTAATCGCCTTTCTCGCGATGCACGAGATGAATGGTCGAAGATACAAGGTCGCTTTATAGATCTGGCCGTTAACACAGCCGGAGAAGAACAAATTGACTTACTCGCAAGAGCTATCCACTCAAACCACGATGCGAATGCTGCCAGCCCTGCGGCCTCAGTTACAGCGAAGACGATTAGATCTCACAAGCCAGGCGTAAGTGAAAATCTCGCCAACTTACTCGAAAACACCTGGCCTTTGCACCCTGTGGTCGCCGCCCTGCTTGGACCCATTTCTCGTCGGCGGTTTGGGCAGAACCAAAGAAGCTTGTTTGGCTTTCTAAATTCTGCCGAACCAAACGGATTCCAGGATTTCATCAGGTCAGCGGATGGCAGCGAAACATACAGCCCAAGCCGCCTTTGGGATTACCTAAGAATAAACCTTGAGTCTTCTATTATTGCTTCGCCCGATGGGCACCGATGGGCCATGGCGGCAGAGGTTTTGGACCGCTGTGAAGCAAACGGCGGCAACGCCGTCCATTTGCACTTGCTAAAGACTATTGCTGTGCTAGATCTGTTCCGAGAACGATCTGGCCTCTATCCAAGCCATGAACTGCTCTACACAGCGATTCAAGCAACCGAGGACGAGATAGATACTGCCCTTGAAGATCTGCGGCACTGGTCTTTAATTATCTATCGAAAACACCTAATCTCATTTGCGATCTATGCCGGCAGCGACTTCGATATCGAGTCAGCAGTCGAGCGGGCGCTTCAGGAAGTTCAAGACGTTAATTTCGAAACGTTGCAGCGTATGGCTGGAATGCAGCCCGTTTTAGCCAAACGTCATTACTTTACAACCGGCGCTCTTCGCTGGTTTGACGTGCAGCTTGGTTCGTTGACAGCAGTGACCTCAACGGCAACTCAATTCGTTCCTCACCAGGGCACAATTGGACTTTATCTCTTGGCTCTTCCAACTGAAGGAGAGGATGGTCAGGTTGCACGCCTACGCTGCAAAGAAGCTTCTAAAAAGGCTGCACAGAAGAACTTGAGCGTCATCGTTGGATTTCCACTTCAAGCTTGGGCAATTATAGAGCTTGCTAAAGAGCTCAAAGCACTAGAAAAAGTACGTGAGGAAAACACAGAAATCCAAGGTGACTTAGTCGCCCAAAGAGAGGTGAACAGCAGGCTTTTTGCGCTGCAAAATCAGCTTGAAGCAGAACTCCAGCAAGCGCTTTTGAATGCGGTTTGGTTTGAGAACGGGCAAGAACTAACTCGCATGAATACACGGGAGCTGAACAATCGAGCTTCCAATGTCGCGGAGAAGCTGTACCCCGAAACCCCCCGTATTCAAAATGAGCTACTCAACAGAACAAAACCCTCAAGTAGCGCAATAGCAGCACAAAACGCTCTGCTAAAAGCAATGGCGAACAATCTTGGGGAAGAACGGTTAGGTATCCACGGATATCCGGCTGAAGGTGGCTTGTTTGAGTCACTTCTGGGGCACACGAAATTATACGGCCGGCACAACGACAGCCTGGATTTCCTAAAACCTCACTGGGAGAACGATTCATCCCGCCTTTACCCAGCATGGAAAATAGCGGCTGAGTATTTAGCAGACAACTCAGATCGCTCGGTCGCTATAAATGAACTGTATGATCTTTGGGAAGATAAACCGATCGGCTTAAAAAGAGGCTTGATGTCAGTTCTAGGTGTTGCGTTTATTCTATCCCACCGCGGCGATCTCGCGTTTTATCGGGAAGGAATTTTTCAGCCCATGTTCACCGACCTAGACGTTGACTATTTGGCAAAAGATCCCGCCTCGATTCAAGTTAGATGGATGGATCTAGGCAATCTCTCGAAGGACCTTCTTTCTGGCCTCGCAGAAGTCGTGCGTGAATTAGACAAAGGAAACCCACTGAAAGAGCTCGCTCCAATCGATGTCGCCCGAGGCTTGGTTGCAATTTTCGATCGCCTTCCGAACTGGGCTAAGCGAACACAGCGATTGTCTGCGACTGCGATGAAGGTTCGATCCATCTTCAAACATGCCAGCGACCCAAATCAGCTACTCTTCTCAGATTTACCAGGCGTTTATGAAGTCGGCGCTAACATTCAAAATGCCGACGCTGCAGCTGCAATCACAAAGATAACACGTGAAACGTTGACTGAACTCGTCGAAGCATATCCCAAAATGCTTGAGCGAATGTCCAATCTCCTGCTAACGGAATTACAAGTACCTAGCGATTCTCCTCATGCTCTGATTGAGCTGCGAAGCCGGGCAGAAAACATTAGACAAATGTCAGGTGACTTCAGGCTTGATGCGTTCTCTAATCGCATCGCAACTTTTCAAGGCGCCAGCGAATCTATTGAGAATGTCGGGAGCCTAGCGATCAATAAACCGCCAAGGGATTGGGTGGATGCCGATTTAGACGCTGCGTTTATTGAAACTGCAGCCCTTGCACAAAAGTTTATAAGAACAGAGTCTTATGCTCGAGTTCAAGGCAGAAAAGACAAACGCCATACCATGGCAATCATCATTTCTAGAGATGGACGGCCGCAACCGCTAGAAGCAGATTTTCAAATAACAGACGCGGACCTCCCCATGGTTGAAGAGCTAGTTTTGCGCATTAGAGACTCAGTGCATCTTGATAGCAAGAATAAAAAATCTGTCATCCTTGCTGCGCTTGCTGAACTGAGCAGCGAATATATGAATCTCACAACTGACACCGAACAACTTAGTTTTCTGGAGGATACAGATGTCAAACCCTGAGAAGCACGTACTCGGACTATCGGGCGGAAAGGACAGTGCCGCACTAGCAATCTATATGCGCCAAAATTACCCTGGACTCGACATCGAATATTTCTTTACCGACACAGGCAAAGAGCTGCCTGAGGTTTATGAGTTTCTTGGAAAGCTTGAAGGTTTTCTAGGCCAGCCCATTTTGAGACTCAACCCAAATCGGGACTTTGATTACTGGCTTAAGCAATACAATAACTTTCTCCCATCAGCGCAAACTAGATGGTGTACTCGACAGTTAAAGCTAAAGCCGTTTGAGGACTGGGTTAAGCCTTTTTTGGCGGAAGGATACACAGTGCATAGCTATGTCGCTATACGCGCTGATGAGCCCTATCGCGAAGGTTATAACGCCAAGCAGGACAGCCTGAAAATTCATTTGCCATTTAAGACTGACGGAATTGATAAGCCAGGCGTTTCAGAGATTCTCGAAGGCTCCGGTTTAGGCTGGCCAAAATACTACCAATGGCGCTCCAGGAGCGGATGCACCTTTTGTTTTTACCAGCAGAAGATCGAATGGGTTCGCTTACAAGAATGGCACCCTGAGGCTTTTGAGGAAGCCAAAGCCTATGAAAAAGATGCTCTTGAAAGTGGGTCCCCGTTTACTTGGAGTCAAGGTGAGTCTCTTAACGATCTTACCAAACCCGAACGCATAAAGCAGATTAAAGATGATTATGAAAAACGTGTTCTAAAACTAAAGTCTAAAAAGAAACAGAATCCTTTAAGACCAGATACGGAGCTGATAGACATCGATGACGTTTACGGTCAGCCCAAATTCTGCGTAGCTTGCCATAAATAATCATACTTGATGAACTTTACACTAACCGGAGGTAAACATCTTCCGGTTAGTCAGGTCGCCTAGTTAAACCACGGAAGCTAACAATATTTTTTTCATTTTTTGATATCTATCCTTCATCATATCATCCACGCAGCTTTCCAATTTATCTTCGCCGGCATCACGCTGAAACAGCTCATGTATAGACCAATTTATTGTTTCTGACTGAGGTATATCGTCAACTAAATGCAAGTATTTCTTTGCAAATGGGATATCAACAACGGAGGAAAAATAGGGAATTGTATAATTCCACAATTAATACTGACCCTTTAAAAGGGTAACTTCTTGAGTGAAATCTGTACTAGTTTTCGTTGATATAAACAAAATTTCTCCTTATTAACCTAGACGTCTGACAAAGGCGCTTGGACCTAATCTGGTAATTATATCTTCTAACAAAACTACCAATTCATCACTTTTGAATTCTTTCTGCAATGAATCAGGAATTTTATTCATATAAAAAACTGATAAATAGAAATTCTTGAGCTCTATACCAGCACACAACAACCGATTTCTCAAAAGCGACTCACCATTTACATTTTTACCAACCCTCTATTTAATATTTTCTGCCTTTCCTATATATAGTGGAGACAAAAAACTTCTCATTGATTGCAGATGACCTACAAGAAATTCTCTCCCAACAGGGGATTCGGAAAGTTCACGGAGCAGCTTCTTTTTTTATCAGAAAGACATCTAGTTTTTTCCACAACACTTATCGAGTAGAGATATCCACCAGCTTGAGCATGAAAAACGTCCGATAACGGACTGTCCAGCAATCCTAACAACTCCTTGAAAAAATCGTCAGGCTCATCCGAAAAAGAGGCAGAAGAAATATCTCTATACCAAGCATATATACCAGGCGATTTTTGAAGAGAAAGCTCACGATCTTCAATATATTCAATTTGGCTGAACGAATAATCTTGCATTACTACCCTAATTTTCTGGCAATTAAGAGATTGGATGAAACCCATAGAACTATTCAGATTAAAACACTAAATATTTTGGATAGCTCTAATCTTAAAATTTACCTTCAATTGCAAATCGATAAATCTTTTTGAATTAAGTCAATTGAGAAAAATTTCTGGATGATTTATCTAAGAGTAAAAAAACCTTATCGCAATCTTAGCTCAAAACTCACCGGAGCAACTTCAAAAATATGCCCCAAAAACTCCCCTATCCAAAGAATTATATTGTTCCAATGTAGTCGACACTCATCTTGATCTAAAAAAGCGTCAAAACTTCTAATAATTTTGATTCCTGTTGGTTCATCAAGTTTTTTCGGAATTTCATTTATTATCGCACCAAATATTACGAAATCCCTTAATTGAAGCCCAACAAACTCATAGAACTGAGATTTATTTAGGTTATCAGGAACATTTAAGGCTGCGATGTCCTCCGCAGCATCTTCAATTGCTCCGACAGTATAGTGTTTTTTATTTACACTTTTATCATAAACGCTATGGAGAATATGCGGCATGCTACTTTTTGGCAACCAGGTGCCGTTATTGTCAGAACTAACTTCCATTGCTTTATTTACTATTTCTTTCACTGCATCTCCATCTAACGTACGAACTTCTTCTAATATTTTTGATACATCATCTTCAGTGATAAGGTTTGCCGTCTTCATGTAGAGAACTAACCTTGAAACGCTAGGGTCACCCCAAGAGCTAGGGCTCAAAATTTCGACATTAGGATTCGCCACCCATCCGAGAGCCGAATTAGTTACATTCGCTGAGCCGATTAGAACCTCATCATCAGCTGAATAAAATTTTGCATGCAGATTGCTTATATTAAATAGGCGGAACCTAGCGCGCTCTTCACAATAATCAAACACCTCTATATCAGAAACACCTAAATAAATATCCATCGCACGCAAACACATGAAGACATCGACGTCCACACCAGAGGGAATGACAGTGGTAAGTGACTTTAAAGCCGACAGCTTTACATAAGGAGCACAAACAACAATTCTGTATTTAGCTTTTGAAAAAAGAAGCTTAATTTTTTCCCCATCAGTAATCATTATTATTTAATCCTATAGCAGATCATCTTCAATAGGATCAAGAAAGTTTGCAGCAATTTGACCCCATTCGTTACGAACTCGTGCGAGTGCCTTTGCACGTTCAACACTCGCCTCCCTCTCATATCGAGCCCATGCGGCAAAAATCACTTTTGACGCATTTATAGATCTAATGAGTCGATCCAGTATCTCTTGCTTACTCAGATCCGAAATATCTTCATCTGTAGTTCTGATTGTGCCGAAAATGCTATCAAACGCTGGATGATTTCGGTTGAATGTGATTTCTGTAATGCTACCTTTTCTCTCGACATCAAAAAGATCGTTCGGTCCTGGAAAATCGGCCTCTAAAAAAATTGCTTTTAAATCTCTTTCTTTGATCAGATTTATTATCATCTCAGCATCTTCTACCGAATACTGTTTATTCGACGTAAGATCCTGTTTCATATCTGCATAGGCAATTTCGTCTAGTTTTTCGTCCTCTCCTTCAATAGGCCTCTGGACAGAGCGCGTTTTCCAACCTTCATTCAAAGATTTCGTCACGTCATCTACATCATCGTGCCTACTTGAAGTTTGTCTCTTCCCAGCTCCTTGAGATTTGACCATTTTTCGTAGGCGCTCGAGATTTCGTTTGATCGAGTTACTCAGATCCAACAGCCAACCTCGAGGATCACCCTCGGCCTTCAAGCGTTCTGTAACATCACGTTCGGTTTCGTCTTCCTCTGCTAGCTGCTCCCACTGAAGTGAAGCAAGCTCAGAGAAATGTGTAGCCGCTTGTTTGTTATTAGTCACACCAAACACTTCGTCTAACGCCGGTGGAAATTCAACCTCTGCTCCCCACCAACGCTCTCGTGGATCGTATCCAATGCACCATCCCTGGTCGAGCATGAGCTCCCTTCCCGCGCGCATTACGGAAACACCTACATTGTGACTTGCATGCTTCCCATAGCGCATGTTACCTCTATCCTTAGTGCCAGCAGCTTGAATAGTTTCGCTTTTGGCGACGGAGTAACGCGTAATGACCTTGTACAGCCCACCGTTGTATTCAATCTCTGCTTGTTCCTCATCCACGAAATCAAACATCGGGCTATTCGTAAAAGGTTCAGGCACCAACGGACTCATTTTTAGATAAAGAGGATCAACGAGCTGAGCTGTATGATTCAGTACGCCTTTGCCTGAGCCGTTTTCTGCATAAAGACGAATACTTAGCTCTCCGGCATCGATAAAATTTCGATAGATTCGACCTACTAGTTCTTCAGTATTGTGCAAGGTCGCTTTTGATGTCTTCCAGGTGAGCCTTGTCGGATCTAACTTGGTCCATACAACAAGCGTTCCTGACTTTTCTATGATTTCAGTTTTTGCACGCCATTCGTCAGGAACAGGGCTATGCTGGGGTTCTGGAATATACCTTTGATGACCCTGACGAATCTCATCAACGTCAATATAGCTGTGAAGGGCGTTATCTGCTCCATTTTGCCAACTCCAGACGTCCACTCGTGCTGCTTGCGAGATCGAAGCATTAGGCAAGCCCATACCGAATCGGCCGATGCCGCTACGATCATTTAATCGGGTACCGTTGCCAAACTGCAGAGCCATTCGGAGGGTCACTGCATCCATGCCTTGACCATTGTCGATTACAGCTAACCTATCAATTCGCGAGCGTCTTCTTTCTTCAATCATTTTTTCAGTTTCGAGACAGATTACTTCAATCTCGGATGCACCAGCTTGCTGGGAATTATCAATGAGCTCCGCTATCGCATAAGCAGTATTCTTGTATCCAGAATCCCTCATCGCCACGATGGCAAGCTCTGAAGGAATAATTTGTGGCTCCACGTCGTAGCTCATTGATTCACTCATTTTCCGTACCCCATACATCTTCCCAGTTCATAAAGGCCTCAGCGATGTCACCAAAGCCTGGCAAATTCGTATCTACTATGGTGCTAATAGTGCAGGTTTCGTTCCCCCCCGCCTTTACGCCGCGAGTCGCTCTCCCAACCATCTGGCTATAGAGCACAAGTGATTTGGTAGGCCTCGCTATTACCGCTGCGCCGGTCTCGGGCGCATCAAACCCAGTAGTGAGCACACCATAATTGCACATCACCATCGGGACATTTGTTCTCCGCCTGAATTTTCTAATAGTTCGCGTCCGTTGAGAGCTTGATGAACCGCCAGTGACGATGCCCGAGTCAACACCTATAGCATCCAACAACAAAGCAACTTTCTTCGCATTTGCAACGGAAGCAGAAAAGAAAATTATTCGCTTGTGGCCTTCGGATATTAAGCATTGAATTTCCCGAATAGCTAGAGCATTCCTGCTAGGGTCGTCTCCGAGTTGTTCAAGGAGTTCATTTGAATAATCGATGCCTTTTCGTTCTTTTGAGTAAGTCTCAAAGCTCTCCGATTGAAACTCAAGAGCACGAAACTCAGGCTTTGCAAGATATCCGTTATCAATCAAAAATGACACTGGATCCGAGTAACCAGGTATTGAGAGGGTTACCTTATTTCCATCAAAAAAATCCGAAAGGCGTGAGTCCTCAGATATGTCATTCCACGTTCTTCCGGGCGTTGCGGATAGCCCTATGAGCGCGTTGTCCGCACCAGTTTCGGTGAGATGCTCAATTACGGAACTATAGGTTGGTGCTATTGCCTGATGTGCCTCATCTATAACAACTAATTTCGTTCTTCGGCCAATACGGAACGCAGGTATCGGGTGCCGTTCAAAATACGCACTCAGCTTCTGAAGACCGCCAATTAAAACCCCATCTTCAAAGCCCTCAAATTCTAGATCTCCACCTCCCCAGGCTCTCTTTACCAATATTTCACGATTTCCCATCTGACACCAAGCCTGATCAAAAGCGTCAGCCGCTTGTTCGAGTAACTCGGCACTACTCGCCAGCCAAACAATGACGCAAGGCTCATGTTCAATTAAGTATCGAACAATAATATGCATGGCCGTGCGCGTTTTACCGGCACCTGTCGGCATGTGCAGAAGAACTCTCGATGAACCGCGATAAATGTGCCGCCATACTTGCTGGGCCGCTCTTCTCTGATGATCAAAGAGAGAGTATTGAGCACCAAGTGATTGTGTCGCCAAAGCGGCTGTTGTTAGTGGCTCACTTGGCGGCTCTATTCCAAAAAAGCCAGATAATACTTGGAGAGAATCTTGAGAAATTTGAGAACTGCCCTCGTTTAGCAACGTTAACGACATTCCAATTCGTCGTTCAAGCTCTTTCTGCTTATCAGAACTCAGTTTCGAAACAAGAAATGTTAGAAAATCCGAATTTTTGAGATAGTCCTCTGGGGACTCATTGATCATTCGCGCAAATATGTGACGGCAAGCTGCCACCTGATTGACGCCGGGGGCAATTCCGTTTAGCGATTCGACGATGTCGCTACCCACCCAATGGTAGACAGATTCAGTGTCTAAAGAATCGACTAAGCTGTATAAATCAACACCTGGTTTCATAACAATCTTCGCAGTCAAAAACTTAAACATAGATGAAACTTACTTTTCTATCAATGCAGCCCTTCATTCCTATACAGACTTTCGATGACAGACACCGTGCCTCACCGAGTTCAAGCTAGGCCGGTCACCGGCCATCCACCCATGTGAATCCCTGTGGACGGAGTCTCGATTCTCCATCAAAACGATACGCGCATAGCTTTCCACCGTTCTCGCCCGCTACACTGTAGTCTAAGCAGGCAACGTATTCAGTTAACGGCGCTGGCTCTCCTGTCCTCCAGTAATGGCCAACAAACACCGGCTTTTTCTTGTCGTAACCAGGAAGAATGTGCGCCTCCACAGGGTCGTGAGGGATCTTGTCAATCTCTGAGCCGGGCACCATGGCAAGAGCATGATAGGTCAGGTTCTCTGTTTGCCACCACTTGGTCCTAATTTCATGGCGAGGGTTTCCTTCTTTATCAAGGAAAAAGTGCGGTTTTGGCAGCAATATCTCCAGCCCTTTCAGCAGGGTTTCGATCATATCGTAGGCTTCACTGCCATCTCGACTGGCTTTTTCCCAAGAGTCCGACAACAATCGATTATCTTTATCGATGTAACCACGAGCTTGCTCCAAATGCTCGGGAGACCAACAAGCGTGAACAACTCTGAGCTCTGGTAGGTCCAGAAATATTGGAAGAGTTTTAAACCACTCAACAAAATTCTTGTGAAGTTCACTGCCCTCAACTACCTGTTCCAGAAACTCCTTATGCTGGCGATGATTCTTGTCGGTATGAAGGCGTAAATATTCTTTCTGATTTTCTGGATTGGGAGTGTCCCCAGCAACGGCATTAAGTTCATGCTCGGGATCTTCAGTATCCCAACAATCGGCATCAAATTCGTGATCGGGGTCTTCAGTAGCCCAGCAAACGGCATTGAATTCATGGTTGCCCATCACTGCCCGAGCATGCCCATTCTCGACCATACTTCGCGCTATGTTGACCGTTTCCACCTGTTCCGGACCGCGGTCCACGAAATCACCCAGAAAAATCACCTTGCGTTCAGGGTGCTGCCAAACGCCATCAACTTCTTGGTAATCCATCTTGGTGAGTAGCGCTTTCAGCTCTGTGGCATAGCCGTGAATATCGCCGATGATGTCATACATAGTGATTCCTCCATGAAGTGTTATCTTTTTAATTAGCCGACTCTGCCAGTTCTGCGTCCAGATTGATAATGGCAACAAGCGGACAGCTCTGGCTTATTTGTCTTTATGAAAGGGCTTTGTTCATGGCTTCAATTACCGGGCTTGCTGCCTGATTACTCACCGACCCCGCATTTTTGGCAATAACTTCGCCGTCCGGTGCCAGCCAATAACTGCGATTGGGCGCATAAAAAAACCAGTAACGCTTGATCGTCCCCCAG
>Ga0307981_1002289_pt1 | contig 15774 bp, 13 predicted proteins | sample OrgLakmetagen987_FD_201849 | JGI IMG/M metagenome (GOLD analysis project Ga0307981, IMG submission 201849) | Saline water microbial communities from Organic Lake, Antarctica - #987 | ecosystem: Environmental > Aquatic > Non-marine Saline and Alkaline > Saline | place: Antarctica: Organic Lake... | reverse complement strand
TCGGGGGCAATTCAGCTAACTCGGCGACCAAAACACAGCGAGTCAGCTGACTCGTTATTTGGCGAAGAAATAAGGTGAAAACTCTGAGAATCATGCTACTTAACAATCACGATCTAAATGACACCTAGTGACGTCATTTTAACGAGCTTCGACCCTTTGAGCATAGCGTTTTTAGAATATTGGGTCTGGTCATTTATTCTTCTAATAGCAGCCCCCTGAATCTATCATCAAAAGAAGAAATGCCGACATCATCTATGACCGGCTCTCAACGGAAAAAAAGAGAGGAAATCTTTGATCGATTGGGGGTATTAACCTACATACAAATACATATTCATGAATTATAATATCTTTCGTCTTTGCATCCCGCGCCAGAAATTGCCATGGGGTAAAAATTGAATCAAGCTATTTTAACCCCAAAATGCAATCACTATGAACGAAACGAAACAAATCAACACAACATGAACATTCGCATGAAACATTAACATTTCAGACACCAGACACAACAAAAGCAACTCTTCTACATTATCTACGTGGAGTCCATGAAGAATCAAGGGTCCATATCCCCTCTGCCAACCACATCAACGTCCACCAGTCTATCTTGTGTTAGTTCCTACTCCAATCATAAGAAAGAACCTCTGTCCGTGACTCAGACCAGCTCGACTGCTAGCACTTCAAGAAGTAGTAGTACTACTACTAGTAACGGGATCGCCGATCTAGCTCCCGTTATTTCACCTGAACCTTTCGGGAAGTGTCATAGCACTAGTAAATCATTGGTCATTCAACATAAAAAGAAAATGACCAAGAAGAAGGTTTTTAATGATCGATGGATCTGTGATATTTGTCGTATTGCCGCCTTTGATGAATTTGACGAGGCGTGTCGTCATGAAGAATCCTGTGGGAAAGCAGAGATGACGAAACCCCAAGTTGGTCCAGAAGCCAACAGCAACATAGAGGCTAGCAATGTTGGAACAAAGGACAAAAATCACCCCAACAAAGAGACGAGGATAAATAATGATGGTGATGATGCCCTGGTGACAAAGTCAAATGAAGTAGCAGAAGTTGTTGATTTTGAAGATACTCCAATACTCCCCAAAAGACTTGAATACCTTAATAGCAACAAAAGATCAGCTCCAGATGCAAATGGTAACGTCAATGATGGATGCGAATTTGTCAATTGTGAAATATGTTCGCCATCCAAGGACAATGACAATGACAAGAACACTCGAACAGCAAACATCAAAGCAAAGAGGCAAGCAATGCCTCGACATACGAATTCCAAAACGCATCCACTCAAATCCAAGAAACAGGAACAATCACCTGAAGTACAGATCATTGCCACGAGAATGAATTCTCACAAACCGAAAGTTCCTACGGCACCTTTATTCCTACAATCGAAGAATGTCACCAACACTAAGACCGTCTCATCCACAACTTCTAAACGAACCAAGAAGAAAAATCCTAAAACCCCACGCACAATAGCCTTTGCATCCATCTTTCAGAAAAACACAAAAGCCACCAAAGCGATCAATCCATTTAATGAATCCAAAAGCACTGACAGCGACTTAGATAATGGCAATGACAATCCTTCCCCTCCATCCATCTCCTCCGAAGAAAAGAAAGCCATACTGGCCGAACATCGCATGGCAGAATTCGCATCGAACCGAAGGAAACAGCAGCAGGAAGAAAAAGAACGGCAGAAAAAACGGGAAGAGAATCGCCGCTTGAACTATGAAGCGAAGCAACAGGAGAAAGAAGAAGTTCGTATAGAAAGACAGCAGCAACAAACACAAAAACAACGGCAACGCCCACCGCAGGGTACTTCATTTTTTCAAACTGATAAGAGTACCCCCAAGATAAAGGATAACAGTGGCAATCGACTTGAAAGTCCCTTGGATCTGGCTGAGACACCTGAGGTGCGTCTAATTCCCAAAGCAGAGAATAATGTCAGACGAAATAAGAAAGCAAAGATGCGGAATGACAACGGTTTGGATGTGGGGAAGTATCCTCCGAGGTTTCCCAATCCTTCCTTTGTCGCAGCTGCGGATGCGGATGTGGACGAAGGAGAAAAGGGAAGGTCGGCGGGGGCACTGCTATCTTGTAGAGGAAAGCATTATGAGTCTTTCGCCACATCTAGATATCAGGAATCAGTGGATAGCGTGGCATTGCCAGACTTACCTCTTTATCATCATGAGACTGTTGTGAATGTAGACAACCCTATAGATGATATTCATATGGAGAATGGTGATTTTGTCTACAAGTGCTTTTCATCGGTGCTTCATCCTTGTATCCCCTCCATAGATGTCGATGCGGAAGTATCACCAAATTTGAATCAATTGTGGTCAGACAAGTATTCTATGAAGTCCATACCTCAAGATGTATACGGGCATTCCAATAGAGAAGTCGCAGAGGACTTGGTGGGATTCATCAATAATTGGAAGGGGCATCGACAACAAATTTACGAAGTAAGAGCTGAAAGGGCAGCCAAACTTAGGGGTAGTAAAAAGAAGAAAGCCAAGAAACGATCTAGAACCTACGTGTCTGACGATGGTGATTTTTTGTCAGATGATGAGGATAGTGGTCTTCGCAGTGTCTATCTGCTGACGGGAAAGACCGGAAGTGGAAAGACGAGTATGGTACACGCAGCAGCGCATCATTGCCATTGTGCCTTGATTGAAATCAACACAACAGCAGAAAGGGGAGGGAAGGCGTTGAAGAAGGAGATCGAAGAATGTACCCAAAGTCTATCGAATCTGGCTCTTCTCAAGAGAGAAACAACTTCATTAGGTGGGATTCTCAAGGAAGACGAGAATGAGGAGTCATCAGGTTCGTCTTTGGCAGTGATTCTGATCGATGAAGGTACGTCAAACGATTTGATTACAATGTTCTCGATTCACAAGTGCATCTTCCATTTCTCACATAGCAAAAATACTCCCCCCACAATAGTTGATCTCATGTTTGAGTCTAATGGCGATACAGGCTTTTGGCAATCTCTTGCCAACTTGGCAAAAAAATCTAAATGTCCCATTATTTTAACAGCTTCGAGTCTCCCTCTGCAAATCGATAAATCTTCCAACATCCAGTATGAACACTCTATGCTTGTAAGACCAACTCCTTTTGAGTGTGTTTCAAAAATAACCCAAATCAAAAGGGCGGAGGAGATGCAATGGGACAGTAAAAACCGCGACGAGATCAAACCAGTGCTGGCTGCGATGTCCAAGTATTGTGGTTGTGACTTGAGAAGAATCATGAATGAAATGCAACTTTTTGCTCTTGGAAAGTCGCAGTCAAGCGGCACAGCAAGAATACTTCATAAACCGCAACTGAAAAGTGGCAACATTGTCAATATCCAGTATCCACAAGTGTGCAGTGTGTCACCGCGTACAGTGCCTTCTGGGTCCTATTCCTTGGTGGCGATCAAGGGAAAACACTTTAATGAAGATGGTGAAGTTGAAGTCATTGTTGGTAGCCAGGTTGCCCCTTCTAGACTTGTAGAAAAAGATACAATCTTGGCAATGATACCTCCATGTCAAATCCCGAGAAATGTTGATGCTCTTGGTCACATCAAAAATACCATATATGAGGAATCTCTTTGTACTCGTTACGCGTCAATAAAAGTATCTGTCAAACGAAGCAATGGGATGGTTCTTGCTTCAGATATCGCAATTGGCATCTGCCAGACGGACGATGGCAGCATTCCGCTACAGACTTTTGTCGAATATTCTTTCCCAGACGAAGGCGATTTTGAAATTGACCATGATGAGGAAGAACATGCTACTAAAGATGAAACTGAGGCATTAGCCATGCTTCAAGAAGCCGAGGACAAATATTCAATCAAAACAACAGACTCAACTGCATCTTCAAATTCTGCTTTTGTTTCTTGCTCTCCCATGTCTACACAAAGCGACTATAGTCTCGATCAAATGGTGGAACTTTCCAATAGTTTGGAATCTATGAGTGATATGATTTTCTTCAAAGATGTATGCGGGAATCTTGCACTCCCATCTATTAGTGGGGCCCTGAGAGATTCTGGTACTGGGCTCAATGATGCAGTCTCTTCAGTATGCGGCTGGGAAGACCCTTCACTTTGTAGGGGGGCATCTAATGCATATCTGACCACTCCTACATCAAGACGCGACCGATGGCTGCTCTCGCAGGAATGCAACTTTTCAAAGGAATACAAATTCCATTTGGATTCGAGCAACACTACAACCGAGGAGGAGGACAATGATGATGATGCTATGTTCTCTTTCAAGTCAAACGAAGAGGAAACATACTTTCCTTTTCCATCTTTCACACAATCCTTTATTCTTCCAAGCCAACTGGCGGAAGCAAAGAGATACGACACTTTGATGACTGCTTCTGCTCATGCTGGCCTTCTTGATTATGACATAGATGTCAACAGAGGAAATGCATCTCATGTTATTGCTCCGCTCATGTCCCATACCAGATTGTAAGTGGAATTTTGCAAAATATTCGTTCACATTATTTCATCGCGAAAACGTATCTCATCAATTTAATCCAATCAACTACAGCCTACATGACTTTACGCCACAATATTGTTGGCTCGACTACATGCCCCATTTACGTTTAATGGCGCAAAGAGAAAGCATTGCTGACAAAATTTATGCAGAATGCCAGATGGAGGAAGACGACGACGACTTTCAGAAGAAAATACGGCGACGCACGAGACGCAGTATCCCCCAGGGAAGAACTCATTATTTTGATATTGTGTTAGGAACCTCACATCACTCAAATGAAAAAATAGGGAAATCCATAGGGGAAGAATTGGCGACGATGAAGCTACAGTACAAAACTGATGATCGATAAATAAGCGCTAATTGTAATTCTTGTGTTGTCTACACTACACACTATACTACCTAGGTTTGCGAATTTGCAGTGCTCTTGGAGTAAACAAGCCAATAGAAATATCATCTGATCCCATTGAGACTAAATCCCTTTTCTTATCATCGATCAAATTCGATGGCCATTTTGATCTCATTTCTCTCACTTCCGAGAAAAACAACGATCTACTGACGCGATCATCACACACTTTGTGAGGATAGTTTACTCCGAGAGTTACGCCAGCCTCTTTCAAAACATCTGGAGGCGTCGCCCAGGGCTCATATAGGCAATCAACAGTATTTGTTGTCTTTTCCAACTGGATGCCCACAGCATCAGGGAGATTAGCTAATTCCGGGCACCATCTTCGGACATAATCCCCTGAATTATCCCAATACATTCGTCGTTTATAGTTCATTCCAATATAATATGGATCAAGCCCAACACATCCTGCATTTTGCCACATGTTACTGTTGATCGCTACATCAAAGTCGACTAGAAATTCAGCGAAATGATTCATACCATCTCGCCAGGGTAATCCAAGACCCTCTACTAGAAAAGTGCTACAGACCAAACGAACCTTTTGCGGCATCCAACCTTCTACCTGTAGCTGTCGCATACCAGCATCAACCAATGGAAAGCCGGTTGAGCCCGATTTCCAAGATTGCAATCTCTTCTTCCGCTCATTGCTGTCCATCTGCGTTCCACCATCCATTGATTCATAACCGTTACGAATCGACCTTCCGCTGGTCACATCTGGATACAGTTTCACTACCGCATATGTATAATCACGCCAGCATATCCGTCTAACAAATGAATCAACATCAGCATCGTCTCCCACAGATAGTATACCATTATAGACTTGCTGCGGGGAAAGTAACCCCCTGGCCAAGTACGGAGAAAGACGCGATGCGAGGTGTGTCCGTTTCATTTCATCATCTTTTACATCCAAGGATTCCAAGAATGTAGATAAGGCTTTCTTTCCTTCGCCCTCCTTCGTTGGCCAAGACGCCGCAATGGACTTACCCCATTGAGTGCCTCCCGCTGTCTTCCCCACATCTCTCACCAAATCCTCCACCCGATATGGCAAAGACATAATTTGTGCTGCATTTCCGCTTAGGTCAGCAACAGCCTTTTCCAATTCAATCTCTGTGATCGAAACCCCTTCCTTTGTCCCTTCTTCATCTATGACTTTCTTGACGTAATCTACGAATGGAATGAGTGGCGATCGCCAGGGATGTCCCATGACGATATCCTTCCATGGAACGGTACGAGTGGAGTAATCAATCAAACTGAAGGCTCCTCCGTAGGGTCTAGGTTCGATCCCATTTTCTTTCAATATTGTTTCTATATCCTTTTCTTCCGTCTCGTCGTGCGTCTTGAGATAGTACACCTCTTTCGCGTTGACATTATGACATATGCTGATCAATTCCTTTGCTGATGCGCTGGCTTTGGAGAATCTCATCTTTGTGTGCATGTCAGTGTCAGCTTACACATCCATATCCGAATTAATATTAATATCGATGTCTACATCTACAAGACCGAGAGCGAGGTTCCCCCTTAAAGTAGAATTGAGACCATCCAGCGCGTTTGCCATGAATACCTCACGTGCTGTACCTCCCGTTCTTTCATTGATTGGCATTGGTTTCCTGACTGGAGGATGGCCTCGTTTCTTCCTTTCTGCTGCGCTGTTGGTGGAAGATGTCCATAGATAGATGGGAACAATCGAAGAAGAGGACGAAGAATCTTTGATGGCCGAAGCAAGGGCTTCATTATCATGAATGCGAAGAGCATGATCTCGAAACCAAACAATCCTTCTTGCTGGGGGGTCATGATTGTGAATCCTGTTGATGGAGATGGGGAAGGAGAAGGAGCACGATCTTTGGAGACTAAGGGATAATATCAGAAGGAAGGAGGATGTGACAAATAGTCTATTCATTAGTATCGTGCATGACATGCTGGTGTGATCATGTATCATGTTGTTGTGTGAGAGAGTAAGTAAAATTGTCTTTTTGCTGTTGGCTGTTGCGAAAGATCAAGGTTGGTAACTCACCCCCGTCGAAAATTGTTGTGAGATAGTAGATGATGATTCTTCATTCTATGATATTTGATTTTAAAATGATTACATGTTTAGCTGCTGCTGCTGCTTCTGCTTCTTTGAGTAATGATCAAAATGGATCAAAATGACGTTCTAATAATGAACGGTGATTGGTAATTGATTTTAGGTGTCATGTTTCATGGACAATTATTCATGGGGGGGCGAAAGGGGGGGTCTACAAATCTCTTCACTACTACTGTTGTACTACCGCTACAGTAGTAGTAGCTGGTAGCAGCTAAGATCTAGTTGCTAGTAGAGGCATTGATAACTTAATTCCTCTTTGTTGGCATCAACTATGAGCTACTACAGCATGCGAGCATGGTAAAATACAATAGTACCTACAGTGTGATGATCATTTTTTAACTACATGCTGGAATATGTGTCATGTTATTATTTGCATGTTGATTTTTACCTATCCAAACTGACCTAGCTGGAAAACATCTCCCCAAATCACCCCCTCTCTAAAAGGATTACTCTGTGTAAATCTCTGAATGTGGTGAGCTAATACACCCTTAGGAACTAACTGCAGTATCTAATGTCTATAACATATAAAATAGTGTGCGATGCAGAGTTGATTTAATTAAAATAAAGCTGACGGACATTCATTTTCCTTTTTTTCGCCAGCTCTCTGTGATCCCTGATATTTGATTTCTATTTGTGGGATGATACTACATCATTTGCTCACTGTTTGCGTACTCATTTTATGTGTGCGGCTGAGCACCCATTCTTAATTCATTCCTTCTTCTATAACGACAATTTCCACCAACGTGCCTCCTTCGCTTGAGCCCTTTTTATCCTTTACACCTTTCTCATTATTTCCAAATGAAATGACATTTCGCCTCTTGGTGCTCTTCTTGCTCTTCGATGATTTTTCAGAGCGAAAGGACTTTCCACTGCAACCATCACTCTTTGCCTTGAGACCTCTATCCTTGGTTGACTTTGGAGTCTTTGTTGGGCTAGGAGACATGGAAGGAATGCAGGAAGGAGCTATACTAATAGAGGGCAGAGCAGAGGGCAGAGAACTTGCAGATGGAAGGACTGAAGGCTCGTCAGATGGCAAGACACTTGGCTCGTCCGATGGCAACACACTTGGCTCGTCAGATGGTAAGACACTTGGCTCGTCCGATGGAAGTACTGAAGGCTCGTCAGATGGCAACACACTTGGCTCATCTGATGGTAAGACACTTGGCTCGTCCGAAGGAAGCACTGAAGGCTCGTCAGATGGCAACACACTTGGCTCGTCCGATGGAAGCACCGATGGCTCGTCCGATGGTAAGACACTTGGCTCGTCCGATGGAAGGACTGAAGGCTCGTCAGATGATTGAACAAAGGAATAGACCCTCACATGTCCTGAGTAAGATCCATTTCCATCATTGCCAACAGCACCAATTGCAACCACGGTACCATCATTGCTAAGGCTCACACTCCAGCCTGATTGATCACTAGCAGCTTCGCCATCAATATCAGTTCCCATCTGATCCCATGAAGTAGAGTTCCAAGCATATACCCTCACATGTCCTGAATTAGTTCCATTGTCATCATTGCCATGAGCATCAATTGCAACCACGGTACCATAACTGTTAAGGCTCACACTCTGGCCTGCAAAATCATTAGAAGCCTCTCCACCAATATCAGCTCCCATCTGATCCCATGAAGGATAATCCCAAGCATAGACCCTCACATGTCCTGAGTAAGATCCATTCTCATCATTGTATGGAGCACCAATTGCAACCACGGTACCATCACTGTTAAGGCTCACACTCCAGCCTGATCTATCACATTCATCCTCTCCATCAATATCATTTCCCATCTGAACCCATGAAGGATAATCCCAAGCATAGACCTTCACATGTCCTGAGTCAGTTCCATTCCCATCATTGAGTAGAGCACCAATTGCAACCACGGTACCATCATTGCTAAGGCTCACACTCCGGCCTGATTCATCATTAGCAGTCTCTCCATCAATATCAGCTCCCCTCTGAATCCATAAAGAAGAATCCCAAGCATATACCCTCACATGTCCTGCTGAGTCATTTCCATTCTCACTATTGCGCGGAGCACCAATTGCAACCACCATACCATCACTGCTAAGGCTCACACTATGGCGATCAAAATAATATTCATCCTCTCCATCAATATTAGCTCCCATCTGAATCCATGAAGGATAATCCCAAGCATAGACCTTCACATGTCTATTGGCACCAATTGCAACCACCGTACCATCCTCACTGCTAAGGCTCACACTCCGGCCTGAATAATCATAAGCAGCCTCTCCATCAATATCAGCTCCCCTCTGAATCCATGAAGAAGAATTCCAAGCATAGACCCTCACATGTCCTGAGTAAGATCCATTCCCATCATTGGTACCAGCACCAATTGCAACCACAGTACCATCATTGCTAAGATTCATCACTAGCAGCCTCTCCATCAATATCATTTCCCATCTGATCCCATTGCATCTCGTGAGATGACAACACTCTTGGCTCGATCACAATTGCAACTTCACTCTCACTAACTTTCCATGACACCGCACCAAGCACATCATTTGGTAAGACAGCTGATAGTGGTTATGGTATCATGGTATGATATAATATTAGAACGGATTTGTTTGAAAATATTCTTGACATCATGAGGAGGATGGAAGATGGAAGACTCACCATTCGCGTCTGCTGCAGCTCCGACTGTTTGGTAATTCGCATCGTCATTATTGTTGGTCGACGTCCATCCAGTTTCATATCGATTCTCAACGGCGATACTCTCAATTTCATTGTTGGTACGACGAGTCTTTCCATGCTGGATTGCACCTCCAGCATTGGGCTATTAGAGAACACCATTAATAGAAGAGAAGTGAGTGATGAGGATAGTCCGTTTATTAAGAAACCCAACACCCAACTCTGCCCTCTCTCTGCCCAACTATCAATGTATTGATCACGCGACGTCAGCATTGACATTCATGCGCCCCTAACCATGCGGGGAAAATCATCTCAACCCCCAACCTCCCCCTCCGCAACATAATATTATTATCGCTGTTGCCATGGTACTGTTGTATCATAATAATCTCTATGGTATCCTTCTTCAAGAAGAAACCGAAGCAAGGAACTTACCTTTGATTGCCCCAAGATTGCATGTGTGTCTCCGATTTCCAAGGCATCATTGGTGGTAGATTCAGCCAGGGACGAAGTTGCCAAAAACGAGGACAAGGCCAGCAACATGAGCGCAAGAAGAAGTGGGACCAGGTTTGTCATTGTTGAAGCAATGCTGACGAATCCTCCTCCCCCTTTCTTGGTGGAACGAGACGAAGTACGTGCAGCTCGGTGTTGACCTACAACCTGTCTTTGTTTGTTGGGATTCTTTTGAGATCCGAGACGAAACATCGTGATATACTAGTATGGGTGTGCGTATGTGTATAAAATCTGATTGTAGTGGGATTGTTGGAAAAGAAAGGAATTGAGGGTGCGAGGATTTAAATGATTGCAAAGACGTCAATGTTGTTTTCTATTTTCTCCAATGTTGCTGGAATATTATGACGATTGTACTCCCTTTCTCCTGGATGTCGTTAATTCGTTGCACTCCGCACGGACAGGAAGCATACTAGCACCATGATTATTCCTATTGCTATTTAAGCAGCATGAAAAATTGACACAACTGCAAAAAATGATCCGTGAAGAACAAGATCATAAGCATCATGCGCCGTCCTGCTCCCCCCTCCACTGGCTGCTGCTGCCTGCTCCTCGTCACAATTCATGCCAGCATAGTATGACTAAAGAATATTACTCACAACTCTGGGCAGTGTAAGGCTCTAGTGGCTTATATACTATATGCGTAATTTGCAGTAAGTACTTTGGTGTGAAACTAAAGCTTGTGTATTTAGTCAACTGTAAGCATTATGAATTCATTCTGTGGATCTCTCTTTTGCCAAACGGTGGGTATTGGAAAAGGAACCCTAACTTCACCTCCCCTCCCTGCCTGCCGCCGGCTAGCGGCTAGCCATCAGGATTCAAAATGGCCCAAAGATTGTTGGCTAAATAACTATTACTTTCGCAACAAAATCTCATTCTCTGCACGATCGACTTTTTTCAAAATATTTCTATTTTTAATCAAAATAACGAGCTCAAATAACCTAAAATAATGGAGCTAGATCATGATTGGTGACAGCGATCCGGCAAGCAAATCGAATTCTCCAACTTAATAGATTCTAGACAAATGTGTTGTGGGTTCCTCCAATATTGACAGACCACGCAGCAGTATTTTCCTGCAGTACAACAGTATTAGTTAACAATTATTCATGGGGGGCGAAAGGGGGGTCTACAAATCTCTTCACTGTACTCGTACGATGTCGTATGTTTCGAAAGAGAGACAAAGCGAAGGAAGAATGGAACAACTGCAACAACATCACAATCAAAAGAGAGTTATCATTCTCATTATTCCACATCACATTTCTGGGATGATTCTTCTATTCACAGGCTTCTTTAATTTATAGATTAGACTAATGCAGGCCATGAAGGATATGCTTGGGAAGAAGGCAACTCCCACAAATTTGTATTTTCGGCAACTCGCGATTAGTAATATTGATGGAATCAAAAGGTCAACTGGATCACATCCAGAGATGTAGTCCTCATGGACTTGAAATAAAAGGCCCTGAAGTTGGCTAATAAAACTGGTGTAGTTGCAGACCATGTCTAAAAGTGCTGATACAAATATCATGAATTATATTAGTGTTGCCAATGTTTCCCTACATGCCCCTCCCTGTCGCAAGTAGATTGAACCAAGTCTCTGTATTATCCAAGTCATTTCAAATTTTGAACATTACGCAAACCCTAGCATCGCACCATCACTAGCCAAAGATGAAAGGCCCTGAATCATCATCATCAAAGATAAAGCTGACTAATAACAAATGCTCCAGCGGCGAGCCCAAGATTAAAAAGAAATAAAAGGTTACTGCTCCCAAAGATCTTCTTGCCTTGAACATACAGCATGCTGTACCAAATAGGCCCAATTACCTTAATCAGAGCAATGAAAGAGGAACGTTCTCCAGCGAGCTCTCCCTGCGGCACATCTGACTTGGCGCCCTCCGCAACCAGTGCGGCAGTGACACCCAACATTTGGGCTGATCCCAAAAAGCCCATGATTGATCCTGCAATGAGACCCCGGAATGAAAATAATGATGCTCCCAACGGAGAAAGCATGGATGATAGTGTCGCCAATGCAGTAAAGTGCTTAATCCCAAGTTTCCGCACCATCTGGCTCCCAACTATATTTGCTATAATGTTGATGATACCAAACATGGCGACGAAGGAAGAGAAATCCTTCGGTGCTAAATTCCATTCTGTATTTGCGAGGATTTGAAAGACGTCCCCCATGAAACTGGGAAAAGATTGCAACATGAGAATAATCGCCAATATTCGCACTTTTTTCGAATGACGAAAGAGGATTCTTGTGCAGGACAATGGAGACTGCAGTAGTAACCTTCGCATGGATTTAGCTTGGAATGCGACTCTTTTGTTTGGTAATAAGGTTTCCTGCATTCCGAAGGAGACTAGTATCGCACAAGCAGCCGCAACAATAGTTGAAATTCCATACGTTATCGACAATGATCCAAATTCTGAAAGCTTACCAGCTCCAATAGCTCCAACGAAGAATGCAGCACCAATGAGAGCATATTGTACACCCAACGTCGAACTCATTCGTTCTGGATTTGATGCGGCAATGTCACTTATGATTGCTTGAGATGCTATAAAGAACAAACCGACACATACCATCCCCACGAACTTTGCTGTGCAGATTGTAATGACGGAAGGATGGATTGAAACTGCCCCATTTGCCATAGCAATTGATAGCATCGTAAAGATTAAGGCTGGTTTCCTTCCAATAGAATCAAGCATGGAACCCAATGCTGGAGACATGATAATTTCAGTCAGCCCTGCGCTTGCTGACAAGATGGATAAAGTCGACGTGGCACGCTCAATTCCAATCTCGGCCATGAGGGCTGGTGCTGGGGAAAACGCGACAAGGGCCACGGATAGTACAATTAAGAAGGACGATGACTGAAAAACTGTCAGCGTTGACGTCTGGTTCTGTGATGGGATTGCAACTGAAACGTCACTGCCCTCCTTTAAAACGTTAGATGTTGTTGATCCTCCCCTTATTGATATCAAAGACTGCAATGATGATCGGATTCCGAAGGCACCTCCCAATTTCGAATTCGGTATGGTAGCAATTCGTCCTCGAGCTAGCAGGTGCGAGCCAGACATTCGTTTCTGGTGGTACCCATGCGTGTTGTGTTCATGTGCTGTGTTGGATCCTAGCAGCATCGACACAAAAGCAAGACGAAGAATTGTAATGATCCATGTCATCGTATTCATTAATGGATTTAGAAATTTTGAAGTGAACTATTTGTGCTTTGTTTCTGTACACAATTTGTGATCCTCCGATGCATCATCTGGTTATTTCTGTTTGGGTGGTGATTCGATCGGTGGTCGGTGTGCGGTGGTTGATAATGGTATCTACATAGCTACTTATCATCATCATCTACTTACTGGTATTATGTATTATTATGTATGAGTCATCATCAGAAGATGTCATCAAAAATGTCATCAGTCATCTGCAGTCAGTTGTTTTCCAGCACCAAATAAAACCGAACCCTTCGGTCCCAAAATAAACAATAAACACTGACTCCTCTCATCAATGACAGCTATTTTTAAAGAGCGCATTACGCGATCCCTCACTAGGCTTCACAACACCATCTCTCTCCTTTCTTGTGTGAAATCGATTTGCAGCTACTCAATCTAAATTCCTGAAAAGATCATCCATGACGTTCGAAGAAAACAGAAAAGTGGTTTCTCCCCTAGAGCTAGTACCAATGACGTACGAGATCGTTGCCCTTCAACAACATCTAGCTAAGCCAATTGGATGCGAATCTTAGCCCTAGGCCAAGACAGAAAAAGGATTTTAACACAAATACAAAGTTTTCGGATGGTTGAGTAATTGTAATAAAAAGATAAAATGATCTTATAAAATTAACATGGGTAGGATTGAATTAAAATTGAGAAATGCATATGCAAATTCAAGTATGTTTTGGAAAAGTGATGGTATTCGGATGATATTTACGGTGAAGATTTGGAGGCAAACTATGGTTTTTGCTGGGGATTTGGCATTTGACACATATCATGCCTTGTCAATTCTATAAGCAACTAGTATTAATTTGTTACTGTTTTAGTACATTGTTTAATTACCGCTTCCATTTTATCGGCTGTCTTGGTGGTGTTTATACAATAATCATTTAGTCAATTGAAAATGTTGGTAGCCAAATGATTGATAATTCAATTGAACCAGGATCCGCAGGGTGTGGAAAGCTGCTCAACTATAGGTTGTATTAATCAATAATTCTTAATTGCAACTAGTCGCTGGACGTCTGCCACAAACTTATAACTCGTCATGAATCTCATCTTGAGTCTCTTGTATTGTTTGAACGGACTGAAATGGGATTGCGCTAAAATCAACAACACATGACTTGATGCCCGGTATAGCTCGAGATGAAATCTTGTCGAGGATGAAATGTTGTTGTCTCGGTTCGTGTGTCATCACAAACACATCAAGGACACAGGGGTGCCCATTTTGCACCGTAGTTGCAACGAAGTAATGACCAACATGTGTTGACGCAACAGATTCAGCACCTAAAATCTCTTGGAACACAAGTTTAGCGTGCCACCTCGTGAGACCAGCAGCATCGGCCACTGGATCTAGATTTCCCCTTAGCCAATGAAGCTCAATATCGTCAAAATGATCGGTAATTGAACTTGATAAGGAGAAGTCAGCCGTCACTTTATTTGACTGGTCCCCTTGATCGACTGGTAGCCAAGACGACTTACAACCTTGTCGCAACAATGTAACAGGCTTGAGCTGCACCCCGTCGTCAGCTCCACGCATGATGCCAAGTAGACCTTTGAACAAAATCTTGCCAGTATAATGATGGGTAAGGCGGAACTCTGCATCAACTGGGAAGTCAAGTTGTTCACACAAGGCTTCGACAAACCTCTTCTGACACCAAGCCGCAGGATATCCGACGCTGCCATCCTTTACTTGCATATGTAACGCTTGCAAATCAATACGATAAATGTATCGCCCATCGTGAGATCGTGCCGGAAGAATCATATAGCGCGGTAACTCCTCGTAATCTTCGCCGACAAAGAATCCCCACGAGTTATAAAGACTCTTCACTCGATCAGTCTTTATATCTGGCAGCTCCATTTCCAATGTAGGAGTGTTGCTGCTGTATACTGCGTTCCCAAGATAAGGGTCCAGCCAACCAACTGTTACGAGTGCGGGCATCAGCACGAAAAAAATGAATAGAGCAGTGACTGTTCTGGGGCGCAGGCTCGACCTTTTGTTGCATACATGTGGCTCATAACTATCGAACGGTGCTTGACACCAAGGCTTCCAGAGTGTGATCACAAGTAGCATGCAGCTCATGTTCCATCCAATGACGGAGTAGTTCCATTTCATCCGTACCAACTGTACCAAAATGATGCAATGCATTGACGCCAGATGCCAAACCGATATTCGTACACAAGCCCGAATAAGCATGTTGTCGCTTCGCTGTTGTCTGCTTGATGAACAACAACAACAACAGCAACAACTTACGAATAAGAGAATAGCGCCCGCCAAAGCTTCGGCCACAGCAACCATACCATGCATTCCGACCCTGTGCCGCGAAACGAATTCGGCCGGTAGTACCCACAGGAACACAGCATCGACCAAATCCACAGGCTCCAGCAAGAATCTTGGATTGATCTTGTGCAAACCGGCCCACATCCACGTTCCCGAGAGGACTATCTGCG
>Ga0307981_1002288_pt1 | contig 15780 bp, 10 predicted proteins | sample OrgLakmetagen987_FD_201849 | JGI IMG/M metagenome (GOLD analysis project Ga0307981, IMG submission 201849) | Saline water microbial communities from Organic Lake, Antarctica - #987 | ecosystem: Environmental > Aquatic > Non-marine Saline and Alkaline > Saline | place: Antarctica: Organic Lake... | reverse complement strand
CATTGTCCACGCACCTGCCGAGAATGAGTCAGAACGGAAGCAAGCTGCCGAACGCATTGAACGCGCCAAGCTCCAACGACAGGTCGAGCAAGGTATCTCTCGATTCCAGAATCAGGAGTCACTGGGAGCACAAGAAGCGAGTGCCAAGTCGTGGGCGGCACAGATGCGAAGCCAAACGACTGCGCCCAAGCCGGAGGATACTACTGTCGAGGCAACGAGGAGGAAAAAACCTTTGACGAAGAACGGTAGATACGACGAGACGGATCTGCACGGTATCAATGTGGCGCACGCCATGTCGGAACTACAAGACGGATCGACCACTGTCATGACGTTGGCGGATGGCTCTCTTCTCAAGACTGCCGATGATATTTCCAAAAAGGTGGTTGGCTTGAATGACGAGGATGATTTCGCGCTGGAAAACATCAACTTGGCCGAACAACAACACCAGCAAGAGGGAATACGACAAAAGCGAAAGATGGAACTCGGCATGGGCCGAGCGGGTGGTTATGCTGGATTCGACGATGACGAGTTTGAAGATTTGGGCGGCAGTCAAGCACCGTCTCGGTTTGCGCGAGGTGGTGGTGGTACTGGACCCAATGAAAATGCTACTACCAAGGGCAAGCGACGAGGCTTTCAGATTGGTGCGCACCTTCAAGACGACGAAGACGGCGACGAGCCGGACTTGTTTGCCGCTCAAGAAGGAAAGGCAATCTCTTTGGAGCCCGCCAAGGCAGATGTGGCTGCATCGGACTTTATGACGTCCACAGAGGACGAAGAGCTTCGCCAAAGCAAGAAGAAAAAGAAGGATTCAAAGTTCAAAAAGAAGAAGAAAAAGGATAAAAAAGACAAGAAGAAACAACGCACGGCAGAAAGCGACGACCAGGACGAAGATGAGCAAGTCGGTACCCAGCCAACGCGGGGACTGCTCGAGGAGCTAGAAGAAACCGCTATCGATAGTGCGACCGTACGAAAGCGAAACCGTTCCATCGATGAAGTTACTGCCGGTGGAAGGCAGGATGACACCAAGTCAATTGAGGTGGGCGATAGCAAGGTGGACGAAGCAGCGAAACGAGCCAAGTTTGACTCAATCATGGCCAAGGGGAACGAACGAGCCCGCGATGCCTTTCATAGCAAGAACGAACCCATTTTCGACCTTGACGAAGAGCCAGACGATGCCTTTCTCAACGCGGCCTTGGCAAAGGCTCGTCGTTTGAATCGACTTCGCGAAATGTCTGGCACGAAAAAAACGAGCGGAGCAGACGCTATTGCAGCGGCTGTCAAGTCGTCTCGGGTAAAGGAAGGAGAATCAAAACCCAGTGGAACTGTCGCCTTTGCTGTGGACGAAACTCGCGAGTTCACGCGCGCCCTTTTAGCACGAACTGAGCAGACAGAACGTGAACAAGCTCGTAAAGCTATCAAGAAGGAAGACACGAATGCAGAGGATAACGTGTTGGAGATCGACGAAAAACCCGTTGCAACGACTGTCACGACGAAAGAAGAAGACGCGGAAGAAATGGATATCGCCGAGTTAGCCAAGGAGGTCAAAGAAGATAATGTTTCCGAGGACGGAGCTTTGGATGGAACTACTGCAAGCATGATTCCAGTCGGTCGTGGGCTTGGAGGCGTGCTCAGCATGCTCAAGCAGACTGGCGAGATCACGCGCAAGAATGCCGGAAAGGAAGAAATGCGAGGCCGTGCCAAAGACAAGCGAACCTACGAGGACTATGAAGCGCTTGACTTGTCCGAGGTCGTCAAGATTGACAAGAGAACGGCAACGGATAAAGACAAGGAGTTTGCGAGCCGTGAAGTCAAGCTAGAATACCGCGACAAGCATGGGCGTCTGTTGACTCGAAAGGAAGCGTATCGCGACCTCAGTTACCAATTCCACGGTCACGGGAGTGGAAAGAGACGGGAGGAGAAGCGACTGCAGCAAATTGCTCGGGAGCAGGCGGAATCTCGTGTGGCGTCTCGCCAAGCGTCAGATGGAGCAAACGCTGGTATGCTTGGAGCTCTCAAAGCTACGCAGAAAGCGACGGGCAAAGCCTTTGTGGTGCACAAAACGTAAGTAGATTGGTTACGGCAGTCTAATAACTCTTTGTTTCATGCTAAATATCCTTTACAATGTAGTCAGCGATCGCCATGGCACTTGTGAGCCCTGGACTTTCTATTCCAAGCAAATGGACCAGTCCAGGAACTTTGTGTGTATCCTCTTTCAAAATAGAGAAATCCTGAAAGGACATCGACTCGACCAAAGTTGGATGCGAAAGCTTTGGCCTAACGCCAGTGTAGTCGGGCACCAGAGCATCATCAACTAGACCCGGCCAGTACTTTCGAATCGACTGGTAGAAAGAATCTGCTCTGGTGGGGTCTGGACTAAAGTCAATAGCGTCTGGATTATCCATTCCAGGATCTTGCCATTCGACATCTGGACCAAACTTGACTTGTCCGCCTCTATCGATTGTAGCGTGAACTCCAAGCCCTCCGCGGCAATCCGGTACTGGATATATCAAATGCGAAAAGGGAGACGGGCCTTGCAACTGGAAATAAGTACCCTTGGCAAAGTACTGCCTTGGAGGCTGCCATGAGTGACCCGTGTGTATTCGATCGGCAACTTGATGCGCCCAGAGCCCTGCACAATTGATCACCGAGTCACACGATAACCACATTTCATCAACACTCAGCATTATTTCATCACCTGTAACATTACCGTTGCTGACCTCCGAGTGGAGAGCCAGAGTCGCTCCATGTTCTTCGGCGTCCGCCAGAAGACTCATCATTAAGGCGTGAGAGTCAACGATTCCAGTCGATGGCGACCAGAGAGCCCCGTACGTTTCCACCTCTGGTTCTATAGCTTTAACCTCTTCTCGATTCAACAGTTTCACATCGGTCACGCCATTATGTCGAGCCTGCTCTTGCAGTCGAAGCAGAGTGGACCCAACTTGATCTTTCTCGGTCGCGACGATAAGCTTCCCGCATCGATTGTAGGATATGGATCGCGAATCGCAATAGCTGTACATCATATTACGGCCTTGAACACATAGTTTGGCCTTGAGTGAGTCTTGCGGATAGTAAAGACCCGCGTGAACAACTTCGCTGTTGCGCGAAGAGGTTTCAGAGCCGTATCGAGACGCCTTGTCGATCACGAGGACTTCTTTGCCTGCTATTGCCAAAGCTCGGGCAACTGCCAAGCCTACGACGCCCGCTCCGATAACTACAGCTTCCACTTTGCTCGCTGCGGATGACGATGACGCCATTGGGATAGACAACGACCGATAACGAGATGACGATGAGTTGAGTTGTCGAGTTCAATCTTCCACCAAATTGGTACAATGAGAGATGAGGAACGAAGAACGAAGGCACAACTTTTACTATCAGAACTATCAATTCGTCACAACGTTCTTCCTTTCGCTACGCTATCAACCGATAATAGTACGGTACGCGTACCGGGACCAGCCACAGGTACTGTATATATACAGTACCTGGTACGCACTGTACGAGCGAAGGTTCCAACTCTAGCTAAGGTTACCCTCTAGCCTCTAGCTATCATTCATGTGCGAGAGCCTTTTATGGCGGTCGACAGACGGCGCACTCGCTTTTTTTCTTCTGTCATTTTGGTGTTAGCTAAGCCACTTGGCTACAGATTGGTTGGCACAGCCTCTACTTTCTGTTATTATCCCTTCCGCTGCTTCGTAGGTACGCATATGCATATACGCCGCTACACTATGGTCATACCATTGGATGTTAAACACGTATATATCTGATCCTACTTTACTTAGACTTAGACTTTTTGCTCTTCTTCATTGTTCCTCCAGTGTCCGTGTACGCCTTATTCAGATCCTTGCGTTCCTTCTTAAGACGGTCAAACTTTTGCTTCTCAACAGTTCTGCCAGTAGAGTCCTTCTTCTTGCTATCCTCGATAGCCTTGCGACGATCCTGGAGACTCTCCACCTTGGCCTGTTTGGCCGCAATACCATACTGCATACGACCGTACAGGTGAGCAGCCTTTCGGCTCATGACAGTCTTGGCAAGATCGTGGGTATCTTCTTCCTCCTTCTTTCGTTTTCTTTCCAGTCTCTCACGTGCCTTTTCGCTGTCTTCCTCCTCCTCTTCGCTCGCCTCGGCTTCTTCTTCCGCCCCTTCACTATCGTCACTGACCTTGTCATCGTCCTCAATAGCATCGTCGCTATCGATTGCTTCGACGTCGGCCGGCTCAATGGTCTCTCCGTTCTTGATTCGTTCAATCTCTTCGGCATACGCAGGCTTGTATCCTTCTTCCTCGTCGTCCACCCATGGTGACAAATGGGGCGGCAGCTCGCTGCCGGCAGCGTATCTCGAAATGGGCAAGAGAAAAGTGAAATTGGCGCAGTCCAAGATCCACTGAGGCTGGACGAACTCTCGTGATTTGGGTAGAGAAACGTAGTTTGCAGGAAGCTTGGGCCGATCAACAATGTGATGCGTGATGCTAGCGTCCTTCATTGAAATCGGACTGTCTTCTCCTTCCCATCCAACCTTGCCGCCAAATGCCAGACACACGAGCTCAAGGTATCCACGCGGTACCTCACGCGACAAAAAGAACGTGAGCCCTTCAAAGAGACGCTTCCTTTTCAGCGCATCATCGTCGATCTCGTCCGCCGTTCCTGGAACAGAGGCTCGAGCCTGTTCCTCGGCCATGTTCTCAAGCGCGGCCTGCAAAGGTCCAGCGACGTCAACGCTGTCGTCGTCTTCGGCATCACTTTCTTCGCTAGCAAGCTTACTCAATGCTGCGCCCACAGAGTTAACCAGGCCCTTGCTCTTGGTTGTCTGGGTCTTGTCTTTTCTTGTCGAGGTATTGCTGCTTTGTACGGCGGCAGTGACGACATTGCTAATAGCTCCGTTAGACGAATCCAGTGCGTTTGTCAGAGCGCGGAGATTCGCTCCCAAGATTGAACTCGTACTTCCGACAGCCTCACCGCCAAGATCTTTCAATGGAAAAGGGTACCTGACTCCAATGTCGTTGTAAAGCTTGTAAAGCACAAAGTTGAGTAGCGTCTCGTAAAACTCAAAAAAGGTCATCATGACACGGTAATCAATGTCCTCTGGCAAGTACTGGGTGAAAGAGTGTGGGACAATCCAACGAATCGGCGAACCACGAATCGACGATTCCATGTACACGCCCTTGACCGAGATGAAGGACTTTGTTATGGACGAAGTGGTCGCACAATAGGCCCCCCAGGCAGCCACCATGGTCTTCGCCTTGTTGACGACCTTGGACTTGATTTCGCCTTCGCTAGGAAGCGCAGCAAAGAGATACGTCAATGTCAGAGCGTCATCGACATCTCCGAGAGCGTCGATAAAGCGTGGGTAGCGTTCCTTGACCAAGTGGTGGAGAGAGTAGGTTGGTACCAACGAGTTCTTTCGAGTTGCCTCGTCTCGTTCATTGCGACCTGCCGCACGGCGGACCTAAGAAGGTGGCATAATCATCCGTGTGGTTAGTCAACTACCGATATGATAACGCAACGATAAATAGAGACGGGTAACAACGTACCTTTTTCATAAACGCCCGAAACTCGCGAAACTTCTCCATGACGGGCTCGTGAGCAATGGCACGAATATCTTTGATGTGGTAAAAGGTCTGCCCTTTCTTATCTCCCGGAACGCGACCAATGGGCTCTCGGGGATAGATCCCCTTCAAGATACATAATCTTCTAAAGTCTTTCAAGGGAAGCTGGAGCATTCTGAGGCACCTAGATCTCCCGATAAAGCTCGCCTCCAATCCGGAATTATGTTTCTTCTGCTTCTTACCCATGCGAGAGAGCTTACGCTTGCTACCGGCATTCGAGCCGAGAGCGGCCTTGATCGACTTCTTCTTGGGCTTCCCCTTTTCTCGGTTACCTCCCATGGTGATTACGTTTGATATCTACTTCGGATAATGAGTTGAAAGGGTGAATAGCAACAGTTCTTGCTCGACAATACAACCTTTGCCTTGCTTTGCTTTTGTTCTTTGAATGAGAGATCAGAGAATGAAATGAATTTGGTTGGCTTTCTCTTTTGGGTTATCGGTCGTTGGGGTTGGGAGGCGCGAAACGAAGTCAGTCGCGTCACGTTTTCTACCCGCCAAAGGTACCCTGCCTGCTTCGGGCGCGGGTCAGATAGGTCAGTAGAATAGAGAACGACGCATCGTTTTGTGCCTTCCTAAGGCGTTGTAGCTTAGGAGTACCATGGATTGCGAACTGGTAGTTTTCATGCCGGTATTTTTACCAGCATCGGCAACAACAAGAACAAACCTCCCTAGTAGTAGTACTAGTACAGGAGTTTGGTGGTCTACTACTAGTCGAATAGAGCAGGAAGAACGACACGATCAAATCGTTTCCAGACTGAATATACTCTTTCTACCATACCCATAATGTAGTCGAAGGGAAACCTCACGTGCGACTAGACAATCACGATGCAGAAACCACGAACCTTAGCTAAGTGACCCAGCGGCCGTTCTTGGAAACAATCAAACGGCGCACCTTCTTCTAGTCTACGAAATTCGTATATACTACTCTCACCAGAGTCAAGCAGCACTGACTTGTATGTTTGATAGCTTTTTTCGAAGGTTTTAGGTTTGCCAAATGGGATCGGCGTTTGGTCTCTCATCGCTATAATAGTCTAGCTTTTCATGATTGATTCGCTTCGATTGTCGTTCCTACGTTCGCTCCTCGCTCGCTCGTATCGATACCGCCCAGTAGGACTTGCATATTTTGAGCCGTGTGCTTTTGAACCTCGAAATCCAACGCTTCAACGACGGACGACGATAAGACGGATCTTCCAAATTATAACTCATCACATTCACACATGACACCGACCAATCCAATCCCATTGTAGTGTCTCCTCTCCCCTCCATCCCTACCTCTGTCCACTAGCAAGATGAAGCAATCGATCCTTGGCCTCCTCGCGCTCGTCGCGTCGCTTATGACAACTCCTCTTTACGGCTTTGCCCCTGTATCCCGGGCGTTTCGGTCGACGGCCCCCAGCATGCCCTCGACGACCGCACAAACCTTCAATATGGAACAGCAGATACCTCCGGCCTTGCAGCGACAGCGCAAGTCGATGGCTTCCGTCCAAACCATGGGATTGTTTGGACTTGGACCTGCTGAAGTCGCCATTATCCTGGTCGCGGCGGCCTTTTTGCTCGGACCGCAAAAGCTCGCCGAGCTGGGAAAGGACGCGGGTAAGATTGCCGGAGAGCTCAAGGAAGTGCCCAAGGAGTTCCAGGAGGGATTGAAAGAAGGCGAGAACCAAGCCAAGTCTATGAAAGCGGATAATGCGGCGGAAGTCGTGAAGAAAGAAGAAACTACCAAGTAAAGTTATTGTTCGACGGTGTGCCGTGATTGATGATTCATCGCCACGCGTCATTACTCCAAACGCATTTCTGTCACGGGATCATCTAGCATAGCATTCGCAACACCTACTTTTCAATGTTCTAGTCTACTGTCTATCGTATCATTACCTAATCTTTGACCATCAGGTACATACGACGAACATAGACTATGAAGAAGGTACAAAGTATCGGCCTTTCGCTAGATAGGCAACCCATAACCAAAGAGAGTGACACGCAACAGCGGGCGACGCAAATCAAAATTCCACAACACACCACAACATCAAAGAAAGATCGCCATTCACCATGACGTTCTGCCGTTCGCTCTTTATGATTGCTCTCCTACTGGTGGCAGCAGCCGCCTTTGCCCCTCACGCATCAAAACATCATGTCGGTCGCACTCCTGCATCAGCGGCACCGTCGTTTCATGTCGAACATAAATGCTTACAACGAACACTGCTGCCTGAAACGGCTCGACGACTTCCCCTTGGAGTACAGCGGCAACGGAGATCGGTTGCGAATGTGCAGACGATGGGCCTCTTTGGACTGGGCCTTCCTGAAGTGGCTGTCGTCTTGGTAGCTGTCGCCTTTGTGGTGGGACCAGAAACGCTAGGGAAAATGCTGCGCGGATCTGGAGAAAAGGCCAGCGAGTTCAAGGAAGAACTCAAAAAGGTACCAATAGAGTTTCAAAAGGGTCTCGAAGAAGGAGAAGTGAATGCCAAGTCGAGAACTGCCAAGCAAATGGAGAAGATACCGGCGACGGAGAGTGAAGAGAGTCAAGAACAACAGAAAGCTAATAAGAGTTAATCAATAGTTGTCTTTGCATTAACAGCACACGGTATACCTATAGTGGACAGCGTTTACCGAAAACATTATCGCCACCAGGCATTCACACTAATGCTCGTTTCTATTGTTTGTATATAGTGGAACCACCTTTTAGGAATGTACAAGAGATCACCGGGACCAAGAATACAGTGCACGGCAGAAGACGCCCCGGCCAACAGGGGATAGCGTACCAAGTCAGTTGCGTCTGGATTTATTGGAGATGTGTTGGGCTGGTTCCCGTCGTGACCCGCATACAAGGCTGTCGCATCGTCGGGTGGAAACAACCAAGCTTCCTTGACGCCCACAAACTGCATCAAGACATTGTCCAAGGGATCATTGTGCATGGGCGAGACGCATCCGTACGGACCAACCCAAAGCATGGTGTTGTACAAGCGTCCTGCGTGCCCCACCAGACTATTCGCGTCTCCGCAAAAGCTTGGCACATCAAAGTCTTTATAAAGCTCAGGAGTGACATCGTTTTGTGCCAAATACACCAGCTCGCCGCTCTCGGGAGCTTCTACGCCTTGCTGAAGGGAGCGTCCGCGTCGTTCTTCAAACAGCTGCATGTACATGATAAAGTCTTGGAATCGAATATCGCTTCGGTCCGACATTGACGCGCTATAATTTCCCCCAATTTCGACGTGACAAATAGCATCTTGGTCAACCGTACGCTGCAGATAGTCCCAGCTTTTCCATTCGGAGACGGCGTTGGTGTTGGCGACGGCGCCTCGAAGTACTACTGGGGATTGTTCCCTGTAATACGGTGTTATTTTCTCGGCCAATAGGTCTTGGAATTGTGAATCCTCCTCTGTCCTGATGGTTTCTTCCGAAATGGCAGTGGTAGAAATGGTGCGACTGCATTCTCGGCGGCGGCCACAAGAAGCACCGTTTCGAAAGAAACCGAGTTGCCGACGCATGCAAGAAAGCCTCATATTGGCCTACTAGGACTGCTGGTAGAAGTCAACAGCAGTGATATGTACACGTGTGGGATACTGATGAGCAACGTGGAAAGGATCCAATCGATAGCGAATACTGTAAAAGCCAGACAGGACACGAGGCTCTCAAGCAGGTATTTCCATGGTGGAACAAGCAACAAAAAAGCCAACAGTAAAATCGATTTTTGTACATGCATGTACAGTCGGACTCTAAGTAACCTTTAATCTGGTTGACACGCGCGTGAACAATCTAACTCGTTTTCCGTTGCTAGAATTGGCGGTACTCAACGCCAAACGTGCACTTGCGTCTCTCCACGTGGAAGAATGTTCGTGCGAATGAGCCGTTGAGAAGGAGGACCGCTAGTCTACCGCGCGGTATCCAACGATCGTGCCATTCTCATTTTCGACGAGCCAAGCCATTCAAACGGGTTGTTTGCTACCGTATCGCAAGATCAACCTTTAGCTCTAGCTCTACTTCTCTGCACAAACTAACTATGCGATTCTCTAACTTTGTTGTGAACTCGTTGGCGCTCCTCGCCGTTGGCGTTACGTTTCCCGGCAGTGGCAGCATTCGCCAGCAAGGTAAGGATACGATCTGAAGCTCATCGTCAAGATTCCCACACAAGATACAAGTCATTAGTTTGCGCCATTCATTCATTCATTCGAACCGACGTCGAACCAGCACATCACTCACTCTATCTCTTGATCCATTACCTTTGTTACAGGCCTTGCTTTCGCCGGTGCCGCCGAAACGGAAGCTACTCCGGTCGCCCAAGACGCCTCTGCGGCTCCCGAAAGCGCCGAAAAGTACGCCTTTGAGGCCGAAGTGCACAAAATGTTGGACATTGTCGTCAACTCGCTCTACCAAAACAAGGACGTCTTTCTACGCGAACTCATTTCCAACGCTAGCGATGCTCTCGATAAGATCCGAATCATGGCCTTGACCAACCCCGAAGACTACAAGACCGATGCAGTCATTCCCCTCGAAGTCAAGATTGAGTACGACGCGGAAAATCAGACCTTGACAATTCGCGACAGCGGTATTGGCATGACGCACGACGAAATGGTCAAGAACTTGGGAACCGTCGCTCGGAGTGGAACGGGAAAGTTTATCGAGTCGCTCAAAGCCAGTGGCAACGCCGACTCGGCCATGGGACAGATTGGACAATTCGGTGTTGGCTTTTATTCCACCTTTTTGGTGTCCGACCGCGTAAAGGTGGCGTCCAAGAACCCAACTGATCCGGACCAGCATATTTGGGAAAGTTCCAACGGCTCGGGCGATTTTTTGGTCTACAAGGACCCTCGTGGTAATACCATGGAGCGGGGAACGGAGATTACTCTCTATCTCAAGGAAGACTGCTTCGAGTACTCGAATGCGAAACGTTTGATGAGCCTAGCGAAACATTATTCCGAGTTTGTCATTCACCCAATCTCCCTGCGTACCACAAGCAAGGTGCAGGTCGAAATCGAAGACGAGCAAGACGAAGAGGTTGATGTCGACGAAAAGAAGGACGAGGACGATCTCGAAGTCAAGGAGGAAGATGCCGACGCTGCTGAAAAGCCTAAAAAGACCAAGGAAGTGACCACGTACTCGTGGGAAGTCTTGAACGGTAATAAGGCCATCTGGACACGCAGTAAGGAGGACATTGCCGACGAGGAATACCAAGCATTTTATGATGTCTTGTCGGGAGATTCCAAAAACGCAACAACGTGGGTGCACTTTAACGCCGAGGGTAGTGTCAACTTCAAGTCCATCCTTTACTTGCCCGAAGATATCCCAACCACGTACCAGTTTGGAAACCTTGACGACGTTCCTGGTGCCATGCGTCTCTATGTTCGCAAGGTTCTCATCGGTAACGAATTTGGCTTGATGCCCAAGTACCTCGGTTTCATTCGCGGTGTTGTTGATTCCGACGACTTGCCCTTGAACGTGAACCGCGAAAGCTTGCAGGAGAACAAGGTTCTCAGGGTTATTCGCAAAAAGTTGGTACGCAAGGCAATCGACTTGATCCGCTCGTTCGCCAAGGAAAGTGAGGAGGCCACTGCTGACGAAGTTGAGATTGACGCGGCTGGAAAGGTTGTTAAAGGCAAACCGAAGGGATCAAAGTATGATGAATGGTACCGCAAGTTTTCGGCAAACATCAAGTTGGGAGTCATGGAGGACGAGCCGAATCGTGGCAAGCTAATGAAGTTATTGCGCTTTGAGAGTTCCAAGTCGGGTGGCAAACTTATTTCCTTGGAAAAGTATGCTGAGAACATGAAGGACTGGCAAAACGAGATCTATGTCCTTGGTGGCACCAACTACGAAAAGCTCATGAAGTCTCCTTTCCTCGAGGTCTTTAACGAGAAGGACGTCGAAGTGCTTTTCCTGACGGATGCAGTCGACGAGTATTTGGTAAAGCAGGTGCGCGACTTTGATGGGAAGAAGTTCACCCAGGTTTCCAGCGAGAATGTCAAGTTCAAGGATGAAGACGAAGACTTGATCAAGCGACGACAGAAGGCTTACAAGAAGGAATTTGAGCAGTTGACCAAGTGGTTGCGACAGCTGTTCCACGACGGTCTTACGGGTATTTTGCGAGTTCAGGTCGCCAAGCGCAATCTGGGATCAACTCCAGCTGTTGTCTCGACATCTGACTTTGGAAACAGCGCCAATATGGAACGTATTCTCCGAGCACAAGCGTTCCAGTCAGGTATCGATATTAACACCATGATTGCCATGAAGATTCTGGAAATCAATCCTCGCCATCCGATTGTCATCAAGCTTCTCGAGGCCGCGCCACCAGAGGGCGAAGAAGATACGCACGAGGTCCCGGAAGAAATCGTCGACGCGGCGTACATGCTTTACGATATGGCCATGTTGAACGGAGGCTTTCCTATTAGCGACCCAGAAGCGCACAACAAACGGGCGGCTAGGGTTATCCAAAAGCTTTTCGATTTGGATTCGCTGACGCTTGCACCCGAAATCGACCCGCCGGTGGAAGAAGACGAGCCACCGGAGCTCGACATGATGTCGAAGCTCAAGGGCATGAACATGGAGGACTTTGACGGGGTGGATTTGGACGGTATCGATCTTGACGAGTAGACGAAAATGCAGACACGACGCGTAAGATTTAACTTTGTAGGTAAATGGCACACATATCATTAGCGCAGGATATTTAATGAACAACTTTCGAAGGCAGGCGATGCATCTACTACAGCTAAGAAAAGAACGACTCTTATATAAGTCACGACAGTGCTTGGCTTGAGGGAATGGGGGCTCACTTTTGGACGGCTGCAACGGCTCGAGTAACTGCGCTCCAGCGAACATGCTCGAACGACATATTTGATATTCGATCGATTGCTTGACAGGCGACGCACTCAACTGATTCATAAAACCATGCAAACTAATCTACCGTGGTCTAGCCTTCTTGGCATTTTCAAAAAATAGTAGCTTTACCGCGCGGATTTCGCGCGAAGATCGAGACCTGCTCCAACCAAAATGTTTCACATTCGCACTAACCAATTGTTAGCTTTCACGATGGTAATCCAAGGCGTGATTCGCCCTCCTTCCGAGTTACGTGCGGTAGCTGACCGCACAGCTCTCTACGTAGCCAAAAACGGCCGTGCGTTCGAGTCGCGTATTCTAGGAAGTGCGAAAGGTCGAACACCAAAGTTTGCCTTTTTACACGAAACGTCGCCATTTCACGCTTATTACGAAGATCGCATTCAGTTTTACGAGAATGGAGGCGAAGACGAGAAAGACGACGACAAGAAGGTCGAGAATGAGACCAAAGACACCAAGAATGCCAAGAAAAAAGCGCTGGAAGAGTCTCGAAAGAAGGAAAAGACCCAAAAAGCCAGCGTTATCGACCCCGTCGCCAAGGCCTCGCTCACTGCCAGGCAGAAGATCGCCAAGCTTCGGTCCGCGCAAGAAGAACAAGAGAACGCCAACTCTGACGACAAAAATGGAGAGAATGATAAGGTCAAGGCCAAGATTACCATTCCTGCTCCGCCTACGATTCACTTTCTAAACATTGTGTGCCCGTCGTCCTTGACGATTGCGCAGATTGAAACGATTCAGCTTGTCGCTCAATTTGCCGCTTTGGAAGGAAAAGGTGGACCATTTCTGCACCAATTGACGTCGCGGGAGTGGAGGAATCCTGCCTTTGCCTTCTTGCAGCCGCGGCATGGCCACTTTGCTTACTTTAGCGCTCTAGTGGATGCCTATCGTCGCGTTCTCGGACTCTGGACTAGCAGCAACGCTTCCGACGACGATGGGGTCAAGGCCATGGCAAACAACGTCGATCACTGCTTGCAACTAGCAGCCTATAGGTCCGAATACGAGAGATACCAAGAAGAGCAGAAGCGGAAACATGACGAAGAAGGCGTTCTGTCTGGCGCCGCACAAATCGATTGGCACGATTTTGTTGTCGTTGAAACCATTGAGTTTGCGGCGGATGAAGTCGTTGAACTCTCCATGCTGCCTCCCCCACCCCCACCCCCGCAGAGTGTTCCTTCAGTTGCAGCCATAAGAATTGATGACGAAGGATTTGAAGAATCCGACGGAGAACCGGAAGAGGAGGAGCAGATTCGAGTGGTGCCGTCCTACACCCCCAAGGTTGTAGCGCAGCAGTCCAACAGAGTCGAAATGGTCATTGACCCGATCTCTGGCAAAAGCGTCGCAGTCAAGGACATGCCAGAGCATATGCGAATCCAACTCATGAATCCAAAGTGGGCCGAAGAGCGAAAGAAGTTCCAGGATAAACAAAAGGACAGCAATCTCGTCAGTGGAGACGTTGTCGCCAGCAACATTGCTAGATTTGCCCAGTCTCGTGGAGACGTGTTCGGAAAGACAGTAAGTTGCCATGCGGTGCAGTACATTGTTAAAAAAGGTCTTGTTGAAACTAACTCTTTATCTATGGTTACTCTTTCACAACAGGAACAGAGTTTGCTCAGCAAAGACAGCGATTCAAAGACAAGACTGGAGGAGGCGAATCGCACCCTTCGAGAATCGCAGCATAGGAGTTCCGTGGGCCCTTCGCTTCCGCAGCCCATTAGTGTGCGTCACGTGGTTCCAAGAAGTGATCCTTCGACGGAGCCAGCTGTCAAGCGACCGAGAATTGAGTCGACACAAGCTCCAGCGCCAGCAACCAGGCTTCTGACGACAATAGTCCAAGCACCACCTGTACCGGGCTATCAACAGTCGACAGCAACTGCTGTCGAGCAATCATTCGAGGCTCCGATGCAAGCTGCTGCTACTTCAGAGCCAACAGCTTCACTCTTGTCCGAGTCTGAATTCGCGGCGACGTTGAGTACGCCTGAAGTCACTCTACAGATTCGCGTTCCGAACGATACCACCCAAATGGCATGGAACTTTTATGGTCAGATTGTGTCCGTCACGGTGAGCGTAATGTCGAAAGTCAAGTCTTTCAAGCAAGAGATTTCCAAGAGCCATCTCAATGACATGCCAGTCAACAAGATGCAATTCCGCAGTACGACAAGCGGACTGTTTCTAAAAGACAACATGACACTTGCAGCTCTCAACATTGGACCGACGGCAACACTCGAGTTGGTGCCTCGCGTGCGAGGAGGCAAAAAGTAAAACTAAAGACATATAAGCAAGGAATGGATCAAGGGTTAGTCCAAGTAACTGACACGTCTTGAAGCATCGGTGGCAGGTCGAAAGGACTGACTTGTTTCAGAACAAAGTATAACAGGAACAAATAGTTTTCTACATCGAACCATAGTGGAACTACCATTTTAGCAGATCCGATTCTCGTAGCGAGCTGGGTGTGTTTGTCATCATGAACAGTCTATAGCATGGCTGCATTATCAACAAATATGGACGACTTACCTTGCAGACATGATCCCGACAGTTTCCCTGCAAGCGAAACGTGGACAAGATAGACGTGTTAGCAAGAGGTCGACAGCGATTTCAGAACAGACAACGAATACAGGAGATAGGTAGTGTAATCGATCAGGTGAATAATTTACTTGAATGTTTCTCTTCAAAGACAATTAATTGTCATCAGCCTGGGGCGGCATCCATCCAAGGAGGATAATCATTTCGAATAACGCACTTGTCCATTCACGCGCTTTACTACAAACATACCTTTAATTAACTCGAGATCCATTGGAGTGGGCATACCATTCTGTGTTGAAAAAATGAATAATGCGTGGATGAGCGACGGGTATTGATCCCAAACAGGTCCAATGCTTTGTTTACTGATGAGTCCGTGTAACTATGACATAAATAGCAGACACTGCGAGTGGCTATTAAGCCACAGGCTATGCAAGTAGTGTTGTCGTCATCCTCATCTTACTGCACTGATCCGCAGATTCGATCCGAAATTTTGTGGAGTTAGATTCATCAATGGCGGTGACAAAACCGTCTCAAGAAGGGGAATCCGATCGTCTCTTTTCTCGTCCTGTCGAACAGGTTCAGTACTGTGTGTCGACGATCGATCGATCGGCACGACGACGACGACGACGATGGTCCACTCATTGCGTTCGTACCTTTTGCATATCCTGACACGATTTTCCAGCGATTCGGGAAGAGACAACTTCCTGTTAGGCTCTTCCGCTGGTACATGGCAACGCCACGGCGGGCGGTTTAGTGGTTATAACGGATTCTTCATCGTCGCTATTGTGTTTTATGATTTGTTTTTTGCTTGGCTCTCAAACGAGCTTCTCTTTGGAGGA
>Ga0307981_1002287_pt1 | contig 15790 bp, 15 predicted proteins | sample OrgLakmetagen987_FD_201849 | JGI IMG/M metagenome (GOLD analysis project Ga0307981, IMG submission 201849) | Saline water microbial communities from Organic Lake, Antarctica - #987 | ecosystem: Environmental > Aquatic > Non-marine Saline and Alkaline > Saline | place: Antarctica: Organic Lake... | reverse complement strand
AGTGTAGAAATATCCATGGTGAGGGCGGGCTTCCTGAAAACTGAGTTTTAGGTTTCAACACCCCAAAAATACAGCTTTTCAAAAGGTTACGCTACCCTCACCACCCCCTCATGAATAATTCGGGCTAGGTCGCGCCGGTCGCCCTGCGGTCCGGGATCAATCGCGACATCGCAACAGGCCGATCAGCCCGCGACCAACCGCCCCCAAAGATCGTATTCCCCCGCCTCGTCCACCTGCACATCGACGATATCCCCGGGGCTCAGCGCCGCATGGCCTTCGTCGATAAAGAGATTGCCGTCGATCTCGGGCGCATCCGCCATGGTCCGGCAGGTGGCGGCATCGTCCTCGACCAGATCGACGATCACAGACACGGTCTGCCCCACCCTGGCCGCCAGCTTGGCCTCGGATATCGACTGCGCACGGGCCATGAAGCGGTCCCAGCGGTCCTGCTTGACCTCGTCGGCGACATGATCCGGCAGGGCATTGCTGCGCGCGCCCGCGACATCCTCGTATTGAAAGCACCCGACCCGGTCGAGTTGCGCGGCGTCCAACCAATCCAGCAGAGTCTGAAACTCCGCCTCCGTCTCGCCGGGATAGCCCACGATAAACGTGCTGCGCAAGGTGATATCAGGGCAAACCGCCCGCCATGCTGCGATCTCATCCAGCGTGCGCGCCGCCGCCGCAGGCCGCGCCATCCGTCGCAACACATCCGGGTGTGCATGCTGGAACGGAATATCCAGGTAAGGCAGCAACCCGCTGGCCGGATCCGCCATCAACGCGATCATGTCCCGCACATGCGGATAAGGATAGACGTAATGCAGCCGCACCCACGCCCCCAGCGACCCGAGGTCCCGCGCCAGAGCCGTGATCGGCGCCTTGTCCTCGCGCCCTTTCCAATCGGTGCCGTAGGCGCTGGTATCCTGTGAAATCACCAGCAGCTCCTTGACCCCGCGCTCCACCAGCTTTTCCGCCTCGCGCAGCACCGCATGGGCCGGACGGCTGGCCAGCTTGCCGCGCATGTCGGGGATGATGCAGAACTTGCAGGCGTGATTGCAGCCTTCGGAAATCTTGAGATACGAATAATGCCGCGGCGTCAGGCTGACCGACGTGCCCGGCATCAGGTCGATGAAGGGGTCCGGCGACGGCGGCACGGCAATGTGCACCGCATCCAGAACCTGCTCGTATTGGTGCGGGCCGGTCACTGCCAGAACCCGAGGATGCACCCCGGTGATATAGTCAGGTTCCGCCCCCAGACACCCCGTAACGATCACCCGGCCATTCTCGGCCAGCGCCTCGCCGATCGCCTCAAGGCTTTCCGCCTTGGCGCTGTCCAGAAACCCGCAGGTGTTCACGATCACCGCATCCGCACCGGCATAATCGGGCGACACGCCATAACCTTCGGCCCGCAGCCGCGTCAAAATCCGCTCACTGTCCACCAGCGCCTTGGGACAGCCCAAAGACACCATACCAATGGTCGGCTGCCCGGCACGACGGGCCTCGCCCACCTGCGCACGCGCCAGATCGGGCCTCAGATCGGCTGGATTACCACGCATCCCGCGGCCCCCTCTTCATCTTGCTAAATAAACCTCGGGAGGTCTGGAGGGCTGGCCCTCCGGTCCCGCATTATCAACCGCGCCTGACGCCCGGCAATCAGCGCCGTCGGTCGCGGCGCGACGACATCGGCTGGAATGCCACACCGACATGCGCCTCGCAATAGGGTTTGCCCTGCTGCACCGGCAGACCGCAGAACCAGAAGTTGTCCGTGGCGGGGTCCCCGACAGGCCATTTGCAGGTCCGCTCGGTCAATTCCATCAGGCTGATCTTCTTGGATTTCTTCTCGATCTCGTTGACCTTGGCCAAAGCCTCCGGGCTGATCTCGTTGGCCGAGGGTTGCGGCGGCAGGGGCTGACCTGCGGGGATGATCGGCTTGCGCACATGCGGCACCGTCACGCGCGTTTCCGGCTCGTCCGGCTTGATCTCGCGGGCGGGCTCGGTCCTGGGGGCGGGCGGTTTGGCCTTGACCTCGACCGGCTTGGGTTTGGGCTCCGGCGTGGCGGCGGGCGCAGGCGCGCCGGCCCCTGCGCGGTTCGACAGGCCCAGCCTGTGCACCTTGCCGATGACTGCGTTGCGCGTCACACCGCCAAGCTCCTTGGCGATCTGGCTGGCCGATTGTCCCTCGCCCCACATTTTCTTGAGAGTTTCGACGCGTTCATCGGTCCAGGACATGCGGTTTCCTTGCAGTGGCGGCACCGCTTTGGGCACCGCAGACATTTTTCAGTTCAAGGCCCTATTTTAATCACTGTGGTCCGAGTTACAAGCACACGACGCAGCCAAACCAGGCACAGAACAGACAAAGCAGGCAGGCATATGCAGGAATTCGTGACGATCGCCCAAGGAGAGCGCCGGTTCGGCCGGGTCAACTGGCTCGGGCTTTATACTTTGGCCAACCGCGAGGTGCGCCGCTTTACCGCCGTTTGGGCGCAGACGATGCTGGCACCGCTGATCACGGCGGGTCTGTTTCTGATGATTTTCACCATCGCCATCGGGCCGCGGCGCGGCGACGTGATGGGTGTGCCCTTCACCACGTTCATTGCGCCCGGCATCCTGATGATGACGGTGATCCAGAACGCCTTCGCCAACACATCGTCCTCGATCATGGTATCCAAGGTGCAGGGCAATATCGTGGACACGCTGATGCCGCCCCTTTCGGCGGCGGAACTGATGCTGGGCTATATGGCCGGCGGCGTGGTGCGCGGGGCCTGCGTGGCGTTCGGCATCACGCTGGGGCTGTGGGCCGTTCTGGGGCTGGCGCCGGTGCATATCGTCTGGGTCGTGGTCTTTGTTCTGCTCGGGGCGGCTTTCCTGAGCGGTCTGGGCATGCTTGCGGGGATCTACGCGCAGAAATTCGACCATATGGCCGCGATCACCAATTTCATCGTCACACCTTTGGCCTTCCTGTCGGGCACCTTCTATTCGGTCGAGGCGCTGCCCGACGGGCTCAACTGGGTGGTGCATCTGAACCCGGTTTTCTACCTGATCGACGGCGTGCGGTTCGGCATGATCGGGGTGTCGGACAGCTCTGTCTGGCTGGGTCTGGCGGTGTCCGTCGTCGCGGTGGCGGCGGTGCAGGCGGTGGTGTGGCGGTTGTTGCAAAGTGGCGCGCGGCTCAAGCCCTGAGCGGCTACACCCTCAGCCGCGCCTCGCGCCAGGCCAGAAGACCCGCGCCGGTCAGGATGATGCCCGCCCCGATCACCGAGACCGCGTCGGGCAACACGCCAAACACCGCCGCGTCATAAAGCGCGGCAAAGACCAGCGTGGCATAGAAAAACGGCGCGACAAAGCTGGCGTCGGCCCGCGCCACCGCATTGATGAAACAGGTCTGCGCGACGGCCATCATCAGGCCGATGGCGGCCAGTGCGGCCCATTGCGCCGCATTCGGCGCCTGCCAGACAAAGAGCGCGGCAATGGTGGCGATCACCACCCCGATGGCGTTGTTCACAAACAGGATCTGCCAGGGCCCCTCGCGGCCTGAAAGGGTCTTGATGAAGATCAGCTCGATCCCCATCGACACAGCTGCCGCCAGCGCGATCAGCGCCGCAGGCTCAAAGCTGGCGGGTGTTGGCCGCAAGAGCAACGTCGCCCCCGCGATGGCGATCACCGCCGCCGTCCAGCGCACGGGCCCCACCTTTTCGCCCAAGAGCGGAATCGCCAGCATCATGCCGATCACCGGGTTGAGAAAGGTAATCGCCGTGGCATCGGACAACGGAATATAGCTGGCAGCGGCGAACATCAGCGTCACGCCGCCCCAGCCAAAGGACGACCGGCCCAGATGCAGGCCGAAATGCACCCGTGTGATCTTGGGCCGGATCGCGGTGATCAGCAGGCTGAAGGCGATGAACGCAAAGAGAAACCGCCCTTGGCTGATTTGCAGCGGGTTTAGCGCGGGCCCCAGCGCGCCGGTGCCCAGCGCCTTGGCCAGCAAAGTAGTGCCGGCCACAAAGGCCGAAGCCAGCAGGGTGAGCACCGCCGCCAGCGCGGGGTTCGGGGCCTGAGGGGTAAACATGACGCCAGCCTTGGCGCGGAATAACCGGCGCCGCAAGCGCTTTGCCGCTACCTGCGGGCGGGGATCATCTGCTGGGCAATGCCTGCCAGCGCCAGATAACACGACGTCACCACCAGCCCCCAATGCGCCCAGCTTTGAGGATGAAACTCGACCCATGCCGCCCATCCGGCAAAGAAGGTCCAGCCCAGCGCCATCGGCAGCGTGATCATGCGCCAGCGTTCGGTCCGCACGGGATGCACGAATTTCAGCGGCGCGAACATCGCCACGGCCAGCAGCGTGACCACCGCCAGAGAGACCCAGAAATTGGGCTCGATCGCAAAGAGGACAAGGACCAGCATGTTCCAGCACCCCGGAAAGCCGGAAAAGGAATTATCCCTTGTCTTCATGCCGGTGTCGCAGAAATACATGGCACTGGCGAAGGTTATGATGATGATCGCGATCCACCCTGTCCAGCCGGGCAAGAGCCCCGATTGAAACAGCGCAAAGGCCGGGATGAAGACATAGGTCAGATAGTCGATGATCAGGTCCAGCAGCACGCCGTCAAAGCGCGGCGCGTAGGTCTTGACATCGAATTTGCGCGCCAGCGGCCCGTCGATGCCGTCCACCGCAAAGGCCACGACCAGCCACAGGAACATGATGGACCAGTTTTCCTGCACCGCCGCCAGCATGGCAAGCATCGCAAACACTGCGCCAGAGGCGGTCAGCAGATGCACGAAGAGGGCACTCGATTGAGGCGTCATAAGGGTGTCATGACCGAAATCGGAGGGACGCGCAATCGGATCGGGCGCGGGCGTGTCCGAGCGGGGCGGCAGATGCATATTCATGGAGCAATGAAGGCAAGGGGTTTCGAGTATTTCCCGACCGATGACAGGGCGAAGGGGTCATTCTGGCTGCGACACGGCGGTCAGGTGGGTCCGGGTGTGGCCCATGATCTGCGCGCGGATGATCTGTCCGCTGGGCTGATCCGTGTCGAAATGCGTTTCGGTGAATTGCGCGGTGCGGCCCATGCGGGGGGATTCCATGAGAATGTGATGGGTTTTGCCGTGTTGCGCGCTTAGATGCTGCGCCACGCGCTCGTCTCCTGCGGCGCGCAATCGTGCCGCGCGGGCCTTGATCGTCGGGCCGTCGAGTTGCGGCATGCGGGCCGCAGGCGTGCCGGGGCGCGGCGAATAGGGGAAGACGTGCAGCCAGGTCAGGTGGGCGTCGGCAACCAGCGCCAGCGAGGCTGCGAAATGCGCCTCGGTCTCGGTCGGGAAGCCTGCGATGATATCCGCACCGAACGTCATGTCGGGGCGCAGGCGGATCGCGTCCTCGGCAAAGCGGATGGCGTCTTCGCGGTCGTGCCGCCGCTTCATCCGTTTGAGGATCAGGTTGTCACCATGCTGGAGCGACAGGTGCAGATGCGGCATCAGGCGCGGCTCGGTCGCGATGGCCTTCATGAGTGCGTCGTCGACCTCGATGCTGTCGATGGACGATATCCGCAGGCGCGGCAGGTCGGGCACCAGTTTGAGGATGCGCATCACCAGATCGCCCAGACGCGGAGCGCCGGGCAGGTCCGCGCCCCAAGAGGTGAGATCGACGCCGGTCAGCACCACCTCGTTATAGCCTTTGTCGCGCAGACGTTTGATCTGGTCCACGACCACACCTGCGGGGACCGACCGCGAATTGCCGCGCCCGTAGGGGATGATACAGAATGTGCAGCGATGATCGCAGCCGTTTTGCACCTGCACATAGGCGCGGCTGCGCGTTCCGAAGCCGTCGATCAGATGGCCTGCGGTCTCGGTCACGGACATGATGTCGTCGACCACGACGCGTTCGGTGTCGCCGGTGCTGAGGCCCATCCATGTTGCCGCCTGCATCTTTTCGGTATTGCCCAGCACATGACTGACCTCTGGCATGGCGGCAAAGCTGTCGGGGTCGGTCTGCGCGGCGCATCCCGTGACCACGATGCGGGCGTTCGGATGGGCGCGGGCCTGACGGCGGATGTCCTTGCGGGCCTTGCGCACCGCCTCGGCGGTGACTGCGCAGGTGTTCACGACGATGGTGTCGGTAAGGCCCGCAGCCGCGCCCAGATCCTGCATCGCCTGCGTCTCGTAGGCGTTCAGGCGGCAGCCGTGGTTGGAAAAGCGCAGTGTCATGATGCCAGCCAGTCTTGTGTGAGTGTGCCCGAAAAGACATGGCTTGTGGGGCCGGTCATCCAGACGCCGTCGTCGCGCCAGTCGATATGCAGCGTGCCGCCGTCGAGGTCGATGCGCAGCTTGCGGCCCGTCAGACCGCGCCGCGCTGCCGCAACGGCCACCGCGCAAGAGGAAGAGCCCGAGGCCAGTGTGAGGCCCACGCCACGCTCCCAGACCCGCACCGCCAGATGATCTTTGCCGATCAGCTGCGCGACCTGCACATTGGTGCGCTGCGGAAAGAGCGGGTGGTGTTCGTGTTCGGGGCCGAACGTGGTCAGGTCAATCGCCTGAACATCATCGACGAAAAACGTGCAATGCGGGTTGCCCATGCCTGTGGCTGTTGGCTTGCCCTCGATCGGCAGGGTTATGGTATCCATCGCACGGGCCAGAGGGACATCGGCCCAGTCCAGCTGCGGCGCGCCCATGTTGACCGAGGTCATCCCCTGCCCCGCATCCTGCGCCTGCAACGGACCACGATCAGTTGTCAGGATCAAGGCGGTCTCGCCTGTCCGCTCCATCAACCAGCGCGCGATGCAGCGGGTGGCATTGCCGCAGGCCCCTGCCGTCGAGCCGTCGGCATTGTAGAACCGCAGGCGCAGCCCGTCCTCGATCACCGCCAGTTGGTCAAAGCCCACACCCCGGTGCCGGTCCGCCAGCCGGGTGATGAGGTCTGCCGTCAGATCGAGCGCCCGTTGGCGTGCGTCCGGCACATCCGAGGCGCGCGCATCCAGCACACTGGTCTCGCGTGCATCCAGCACACTGGTCTCGCGTGCATCCAGCACACTGGTCTCGCGTGCATCCAGCACGACAAAATCGTTGCCCAGCCCGTGCATCTTCATAAAGGGCAAACCCGGTGACCTCAGATCATTCATCCGCGCGCTATACGCCTGTCTTGCCCCGGTTTCCAGATCCCTGATGCCCGCATGCAGACCTGCAGGTGCGTCACGAAGCCTGCGGCGTTTTGTAAAGGCCCCAGGCAGCCTTCGCGAATTGCGCCAAAGCGGCTTTTCGGGGTTGACCGCCTGCCGGGGCTTTTCTAGACAAGCGTTCTCATGGCCCGTCAACATGGGAGCCGCGTTTGCGCGTGTTTTCAGGCAGGTCCATGAACGATGCGGTGCAACACGATGCAGCGCGGGACATATGCCCGGTCAGCCCCAAGGCGGTCCGGAGCGGGAGATGGGCCGTTAGCTCAGTTGGTAGAGCAACTGACTTTTAATCAGTGGGTCGCAGGTTCGAATCCTGCACGGCTCACCATCCTCCCCCCTTGTTTTATGGCAAGATGGCCTGTTTCGGCAGGGCTGCGTCCGGCTGGTCGTTCGCTTTGGGACCATCCCCGTTTGCAGGCAGTCCCCTGTTTGCAGGCAGCGATCACAACATCACGGCGCGCAACAGGGCCCAAACGAGGGCCAACGGGGCACCAGATCTGGCGCGCAAGACTTGGCGCGCTTTTTGCTGGCCACAAAAGCGTTACAACCTGACGCCCCGCTGGCTAAACATGTAACATTATGTCTTGCGCCGAATCGCACAGGATATTATTTGATAACCCTGCGATCACCTGATGATCGCACTCCGAGGAGACGCCGAGTATGGATTCTTTCATCATCGACGCGGTGCGCACGCCCATCGGGCGCTATGGCGGGTCTTTGTCGTCGATCAGAACCGATGATCTTGCTGCGCTGCCGATCGCTGCGCTGATGGCCCGCAACGCTGGCATGGACTGGGCACAGATCGACGATGTGTTGATGGGCGACGCCAATCAGGCGGGTGAAAGCAACCGCAACGTGGCGCGCATGGCTGCTTTGCTGGCAGGCCTGCCCGAGGACGTTTCCGGAACCACGATCAACCGGCTTTGCGCATCGGGGATGGACGCAGTCGGCATGGCGTCGCGGGGCATCAGGGCCGGGGACTACCGCATGGCCATCGCGGGCGGCGTCGAAAGCATGAGCCGCGCGCCGTTCGTGATGCCCAAGGCCGCGAGTGCATTCAGCCGCGCCGCCGAAATGTTCGACACCACCATCGGCTGGCGCTTTGTGAACCCGAAGATGAAGGCGCAATACGGCGCGGAATCCATGCCTCAGACGGCGGATAACGTGGCCGAAGACTACGGCATTTCGCGCGCCGATCAGGACGCCTTTGCGGCGCGGTCGCAGGCCCGGTGGGCGGCGGCAAATGCCCAGGGGATCTTTGCCGACGAGATCATGCCCGTCGAAATCCCCCAGCGCAAGGGCGATCCGGTGATCTTTACCACCGACGAACACCCCCGCCCCGGCACGACAGCCGACACGCTGGCAGGTCTGCGCGGCATCAACGGCCCCGACAAAAGCGTGACGGCGGGCAATGCGTCCGGCGTCAACGACGGCGCGGCGGCGATGCTCCTGGGCAACGAGGCTTTGGCCCGCGATCATGCGCCGATTGCCCGTGTCGTCGCCATGGCCGCCGCCGGTGTCGCACCGCGCGTGATGGGGATCGGCCCTGTGCCTGCTACGCAAAAGGTGCTGGCACTGGCGGGTCTCAGCATCGACCAGATGGATGTAATCGAGCTGAACGAGGCCTTTGCCAGTCAGGGCCTTGCCACGCTGCGCGCATTGGGCGTGGCGGACGATGCGCCGCATGTGAACCCCAACGGCGGCGCCATCGCCATGGGCCATCCTTTGGGCATGTCCGGCGCGCGGCTTGTGATGACGGCGGCGTATCAGCTCAGACGCACGGGCGGGCGCTATGCGCTTTGCACCATGTGCGTGGGCGTCGGTCAGGGCACAGCACTGATCCTGGAACGCACGTAAAAGGGAGACCTCAAGATGTATGCACAGATGGTGAAATCCGAGGCGACCGACGAAGATCCGGCCAGGCTGGCCGCCTTTCAGGCCCGCATCGACGCCGATGAAAAGATCGAGCCCAAGGACTGGATGCCAGTCGGCTACCGCAAGACGCTGATCCGCCAGATCGGCCAGCACGCCCATTCCGAAATCGTGGGGCAGCTGCCCGAAGGCAACTGGATCACCCGCGCGCCGACGCTGGAGCGCAAGGCCATTCTGCTGGCCAAGGTGCAGGACGAGGCCGGGCACGGGCTCTATCTTTATTGCGCCGCCGAAACGCTGGGGGTGAGCCGGGACGAGCTGACCGAGATGCTGCTCGACGGGCGGATGAAATATTCGTCGATCTTCAATTATCCGACGCTGACATGGGCCGATATGGGCGCTGTGGGCTGGCTGGTTGACGGCGCCGCGATCATGAATCAGGTGCCGCTCCAGCGGACGTCCTTTGGGCCCTATGCGCGGGCCATGGTGCGGATCTGCAAGGAAGAGAGCTTTCACCAACGCCAGGGCTTCGACATCATGATGAAGATGTGCAGTGGCACGGATGCGCAGAAACGCATGGCGCAGGATGCGCTGAACCGCTTCTGGTATCCGTCGCTGATGATGTTCGGCCCGTCGGACAAGGACAGCGTGCATTCCGCCCAGAGCATGGCGTGGAAGATCAAGATGAACACCAATGACGAATTGCGCCAGAAATTCGTCGACCAGACGGTGCCACAGGCGGAATATCTGGGGCTGAATGTGCCCGACAAAAGCCTGACATGGAACGCGGACAAAGGCGGCTATGACTTTGCCGAGCCGGATTGGGCGGAATTCTACGACGTGCTGCGCGGCAACGGCCCCTGTAACGTCGAACGCATCGCGGCGCGGCAAAAGGCATGGGACGACGGCGCTTGGGTGCGCTACGGTCTGATGGCCCACGCGGCGAAGCGCAGGGCAGCAAAGCTGGCCGCACAATGAGCGATCCGAAAACCGAATGGCCCCTCTGGGAGGTTTTCATCCGTGGCCAGCACGGGATGAGCCACCGGCATGTGGGGTCTTTGCACGCCGCCGACGAGGCGATGGCGATCAAGAACGCCCGCGACGTCTATACCCGCCGCAACGAAGGCGTGTCGATCTGGGTGGTCGAGGCGCGCCACATCGCAGCATCCTCGCCGTCGGACAAAGGCCCGCTTTACGAGCCAGCCAATTCCAAGGTCTACCGCCACCCGACCTTCTTTGACATTCCGGACGACGTGGGGGCGATGTGATGGATGCGGCGCTCTTTGAATTTCTGCTGCGCCAGGGCGACAACACGCTGGTGCTGGGTCACCGGGTGTCGGAATGGTGCGGTGTGGCACCCGTGCTGGAAGAGGATATCGCGCTGGCGAACACCGCGCTCGATCTGGTGGGCCAGACGCAGATGTGGCTGGACTACGCCGCCGAAGTCGAAGGTGCGGGGCAGTCCGCCGACGATCTGGCTTACCGGCGCGACGTCTGGGATTTCCGCTCTCTTTTGCTGCTGGAGCAGCCCAACGGCGACTTTGGCCAGACCCTGATGCGCCAGTTCCTGTTCGACGCATTCAACGTGCTGAACCTGCGCGCGCTGGAGCAGTCCAAAGACCAGCGCATCGCCGGGATCGCCGCCAAGGCGGTCAAAGAGGCGCTCTATCATCTGGACCGTTCGCGGGAAACTGTCGTGGCCTTGGGCGACGGCACGGCTGAGAGCAACGCGCGGATGCAGGCCGCGCTGAACCTGCTTTGGCCTTATGTGGGCGAGATGTTCATCGCCGATCCGGTCGATCTGGACCTCGCGCAAAAGGGCATCGCCGCCGATCCGTCGACCCTGCGTGCGGCGTGGGATGCCACCCTGCGCCCCGCGCTGACCGATGCGATGCTGAACATCCCAGAGGATGACTTTGCCCACAAAGGCGGCAAGACCGGCGCGCGCCATTCCGAACATCTGGGCCATATGCTGGCGGTGATGCAATCGCTGCCCCGCGCCTACCCCGATGCGCGCTGGTAGCGCCGGTGACCCGCCCGACGACAGATCAGATCTGGGGCTGGCTCGACGCCGTGCCCGACCCCGAAATCCCCGTGATCTCGGTGGTGGATCTGGGCATCGTGCGGGGCGTGGAATGGGATGGCGAGACGCTCGAGGTGGCCGTCACGCCGACCTATTCCGGCTGCCCCGCCACGACGATCATCGCGTTCGACATCGAGACGGCACTGCGCGACCACGGCATCGACAGCATCCGCATCAAGACCCGGATCGCCCCCGCCTGGACCACCGATTGGCTGACCGACAAGGGCCGCCGCAAACTTGAGACCTACGGCATCGCCCCACCCCGCGCGGCAGGCGGGCCAGAGCGCTGCCCGCATTGCAAATCCGAAGACGTCGAGCGGATCAGCCAGTTCGGATCGACGCCCTGCAAGGCGCAATGGCGCTGCACCGACTGCCTTGAGCCCTTCGATTATTTCAAATGCATCTAAAAGGATTGGCATGGCCCGGTTTCATCCCCTGCGTGTGACCGACATCAAGAAGACGATCTGCAATGCGGTCATCGTCTCGCTGGTGCCCGAAAAACCGCAGGCGTTCGACTTTATCCAGGGCCAATACCTGACCTTTCGCCGCGATTTCGACGGTGAGGAACTGCGCCGCTCCTATTCGATCTGCGCAGGGCTGGACGACGGTATCCTGCAAGTGGGCATCAAAAAGGTCGATGGCGGCAGTTTTTCGACATGGGCAAACGAGGATCTGCGCGTTGGCGATATTCTTGAGGCGATGGCGCCGATGGGCACGTTCCACACCGGTCTGGATGCGGAACAGGCCAGGCACTATCTGGCCTTTGCCGGCGGCTCCGGCATCACGCCCGTCCTGTCGATCCTGCGCACAATCCTGCAACGCGAGCCAAAGGCGCAATTCACGCTGGTCTATGCCAACCGAGCGGTCAGCACGATCATGTTTCGCGACGAGCTGGAAGACCTGAAGAACCAGTTCATCGGGCGGGTCAATATCATCCACATTCTTGAGCAGGACGCGCAGGATATTGATCTGTTCACAGGTCGCGTCGATGCCGAGAAATGCAAGCTGCTGTTCCGGCACTGGATCAACATCGACAGCGTCACCACGGCGTTCATCTGCGGGCCGGAACCGATGATGCTGGCCATCGCGGGGTCGCTGCGCGAACACGGCCTGCGCGACGATCAGATCAAGTTCGAGCTCTTTGCCAGCGGGCAACCCGGTCGCGCGAAACGCAAGGCCGCCGCATCCGACAGGGCCGTATCGCAGAACGCCACGCAGGTGCGGGTGACGCTGGACGGCGAAACCCGCAGCTTTGCCATGGCCAAGGATATGTCGCTGCTCCGCGCCGCCTTGCAAAACGACATCGACGCGCCGTTCGCCTGCACGGCGGGGGTCTGTTCGACCTGCCGCGCCAAGGTGACACAGGGCAAGGTCGAGATGATGACCAACCACGCGCTCGAGGACGGCGAGGTCGCGCGCGGCTATGTGCTGACCTGCCAGAGCTATCCGCTGACCGACAATATCGTGCTGACCTACGACGATCACTGATGCGCCGTCCGGACCCGGCCCAGACCGTGCATACGACCCCGACCGACCCGCAGGCGCATTAGCCTTGCCCCTGCAAACCTCTCTCAAGAACGACCTGATCGCGTTCGGCGATCTCAAGGTCTGGTCGGTTCTGGTGACGATCTTTGGCGATCTGGCCCCTTCGGACGTTGATTTCATCCCCGGTCCGGTGCTGTCGGCGCTGACCGGGCAAATGGGCATCCGGCCAGAGGCGTTGCGCGTGGCGCTGCACAGGCTCAGGAAAGACGGCTGGATCGAGGCCAGCAAGGCAGGGCGCGTCAGTCACTACAGGCTAAGCGCGCATGGCCGCGCCGAGACCGAAGCCGCGCGGCACCGCATCTACGGCCCGTTTGCGCCGCACGACACCGGCTGGTTCCTGCGGATCTGGCAGGATGCACCCGCGGCAAGGATCCCGCAAGGCTGGCTCGACCTTGGGCGCGGAATGTATCTCACCCCGGACAACCCGCAGCCCAGCACCGGTTGGATCGTCGCAAGGCTGTTGCCCGGAGCCTTGCCCGACTGGGCCGCAGACCGCCTGATCCCGCAGGACGTCTGCGCAGGCTACACACGGCTTGCGGGCATATTGGAGGCGCACAGCCCGCTTGCGCCCGACAACCTGCTGGACGCGCTGACGCAGCGCATCCTGATCCTGCACGCATGGCGCAGGCTGATCCTGCGCCACCCCGGTGCCTGTCTTGACCTTTTGGGCCCCGATTGGCCCGGAGCGCGCAGCCGCATTCTGGTGCTGCGGTGTCTGAAGCTCTTGCCGCGCCCGGATCTGTCGCAACTGACGCTTTAGCCCGGCGCAACAACCCGCAAAGCCCTTGGGGAATGCACAGGGTCGGGCCTCCCGGACACGGGGCCAAAATGCATCCCGAACCCTTTGGGCGCTAACACCCGAAACCGGGTCTTTCCGGTGACAGACAACTTTCTGGGATTGCTGACGTTTGGCAAATTGTCGCAGACAATCTTGACAGAAATCGCATCTTTCTGAAAACCGCTTAACAAAATTTTATATATATTACAGATAGCTGGATATTTTTTGACATCACTCGTGCCAATCACTTTTACAAAATTCAGAGGGAACCCGCCCGCCGCGCAAAAGGGCTTCCCCGCGCCCTGGACACATTCGACCTCACTGCGCCCGTGTCCGCCAGAATCCGACAAACCGGGCCCGCTGCAAACCCGCGCGCGCCCCAAAAAGATCAAAAGGAGGACCGCCATATGACAGATCAATCATCATCGAAACAGGCCGCTCAGGACGGTGCGGGGTATTGGAAGGCCAATATCCGCATCATCCCGATCAGCCTGATCATCTGGGCGCTCGTGTCCTTCGGCTTTGGCATTCTGCTGCGGCCTCTGATGTCGGGGATCGCCATCGGCGGCACCGACCTTGGCTTCTGGTTTGCCCAGCAAGGCTCAATCCGGCGGTTACGTTCTGATTGCGCTGCTTCTGGCGCCTTACCTGCGCAAGTTCGGCAAGTTCACCGTGTCGGAATTCATCAGTGACCGGTTCTATTCGCCCACCGCGCGCATGGTCGCCGTGATCTGTCTGATCGTGGCCTCCACGACCTATGTGATCGGTCAGATGACCGGCGTCGGCGTGGCGTTTGGCCGGTTTATCGAGATCTCCAACACCTCCGGTCTGCTGATCGGGGCCTGTGTCGTCTTTGCCTATGCGGTTCTGGGCGGAATGAAGGGTGTGACCTATACGCAGGTCGCGCAATATGTCGTGCTGATCATGGCCTATATGATCCCGGCCGAGTTCATCTTGTTGCAGCTGACCGGCATGCCGATCCCAGCGCCGGGTCTGTTTTCCCAGACCACCGCGACGGGCGGCGAAGGGTCGGTCTATCTGCTTACCAAGCTGGACCAGATCGTGACCGAGCTGGGCTTTGCCAGCTATACCGGGGCGCACAAGGACAACCTGAACATGGTTCTGTTCACGCTGTCGCTGATGATCGGCACCGCCGGTCTGCCCCACGTCATCGTGCGGTTCTTTACCGTGCCCAAGGTGTCTGACGCGCGCTGGTCGGCTGGCTGGACGCTGGTGTTCATCGCGCTGCGCTTCGTCACGCCCGGCCAGCGCCATTGCGGCGAGGACCGGCCCCTGCTCGCCGAACGCCACCGCGTCTATGAAACTGCCCGTGCGGCCCACCCCGAACGGTGGTCAGGAAATACGCGCAACTGGCAACCTGCCGGCTCGGTTTGGCTGAACCCAGAACGACCTGACGTCGGACGCAAAGGCCATGGGGTCGTCGACGCGCTTCCCCATAAAGCTGGCGGCGGCGGCCCCATGGCCGGCCCTGCCGAACGCGCGGCCTGAAACGAACTCAGGCGACAACTATTTTGACGAACACCGAATGTCAGTTTAGTGGCATAAATATTGGGCAATTGATGCAAACTTGCCGTATCTTGGGGGTTCGATGATCTGGTATATCAAATCTGCAATAAAAAAACACTCCTAAACTATTGCATTTTGGCAAAGAATTCAACTTTGGATATTGTTTTTTTGTCCCTCAGCGTTGGTCTCTCTGCTGCACAAAGTACGAGCGAGACACTTTCTGCTGCGGTACGACTAAAGCAAGCTCACGTGATGAGAAGTTATGAGCAGTGCATGGATCTCGGACGAAGCGACAGCCAATGCAGGGAAGAACTGGAGAGACTTCACCCACGTGAGACAGCAGCCCTTTCCCGCCTCGCAGAATTAGGCACAAGCGTTCCAGAAGAAGAGATTTCTGAAGCATTTAGCTCCTGCTACAGCCCAAATCGAAACTATGAACAATTGATAAGTTGCTGGGAGGAAGAGGCTGAAAAGTTAGCGGAAAGAACGGAACAAGCAGACGATTCCGTAACAGCACTGGATGAAGAAGTCGCCTTAGAGCGCCGAGCCTGAATTCTGAATCGATGGGATTCCCCTTGTCTTAATTTTGTGATTCATCCTGAGTGGGGAGATGGATCATGTCAGCAGCTTTACCGATGGCGCTTCGAGCGCGGTTTCAGGAGTACGTTGAGGAGGGCTTGAGTGGGCGTGCTGCGGCAGCGTGCCTGAAGCTTTCGGCCGCCACGGGCGTTCGCTGGCTTGGCAGGATCCGTGAGCGAGGTGATGTCACGCCAGATGTCCAGGGGCGGCCACGAGGTCATGGCAAGCTCGCACCTCACC
>Ga0307981_1002282_pt1 | contig 15815 bp, 14 predicted proteins | sample OrgLakmetagen987_FD_201849 | JGI IMG/M metagenome (GOLD analysis project Ga0307981, IMG submission 201849) | Saline water microbial communities from Organic Lake, Antarctica - #987 | ecosystem: Environmental > Aquatic > Non-marine Saline and Alkaline > Saline | place: Antarctica: Organic Lake... | reverse complement strand
CCGGATGCCAGCATTGCGCTGCACCGCGCGCAACATGAATCCTATCTTCTCGAACGCGGCGAGGCCGATCGCATCATTGCAGAGGTGGCCGAGGCGACTATGTCTTGGCGTGAAGTCGCCCGCGCTTTGGGGGCTCCGGAGAGGGAAATCAAGGAGATGGCGACAGCCTTCGAGCACGAGGAAGCGGATATTGCGCGAGCGTGAACTGGGGTAGCTGACGATTTGGTCGAGATACGTTGAGCACGAAGGCATCGACAAGGCGTGCCTGTTGGCTTGCAAAGCGAATTCGCTAGATTTGAGCATCGCCACATGTTGATTGACCTTGAGCACAAAACAACAATTCGGTGTGAAATTTACGCTGATCCACGAGCGCTACCCCCTGTGCCGCCATATTACCAACCGGCAAATCAAGGGCTTGATAACCTCGAAGCTGGTTACGCCTGAGCCGGTGCGCGCGGCAGGGCTGCAGGCGTGAGAGTTGTGGCTCAATGTGAGATAGGTTTGTCGTTATGTCAGAAACGGCATTGTTTTCTGAGATACGGCTCATGTTGTAGTTGCTTCTTATGGTCTTTGGATCATATATCTGAATTATGACTTGGGAATCATATTGAAATATTATGATCTAAAGGTCATATTGATTGACGGGAGAACAGTCATGAAGCACCTCGTTCGCACGTCAAAAAACTTGGGCCACGCAATTCGCGAGGCTCGGAAGGCCAAGAACCTGACCCAGAAGGAGCTCGCCTCGATGAGCGGTGTCTGGCAGGAGACGATATCCAAGGTTGAGAACGGCAGCGGTGGCACCAAACTGGAAACGCTATTTGATTTGATCGCGGCCCTGGATCTCGAGATCATGATGACCGAGCGCAGCAAGGGCGCATCAAACGGGCTTGAGGACATATTCTGACATGGGCCGCAAGCGCAGCTATACACCGCTGAACGTCTTTCTGAACTCGCGGCTCGTCGGCCAGTTGGTACGCGAGTCCTCAGGCGGCGTCAGTTTCAGCTATGCACCAGCTTGGCTCGACTGGGAACACCGGATGCCGGTGTCTTTGTCGTTGCCATTGCAAGAGACCCGCTACAGCGGCGCACCTGTGATGGCCGTCTTTGACAACCTGTTGCCCGACAGTGACCTCATCCGCCGAAGGGTCGCGGAACGTGTAGGGGCCGAGGGCGTAGATGCCTTCAGCTTGCTGTCACAAATTGGACGCGACTGTGTTGGCGCGCTTCAGTTTCTACCCGACGGGCAAGAGCCACAACCGATGTCTGAGCTGACTGGACAACCTGTTGACGAGGATCAGATTGGAGCAATCTTGGGCGACCTCGATCTCGCGCCTTTGGGTATTCGCCGCGAGAATGACTTCCGAATTTCTGTAGCTGGCGCACAGGAAAAAACGGCGCTGCTGCGCAAAGACGGTCAGTGGATTGAGCCAACCGGCACGACGCCAACTACCCACATCATTAAACCGCAAATCGGCAGGCTGCCTAATGGCATGGACTTGTCCGACAGCGTTGAAAATGAATTCCTTTGTCTCAAGTTAATGGAGGCATTTGGGCTTCGGGCTGCGAAGGTCGAGATGGCGAAATTTGGCGACAAGAAAGCCCTGGTTGTTGAGCGTTTTGATCGGCACTGGACGTCCGATGGCCGCTTGATCCGTCTGCCGCAGGAAGATTGCTGCCAAGCCCTATCTGTTGTGCCCACGCAAAAGTACCAGAACGAAGGTGGCCCCGGGATCTCGGACATCATGGAACTCTTGTTGGGGAGCGATGATCCCAACAAAGATCGGTACGATTTTTTCAAAGCCAACGTCCTGTTCTGGCTGCTTGGCGCGACGGACGGACATGGAAAGAATTTCAGCGTAAGTCTTTTGCCCGGCGGGCGTTTTCACATGACGCCGCTTTACGACGTTTTGACGGTGCAACCGACGGTCGACGCCCGGCAGATAGAGCGAAAATATTTCAAGCTCGCTATGAATTTCGGCAACTCGAACCACTACAAGGTGGCGAATATCGTGGGCCGCCACATAATGGAGACCGGAGTTCAATCTGGCTTATCCCGCGCAGTCGTGCAGGGCCTGTTCGAAGAACTGCAGGAGACCTCGCACGCGATCGTTGAGGCCACGTTCAACCAGCTTCCAGAGGGTTTCCCAGAGGTGTTGCTTGCTTCGATCGACGGCGCGCTGAAGGCGAGGTTGCACCTGTTGAACTAAAGCTGGTCGCACTCGCCTGGTGCGAAGATGCGTCTATTCCGGATCAAACGAAATCGGATCAGATCGCTTAGCCACAACTAGATCCAAAATTACGCGTTTCCTGATTACTGAACATAAGCGGGCAGCCGTGCAAGACGCGGTGTGAGCACCGCTTCAACAGGAAAATCCCCCTGCGTTAGCGCATTCCTCGCGAGGCAATTTTCCTGCTGACATCCACTTGGTACCCACTTTGGGCATGTTCATCGAAACACTCAAAGTGAGGATCAAAAAATGGCTACTCAAAATCTGAAACTGAACGTCAAATCCGGCGAAAAAGACGGCAAGAACTTCTGGGACCGCTGCGGCGTCCTCTTCGTCAACACCGACGACAGCGGCAACATCACGTCGATCAACGTCAAGCACAGCATGTTCCCATACGTTGAAATGGTTGCTTTTCCACGCCGCGATGAAGATCCGGTCACCGAGTGACCTAAATGCCAGGGTGGGTTTACCCGCCCTGTCACGCGGCCACGGGTAGGCATCAGATTGAACGCAATCGACCATCGGAAAGCGAAGCTTGCCGCTTCACCTCATTTCAACTAGTTTCAACCCATATCCCTCAGAGAGGACATTTTAGAAATGCCCAACGAAGATATTTTGACCGTGAAAGAGCTCGCTGAGTATCTCAAAATCGCTGAGAAAACGGCCTATCGGTTCGCATCTGAGGGGAAGGTTCCCGGGTTCAAGGTGGGAAGCGCATGGCGGTTTCGCAAAAGCGAGATCGACCGCTGGATTGCCGAGCAAGAACAAAAACAAGAAGGGGAGCAAAAATGACGGGTCAACAACAGGCTGAGGCATTGCGGCGAGAAATCTGGCAAATCGCAAATAGAGTGCGAGGTGCGGTCGATGGCTGGGACTTCAAGCAGTTCGTCTTGGGCGCGTTGTTCTATCGCTTTATCAGTGAGAACTTCACAAACTATATCGAAGGCGGGGACGACAGCGTCGACTATGCTGGCATGTCGGACGCTGACATCCCTGATGAAGTTAAAGTTGATGCGATCAAGACCAAGGGATACTTTATCTATCCCAGTCAGCTCTTTCAAAATGTGGCCAAGACCGCGAACAAGAACGACAGCCTGAACACCGACTTGGCAGAAGTCTTTTCGGCGATCGAGACGTCAGCGAGTGGCTACCCGTCGGAAGAAGACATCATTGGCCTCTTTGCTGACTTCGACACCACCAGCAACCGCCTTGGCAACACGGTTAAGCAAAAGAACGAGCGTCTGGCGGAAGTACTCAAGGGCGTAGAAAGCGTGACGTTGAACTTCGATGAGAACGAAGGCGACCTTTTCGGCGACGCCTATGAGTTCCTGATCTCGAACTATGCGGCCAACGCGGGCAAATCAGGTGGTGAATTTTTCACGCCAACCCATGTGTCCAAGCTGATCGCGAAGCTGGCATTGCACAAGCAAACCAGCGTCAACAAAATCTATGATCCGGCGGCGGGGTCTGGCTCTCTGCTTCTGCAGGCTAAGGATGAGTTCGATAAACACATCATCGAAGACGGCTTTTTTGGGCAGGAGATCAACTATACCACCTATAACCTCGCCCGCATGAACGTGTTCCTGCATAACATCAACTACGACAAGTTCAACATTCAGTACGGCAACACGCTGGAAGAGCCGCATTTTCTTCATGACAAGAAGTTTGACGCCATTGTCTCGAACCCGCCGTATTCCGTGAAATGGAAGGGCGCGGATGACCCGACGCTGATCAATGACGACCGCTTTGCCCCTGCAGGGGTGCTAGCCCCGAAGTCTAAGGCCGACTTTGCCTTTGTCCTTCATGCGCTGCACTACCTTTCCGCCAAGGGACGGGCCGCAATCGTTTGCTTCCCCGGTATCTTCTACCGGGGCGGGGCAGAGCAGAAGATCCGCAAGTATCTGGTTGACAATGACTTTGTTGAAGCGGTGATCGCACTCGCGCCAAACTTGTTCTTTGGGACCACGATCGCAGTGAACATCTTGGTGCTTTCTAGGAAGCAAAAAGCCAACGCCGTGCAGTTCATCGATGCGACGGGTGAGGAGTTCTTCAGAAAAGGCACGAACAACAACTTCATGGAAGACCGGCACATTGCCGAGATCATGAAGATGTTCGACAACAAAGAGAACCTGTCTCACGTGGCCGAAACCGTCCCCTACGACACGATTGTCGAGAAAGACTACAACCTGTCGGTTAGCGCCTATGTTGAGCCCAAGGACACCCGCGAGCGTCCTAACATTGAAAAGGTGAATGCTGATCTGGTAACCACTGTAGCCAAGATCGACCAGCTTCGTGCAGATATCGAAGCAATTGTTGCGGAGATCGAGGCATGAGCAATCGGGGCTTTCTGGAAAAGCTGCTGAATGGGGCATCGGTAGCGTGGAAGCCGTTGGGCGATATCGCTCAATATTCCAAGACGCGTATCAGTTCTGAGCACCTCGACAAGACAAGTTATGTGGGCGTGGATAACCTTCTGCAGAACCGAGCGGGAAGGGTTGATTCAAGCTACGTGCCCACTTCGGGCAATCTGACGGAGTATCGGGCGGGCGACATCCTAATCGGGAATATTCGCCCCTATCTTAGGAAGATCTGGCTTGCTGACCAAACAGGTGGAACGAACGGCGACGTTTTGGTCATTCATCCAACAGACGACGTTGTTAATCCGCGCTATCTGTATCAGGTCCTCACAGATGAAAAATTCTTTGAGTACAATATTCAGCACTCCAAAGGCGCAAAAATGCCTCGCGGCAGCAAGCCACAAATTATTCAATATCCGGTGCCCGTCCCATGCCCGGAAGACCCGAAGAGGTCGCGTGATATCCAAGCAGAGATCGTTCGGATTTTGGAGAGCTTCACCGAGCTGACAGCCGAGCTGACAGCCGAGCTGACAGCCGAGCTTGAGGCTCGCGCTAAGCAGTACGATTACTATCGCCAGAATTTACTAACTTTTGAGGATGCTGAAGTGGAGTGGACGACGGTCGGTGACGTCGCAACGCTGCGACGTGGGCGAGTCATGTCCAAGGGGTACCTATCTGAAAACGCGGGTGAATTCCCTGTGTATAGTTCCCAGACGGCTAACGACGGGATGATTGGCAAGATCGGTTCGTTTGATTTTGATGGTGAATACGTAAGCTGGACTACTGATGGAGCGCGTGCCGGAACGGTGTTCTATAGAAATGGAAAATTCTCAATCACCAATGTTTGCGGTGTAATGAAGAACAATGGTTCCAAGCCTTTAAGCCACAAATTCCTTTTTTATTGGTTGTCGATCGAAGCCAAACGGCATGTTTTGTCGGGGATGGGCAATCCGAAACTTATGAGTCACCAGGTAGAAAAAATTCCTTTTCCAATACCTTTTCCGAGTGACCCAGAAAAGTCACTCGCAGAACAAGCCCGCATCGTTGCCATCCTCGACAAGTTCGACACGCTGACCACCTCGCTCAGCGAGGGCCTGCCGCGCGAAATCAAGTTGCGTCAGCAGCAATACGAATACTGCCGCGACCTGCTCTTGAGCTTTCCCAAGCCCGAGGAGGCCGCCTAAATGACCGAGCAGAACGAAGCTCCAGAACCACAAGAAGACAAGCTAAAGGAAATTGCTCAAAAGCTTGTTGACGCGGATAAGAAAGTGCAACTGATCTATGCGTTCAACGGTACCGGCAAGACCCGGTTGTCTCGCGCCATCAAAGAACACCCCTCTCTTGCCCATGAACAAGAAGAAGAGGTGGAGCTGACACAGCGCAAGATCCTTTACTTCAGCGCATTTACTGAGGACCTATTCGTTTGGGATAACGATACTGCCAATGATGAAGTCCGGAAAATAAATATTCAGCCTAACATTTTCACAGATTGGATTTTGAATTCTCAGGGTGACGAAAGGATTATCAAACACTTCCAGCGCTACACAGACGAGCGGTTAACTCCTGAATTTCCCCCGAAGATCGAGCAATTCACTAATAGCGCGGGTAGGCGGGAAAACAAAACCACCTACCCTGAAGTCCATTTTTCACTCAGGGGTGGCAGTGAGCTCAAGCCCAATATTAAGATTTCAAAGGGTGAAGAAAGCAATTTTGTTTGGAGTGTCTTCCTGTCATTGTTGGAAGAGGCGCTGGAAATTCTTCTAGATGATCAAGATGAAAGCGATCGTTTCAAAGAGCTGAAGTATGTATTTATCGACGATCCGGTCAGCTCGCTAGATGAAAATCACCTGATCGAGCTGGCTGTGGATTTAGCAGTTTTGATCAAGTCAGCAAAAGATAGCGGCCTGAAGTTCATCATCACCACCCACAATCCGCTATTTTACAACGTTTTGCATAATGAGCTTTGCAATGACGACACTAGATTGAGCTGGCGTAATGCTCGAGCAAAATCTGAAGCATATCTATTGCAGAAGTTTGAAGATGGGAGTTTTGATCTGCTGCCCCAAAACGATCGCCCATTTTCCTATTACTTACATCTGCTTTCAGAAGTGCAATCTGCTATCGGCAGAGGGAGCGTAAAAAAGTATCATTTCGGATTCCTGCGAAATGTTCTGGAGAAGACAGCGACATTCTTGGGTCACAAAAAGTGGGAGAAATTGCTTCCGGAAACCACTGAGGGAAGGGTTAGCTCACTCGCCTGGCGACATTTAAACTTGGCTAGTCATTCCGCCCATAGCGGCGAGGAAACCGGTGAACTGAGCGCGACAGACCGAGATGAACTGAATAACATCGTCCAGCATATTATTGATCAACACAAATTTAGAGATCAAAACCCAGATGACCAGTAAAACAACACCCATTGCAGAGACGCCTAATTTCATCGTTCTCGATAAGTACACCAAAGAGTGGGACGCTGCCGATCGGTACCAGAGCGAAGATGATCTGGAACGTGAGTTGGTTCAGGACCTGGTCGATCAGGGCTATGAATTTATGCCTGCACTCACGACCCAAGAGGCCATGCTCGCCAACGTTCGGATGCAATTAGAAGAACTGAACAACGTCAAGTTTTCGAATGAAGAATGGAAGCGTTTTGCCGAGACCTTCCTGGACAAACCCAGCGACAACCTCGTCGACAAAACCCGCAAGATCCACGACGACTACATCCATGATTTCGTCTTTGACGACGGGCGCATCCAGAACATCTACCTCGTCGACAAGAAGAACAAGGCGCGTAACAAACTGCAGGTGATCAAGCAGTTCGAGCAAGTTGGCACCCATGCCAATCGTTATGACGTTACGATCTTGGTCAATGGTTTGCCCTTAGTGCAAATCGAGCTGAAAAGGCGCGGCGTGGCGATCCGGGAGGCGTTCAATCAGATCCACCGGTATAGCAAGGAGAGCTTCAACAGCGGAAATTCCCTGTTCAAGTTCCTGCAGCTCTTCGTGATTTCGAATGGCACGGATACCCGGTATTTCGCCAATACAACCAAGCGAAATAGGAACAGCTTCGATTTCACCATGAACTGGGCGAAGTCCGACAACAGCTTGATCAAAGATCTGAAGGACTTCACCGCAACCTTCCTTCAGAAGCGCACGCTGTTGAACGTCCTTTTGCAGTATTCGGTTTTCGATGTCAGTGACACGTTGCTGGTCATGCGCCCCTACCAGATTGCTGCGACAGAACGCATTCTGTGGAAGATCAAGAGTTCATTTGAGGCCAAAAACTGGAGAAAGCCAGAGAGTGGTGGGTTCATCTGGCACACCACTGGCTCTGGGAAGACTCTGACGAGTTTCAAGGCAGCGCGGTTAGCGACTGAGTTGGGATTTATCGACAAGGTTTTCTTCGTGGTGGACCGTAAGGATCTCGACTTCCAGACCATGAAGGAATACCAGCGATTTTCCCCTGACAGTGTCAACGGCTCTGACAGTACGGCCGGATTGAAGCGCAACTTGGGTAAAGACGATAACAAGATCATCGTCACGACGATCCAGAAGTTGAATAATCTAATGAAATCAGAAGGTGACCTGCCGGTGTACGATCAGCAGGTGGTTTTCATTTTCGACGAATGCCACCGCAGTCAGTTTGGTGAGGCGCAGAAGAACCTGAAGAAAAAGTTCAAGCGATTTTATCAGTTTGGCTTCACTGGAACTCCGATCTTTCCGGAAAACGCTCTGGGCGCGGAAACGACCGCCAGCGTGTTTGGGCGTGAGCTGCATTCCTATGTGATCACAGACGCCATTCGCGACGAAAAGGTTCTGAAGTTCAAAGTCGACTACAACGATGTACGCCCTCAGTTCAAAGCCATTGAAACGGAACAAGACGAAAAGAAGCTAAGCGCCGCCGAGAACAAAAAAGCGCTTCTTCATCCAGAACGTATTCGAGAAGTTTCGCAGTACATACTAAACAACTTCCGTCAGAAAACCCACCGAATGCATGCAGGAAGCAGTGGCTTCAACGCTATGTTCGCCGTCAGCAGTGTAGATGCGGCCAAGCTCTACTACGAAACCCTAAACGCTCTGCAAGCAGACAGTGAAAAGCCGCTGAAGATCGCGACGATCTTCTCGTTTGCAGCCAATGAAGAGCAAGACGCGATCGGGGACATTCAGGACGAGAGCTTTGATGTGTCGGCGATGAATAGCAGTGCGAAGGAATTTTTGAGCGCCGCAGTCGACGACTATAATGCCTTTTTCAAGACGAATTTCAGTGTCGATAGCAGTGGTTTTCAGAACTACTACCGCGACCTTGCCAGCCGCGTTCGCTCGAAGGATATCGACCTGCTAATTGTCGTCGGCATGTTCCTTACTGGCTTCGATGCTCCGACGCTCAATACCTTGTTTGTTGACAAAAACCTCCGCTACCATGGCTTGATGCAGGCATTCTCTAGGACCAACCGGATCTACGATGCGACCAAGACATTCGGCAATATTGTAGCGTTTAGGGACCTTGAGCAAGCGACAGTTGATGCGATCACTTTGTTCGGTGACAAGAACACAAAGAACGTCGTGCTGGAAAAAAGCTACGACGAGTACATGAATGGTTTTGTTGATCAGGAAACCGGTGCGGCGCGACGCGGGTTCATTGATGTTGTAATGGAGCTAACCGAACGCTTTCCCAATCCGGACGAGATAGTCAAAGAAGAAGACAAGAAGGAGTTTGCAAAGCTCTTCGGTGAGTATCTGAGGGTCGAAAATGTGCTTCGGAACTACGATGAATTCTCAGCATTGAAGGCCTATAAGGGCCTAGACCCAAAAGATGTGGATGCCGTCGAGGAGTTTAAACAAAAGCACTACTTGAACGATGATGACCTTCGTGACTTGGAGGCAATAAACTTACCCTCAGAGAGAGCGGTTCAAGATTATAGATCGTCGTACAACGATATTCGCGATTGGCTACGTCGAGAAAAGTCGTCGGCTGAGCAAGAACAGAACACTATCGAGTGGGATGACGTCGTTTTTGAGGTCGACCTTCTTAAATCGCAAGAGATCAACCTCGATTACATCCTCGAGCTGATCTTTGACAAGAACAAGAAAGTGAAGAGCAAGGGAGATCTGATTGAAGATGCTCGCCGTGTTATTCGCGGCAGTCTTGGCAATCGGGCAAAAGAGAGTCTGGTAGTGGACTTCATCAACCGGACTGATCTCGATCAGATTGATGACAAGGCCGGTGTAATCGACGCATTTTTTTCATTTGCCCAAGCCGAGCAACGCAAGGAAGTCGAAGAACTTATTAAGTCAGAAGATCTAAATTCTGACGCCGCGAAGCGTTATATTTCGGCTTCTATAAAACGCGAATTTGCAAGTGAAAACGGTGCCGACCTAAATGCCATACTTCCCAAAATGAGCCCACTAAATCCGCAGTTTCGGACTAAGAAGACGACGGTCTTCGAGAAGATTTCGGCCTTTGTCGAAAAATTCAAAGGGGTCGGCGGGCAAGTCTAGCGAAAGCGTTGGCGCTGCCTAGGAGGGTCGGCTCGCTTCAGCTTGTTGCCAGTCATGGTAGGTCTGCTTCGATCCTTTGACCTTCCACTCCAGGCGGCCGTTGCTGTTTCGGTCTAAGATGACAGCTGCTGCGGCTGAAGGACTATTGAAGGACCAAGGTTTCGTGAACCTGAGTTTTTGGTTGGCGTCAGTGACCAGGACACCGTCTGAGATGAGCTTTTCCTTCAAGCTGCCGTAGCTTTGTTGGACATATCCGGTCTCGGTGAGTGCCTCCGACCCTTCCAGTACGACAAATTCACCATCTTCTTCGACAGCCGTCGCTTTGACGCCGCTCTTGTGGCGGATCTCGAACTGCACATCACCTTCTGTCCGCTCATCGACCGGCTTAGCTGTCTGTGTCAACGCACGCGGTTGTGGTTTGAGCATTTCTAGGCCGATCACGGGCAGGATGATGCGCAGGTTTGAAAGAAACTGCTCCATATTGGCGACGTCGGCCTCTGGTAATCTTCGTCTGGTTGTGTCCGGCTGAGTGCCATTGTCCAACGTGACGCGGCCTGCTTGGGCGGCTTGTTCTATAAGCCGCGCCACAAGGTATTCCGCGTGCCCTTTGGATAGGTCATCGTCACTTGTTGTGATGGTGATGGCCGTTTCCCAGAAGTCTCTTTTGATTGCGCTTTGCTTGATCCCGGTGTTTGTCAAAGGTGTTGTCCGCCGATTTCATGCGGCGTCTCTGATTTCAGGGACGCTAATTTCGGTTTCAGGATTAAGCCAGACAGGACCGGCGGGTTTCCAGTTGCGGGTTTTTCCTGACCAGCGTTCCGGTTTTTGCGCACGTGCATTTGCATAGAGAATGGCTCGGTTTGCCAGCGTTGCGCGATCATGTCCGGCGTGGCGCGCGTCTGGGGTTACGAAGCGGATGGCGCTGTGCAGGTGCTCGCCGTTATACCAACTGGCGAAGGATTTCACCCAGGCCTGTGCATCGGCCCTCGTGGCAAAGCCCTTGGTTGGCCATTCCGGGCGATATTTGCAGGTTCGGAACAGCGCTTCGGAGAACGGGTTGTCATTGCTCACGCGCGGGCGGCTGTAGGACGCGGTGATGCCCAACTTTTCCATCGTCACCTTCATCGTGGCACCCTTCATCGGGCTGCCGTTGTCAGCGTGCAGAACCAAAGGACGCATGAGGCAGCCCTCGGCCAACACCGCCTGTTGGATCAGGGCGGCGGCCAAGTCCGCACTTTCGCGCTCATGTACCTCCCAGCCGACGATTTTCCGGCTGAAGATGTCCACGATCAGATACAGGTAGAAGAACATGCCCGCGACCGGTCCGGGCATCCAGGTTATGTCCCAGGTCCAGACCTCGCAGGGCGCGCTGGCCTGATAGCTGGTGGGTGGTTTGCGCCGGACTGGCGGCTTGGCCCGTCCCCGGTAATGCTGTTGTCCATTTGCGCGCAAGATGCGGTAGAAGCTGGACTCAGACGTGAGATACCGTCCTTGGTCTGCCAGTTTTGGTACGATCTGACTGGGCGGAAGGCTGGCTAACTCCTTTGAATTACATAGCGACAGCACTGCCGCGCGTTCAGTCGCGCTCAACTTGTTTGCCGGCTCCGGGCGCGGCACAAGAGGGCGCTGATCGGCGTGTATCTGGCCGTCTTTTGTCCAGCGTCGCAGGGTGCGGTCACTGATATCCAGCTCGGAACAGGCTTTGGCGCGCCGCGCACCAGCAATGACGGCCTCATTGATCAGAACAACTGCGGTTTGGCGATGTGGGGTGCTGATCATGCGTCCTCGTCGCCCCCCCAGATCGCGTGAGCCTTTTTTCGCAGGACCAGAAGCGCTGCTGTTTCGGCTAGTGCGCGGTCCTTGCGGGCCAGTTCCCGCTCCAGATCCTTGACCCGTTTCTTCTCTTCCTTGGTCGCCCGTCCGAGACGTGCCGTGCTGGCACGGTCCCAGTCATTAGCCTGTTCACACGCTGACCGCCATGCTGCGATCTGCGCCGGATAAAGCCCACGCTTGCGGCAGTATTCAGCCAAATCGACCTCATTGAGAGCCGCCGTTTCCAGCACCGCTGCGAACTTGTCACGAGACGACCAACCCTCGGGCCCAGCGTCAGCGTCAGGCAGAAGCTGCCCCTTGCCGCGCGCATCCGCACGCCACTTGTGCAGCGTTGCCTCGGAGATTCCTTCCTCCTGCGACAACTGCCGAATGGCTATGTTTTTGGGTGGAAGCATCCGCTTCAGCACAGCCGATCTTCGTTCCAGTGAATATCCCAAATCATTGTCCTATCCCGCCCACCTGAGAAATAGAGGAAAAGTAGAGCAGCGGACAACTTCCATGACACAGGGGGGTCCTCTCAGCCACGGAGTTTCCAGAGCCAATATAGGTGCGGGTTGCACCGGTTTTTTCAGGATCGGGACCCGACAGTATGTAGATGCCGGTCCGATCGACCTCGTCACGAGCAGTAAGGTCACCGAAAGCGAAAGCCCCGCTTACAAAAAATAAACCTGTCCAACCATGGATCGTCGCTTTTCTTAACCCGGTTGGTTTCCCGTCTACGAGGAAAAGCTGGATTGTTCGACCGAATGAGCCCTGTGCTTGCACGATTTCTTCCCTAAAAACATGATTCTAACAATTTCTTGCGCAGCACACTTAAAACACGAATTTACATGATTGTCGTCCCGAGAGGACGGCTTGTCAAAAACGGACTGTAACGGGGCTCAACAGGCCTATGGCCCGCTTACCCCGATCCAGACATCATTCCTTTTGTTTGGTCCGCCCAACATCCCTGACCGTGGCGGTCAACCTTAGTCCATCCCCAAAAACAGCCACCAATTTCCCCTGTCTCGCAAGCGAGCCATTCCGCGCGCGGCAAATTGGCGTCGGTTTTCGGCGCAGACATTTTCTTCGCAAATGTGGCCGATTGACAGCCCCGTTCAGGGCCGTGGGTCAGGCTTTGCCCTCTCCCACTCTGTTCCGCCGAATACATGCGTATTCGGTCAGATCAGGTGGCCGAGGCGCAGCCCATCTGCGGAAGGAAGGCACCAAGCCTTGCCCGCGTCACTTTGAACAGGAGGCCACAAATGGCACCGAAATTTGATGTTTATGCCCATGTCACCGACACCATTATTGCAGAGATCGAAGCAGGCACGCCGCCATGGCGCAAGCCGTGGACTGGTAGCGCGTCCGGCATTGCCTTGCCAACCCGTCACAATGGCGAAGAGTATCGCGGGATCAATATCCTGATGCTCTGGGTCATGGCGGCAAAGAACGGTTACGTGTCCAGCCGCTGGATGACCTATAAACAGGCGCAAGAGTTAGGCGGTCAGGTTCTCAAGGGAGAGACATCCTCGACCGTTGTCAAATACGGCACATTCACGCGAGAGAACGATTTTGGCGTTGAGGAAGAACTACCTTATGCGCGCGCCTATCGCGTATTCAATGCGGATCAGATCGAAGGTTTGCCCGAGGACTATTACATCCGGCCCGAGGCCCCGCGCGACCTTGGGACAGGGGAAGATCCAGAGCTTGAGGCGTTTTTCAGCCGGACAGGGGCGGAGATCCTCACCAGTGACGATCCGCGCGCCTATTACAGCCCCGCAAAGGATCACATCCACATGCCGCCGATTGCCACGTTTCACGATGCGGCAGGCTATTATGGGACGTTGGCCCATGAGGTGGTCCATTGGACCGGCAGCGAAAAGCGGCTGGAGCGGATCAAGAAATTTGCGAACCGAGAGGCCTACGCATTCGAAGAACTGGTTGCCGAGATTGGAGCCTGTTTTCTGGGGGCACGGATCGGCGTAGCGCCGGAATTTGGCCAAAGCGCAGCCTATGTCGAGGGTTGGCTAACGGCCCTCAAAGAAGACAAGCGCTCAATTTTCCGCGCAGCGTCGGAGGCGCAGAAGGCGGCTGACTACTTGCTAATCGCGGCAGGCACACCCGAGGAGGCTGCAGCGTGAGCACCCTCGCGATCTTGCCCCCGATGACGTGCCGCAAATGCGGCGCATCAAACCCAATGGTATTTCTCGCGCCCATCGTAATGGCGGGCGCGGGAACCTGCATCTGCTATGCATGCGCACGCGCCAGGCGCTGGCTGGACTCCGACGGCAACCTCAAGCCCGGGATCGAGCTCTGATCTGATCCAAAGCACCGCACCCATCCCAGTAGGGGGGGGCGGATTGCCGAAGCCAAAAAATTGTCCGGTTTGACGCCGGAGCAAGCCCGACTGCAAACCGGACTGGCGCTATCCGCGCAGGAGTCGCAGCCTTTGGGTGCGGCGGTAGGGCATCTCACAAAGGCATCCAGTTCTGCCTGAATATTCTGGCGCGTTCGCAGTGGTGCAGCAGCCGACTATTCATGTCATCAAGATGGACGGGGAGCGCTCTAACGCCAAGACGCAGCATTTCGGGAACTGATTGAACAAACGCAGTTTTTGCGGGAGTGTCACGAAGAGGAATCAAAGAGGACCGCAAGGGTTGGAATCATGAACTTCAAGACCGAGCTTTCAGAGCAAGAAGAATACCGCGTGGATGAATATCTCGCCCGTGTGCAGGGCGGCACTATTCCCAACATCGAAGCGCTGGATGGCTTCTTCGCCGCTTTGGCCTGTTGCCCGGACCTGATCATGCCGAGCGAATATATGAGCATTCTGCAAAGTGGGGAAACGGAAGACGGCGATCTTATTTTTGACGACCTGGCTGAAGCTCAGGAATTCTCTGAATTGGTCGGACGTCACTGGAACCATGTGAACCGCCAACTTGATTCCGCCGACGTCTACCTTCCCCATCTTTACGAGGATAAAGCAGGAAACGTTCAGGGCAACCACTGGGCTCAAGGCTTCCTGACTGGTACGAACCTGCGTTATGAAATCTGGCGCGAGATCATGGAAGATGAGGACGAGGGCGGGGCAATGGTGCCGATCTGGGCGCTCGCCCATGAGCATCACGAAGATCCCGAGATGCGGCCTTACAAAGAGCCCATGAATAGCGAAATGCGTGAGAAGCTGGTCATCGGAGCCGCTGCCGGGGTCATGCGGATGCATCAGTATTTTCTGAAGCGCCGCGCTGCGTATACCCCGCCGTCTGGAACATTTGCTCGATCCAGCGCCAAGACTGGTCGCAACGATCCTTGTCGTTGCGGATCAGGTAAGAAATTCAAACAGTGCTGTGGACGGCGATCGATGCTGCATTGATCTTTCCGCTTGGGAGATGCTTCACTGACGGTCAGCAATCATTAAGGCGTTCCAACCCAGTAGCATTCCCATCTGTTCCGGCTAAACGTGATCAGTCGGTATCATCGAGCGCTGGTCCGGCTAGAATAAGATATTGGCACGTCCCATTCGGGACCGGGTCCTGGTCCGACCAGCCGGACCTGAGCCAGCAGGCGCTGTCTCTGCCCATGCGGGTAACGCCCCCTCGTGCAAGATAGAAATGGCGCCTGCGTTCAGGCACGCAGCCAAGTTGGCACGAAGGTCTGCGCAAGGCTCAACGGGCCTTTGGCCCGCTCACCCCTGCGCAGGCGTTATCCTGTTTTTTTAAGAACCGCCCAACATCCCGGTTTCGGAAAGTCAAAAGACAAGCGCCGCATTTGCGTCGTCTTCGCCGTGGACCGTGTCCTCGACCTAAAGGCCTGTGGGCCGCACCATCCCCGCCTGCGATCCTTTGACTGTCCGCTCCCGGGCCGTGGGTCGGGCTTTGCCCTCATCCACTCTGTTCCGCCGGAAACATGCGTT
>Ga0307981_1002281_pt1 | contig 15816 bp, 17 predicted proteins | sample OrgLakmetagen987_FD_201849 | JGI IMG/M metagenome (GOLD analysis project Ga0307981, IMG submission 201849) | Saline water microbial communities from Organic Lake, Antarctica - #987 | ecosystem: Environmental > Aquatic > Non-marine Saline and Alkaline > Saline | place: Antarctica: Organic Lake... | reverse complement strand
AACACGACAGCCATCATTCAAGTCAATTGTTTTCTTTGCCTTCGTGAGCCAATCAACTAGATCTGAAATTCTTTGGATTGGATAGGCCCTCTTCCTTTTAGAATGCAGTGCGAAAATCCCACTCCTTCCACGGGATCCTTTGAGGGAAGGCACTTCATCGTAGGCAGTGAGAACTGCTTGCAGCATCCCGCCAGCGGCGGCTCCAAGATCAAGGACACTCCATCCTTCTTCAAGAACATTTTCTTTGAAATACTTAATGATGGATATGTGGTGGGCTGCCAAAACAGCTTCGCCCTGTGTCTCCTTAATTTTAGCTTTGAACTTTGAAGATTTCTCATAGTGCTTAATTTCATTTTTCAATTCTTCCTCTTCTTCAGCACTTTTAGGAAAGCATTTGTTGACGATGTCTTCAATAGTTTCTCTTTCTAGAGAATTATTATTAGCAGCAGTAGTACTAGTGGCGATTTGGGTAATGAAAGGAGTTGAAGATTCCACATCATTTCCAAGAGGTTTGTGATTGTAGTAGACATTCTGCATCACGATTAGAACTGAGAGCAATGCAACAAGGAGAAGCGGATTGAAGAATGATGAGTTCAACCTCCTCTTGGTTTCACCGAATCTCATGCTGTTGGTATTGTTGTTATTAGCTGGTAATGCTGTTGCCCGCTGTACACTGTCAACTTCGCTGTTCCTCTTATATATGTGCTTTGCTGTAAGCATTTTGGTGTAAAACTAAAGCTCGTTCATTTCGACAATTGTAAGTTTTATGAATTCATTCCGTATCTCTCTTTTACCAACGGTACGAATAATATGTCCACCCCCCCCTCCCACCACGCGGCCCTACGTAAGCGAAGAGGAGACAACAACAACAACAGTAGTAGTAGTAGGGAGGGAGGGGTCGCCAAGCTCCGTTTTTTTCTCTTTTTTTTCTTTACACTCTTTACACTACACAATTTCTCTCCTCCAATCAAAAACCTGCAAATGTGTAACAAAAGAACATCACTTGCTATCACTTGGCGACCCCTCTATTGTGTACACATACGATAGCAGCCACAAAACCAGTAAGGTGATCCTTATTGGTCTCTAGTGGCTAGTGCTTCTGCAGTCAGTCTTAACAGGTTATGAGCCCGAACGCGGTACCTTCTTGGAATCCCTCTACGATCCCCGTGTGACGTAGTGAAATTTCAAAAAGCGACCAATTTCTCTTCTCACTAACGAAGCGCAGTTATCAGTTAGTGTGTGTTTGCAATGAGAGTGACAGCGCCCTCTGTAGATGTTGGTCCGTCATCGGAAGTTTAGGCACGGCTTCCATCCCAAAACAGTACAGAAACTCATCCATTCTCGAGAGTCAATCTGGTTCCTTCCAACTTCCAAACATCCAAAAGAAAGTTCATCTGTCTTTCTAGCAAGAACTGTCCAAAAACTAGCATCTGCCCTTCTCCTTCAGTAACCCTAATAAATCAGGGTCAAGGGGGGTATTGTGTACAAATACGAAAGCAGCCACAAAACGATCGTGGTCATCAGTGATACACATGCGATACTCCCCATCAATACATAAGTATCTCCCGCTTCAAATATCCGTCGTTTATCATTTGCATTGTGCAAGCACTTCAAATTTAATTTTAGTCAAGGGGACGATGAATCCCCTGGTAGAGCTGAATGAAGTGGAATGGGCCGATTTGGGGAATGAGCGGAAAGAGTCGGTTTACGCTTATGTGTTTGGGTGTGTCGATGGTTATTATGATTGTGATGATGGTGTTTTATAGTATGTGTGGGTGGCTGGCATAGCCCAATACCCATTGTTTGTTTTATTGGTGTGTTCGTATTGTGTTTCTTAATGATGGTCAAAGAGGCCGGTATAGATATCATCTTGATTCAGCATGCTGCCGGCACTGCTTTTTGACGATGTCGATGCCGATGTTGTTGATGCTGCACTACCACTAGCACCTGGTTGTCCATCAGCAGCAGCAGTTGCAGCGACAGCACACAAGTAAAATAATAATAACTCTTTTTTAATATCTAGTGATAGATGTGATATTATTGCAATCAAAGAAAAATGTAAAGAAGATTTACTTTTTTCTTTACACTACACGTTACATTTTCTTTGCGCCAATCAAAATGCAGAGAATTTGTGTAGTGCTGCAATATTTGTTTTGACTGTACCAAGTTGTAATTGTTTAAGCAGGTATGTGCTCACAAAAATCCAGTACTTACACCTGAGACACAAACCACATCATGCCATCTATCAAGAGAATTTTCTTGTTCATGCAGGCGAACTTCATGATCTATTTCACAATCGTTATCTACAACTTTCACCTGCAGAATCCAACCGCCCTCAATGAATGATTTATTTTCCAGCAATCTTGTGATGAATTCTAGTGCTACTGACAATACTGATGACCCAAATCACATCACATCAGTAGCCAACAAGGAGGATTTAACTGTCAAGAAGTATCAGGAATACATCCCGTCCATCGTCGAAAATTATCTGATGGAAAACCTTGATAATCTCGGATACAACACAAATACCTCAAACCCTAGTGGATGTAAGATCTGGCAAGATCAAACTGCCACTACCCCCGCAATACATTCCTTGCTCGCCTCCTACTCAGCAGATCTTAAAAATTATACCGGCATCATCAAGAAATTTAAACAAATCCCTGACCTACTCAAAATCATTCAGAAGACGAACAGTCATGACATATGTCACACCGCTAGACCCCACCCCCATGGGATCAAGGCATTGTTCCCGAGCAATCAGTTATCCCTTAGTGATTCAGGGTATGTTGAACCTCTCACCACGCCTATGCGCCACCATGACTTCTGTACACATGGCAGAAGATTAATGACATTGGAATACCTCGTCCATGACTTTGAGGCCATGTGCCGAAAGCTCAAACCAACATCGAAAAGAATTTTGATTGATATGGGCGCATCATTAAGCTTTCATGGTGAAAATACCAAATCACCTCAGCCTATTGTGGAATTACTGAATTTGTATAAGAAATTTGGATTCAAGTTTGATCATATTTATGGCTTTGAGGTCACTTTCACGGACCCAAAGGAAGTTTATGAAAATTTGTTGCCGGAGGAGTATTTGCCAAACTACCATTGGATCAATGTTGGTAAGAGAATGCCCAATATATTATTCTCTCATTCCTCCACTAGAATGCGATCTAACAAAACCTGGCTGCTTCTGTACACACTGCTCTTTACACTATACTCTGCTATGCTATGATATGCTGCTGATTCATGCACTGGTGTACATTATAATAATTATTGTTGTTTTCATATTCATGACATGCTGAACAATAAACCACAGGTGTGAATAGTGCAAAAGGACATAAATTGAATCCACTCCATTCAATCCTCAAATCCTTTGACGAGGATGACTTCATTGTTGTAAAACTTGATATTGACACCGGTTCCATTGAAGTGCCACTTGCCACGCAATTGTTAGAAGACGAAGACGGCATTTATCACAAGCTCATTGATCATTTTTACTTTGAGCATCATGTGCACATCAAAGAATTAGCGCCTTATTGGGTTGATACCATGCAGGGATCAATCAAGAATACTTTCGATTTATTTTATGGGTTGAGGAAGATGGGTATTCCAGCTCATTTTTGGCCTTGAAAGAGAACTCGAACTACTACTATTATTTGTATAGGCAGTAGTTTAAATGCTGAAGACAGCTTTTAAATGTGATGATATTAATTGCAAGCGGAAACGCCGTGTATTTCAATGCTTAATATGACACCTATTACTCTTGCGTACACACCCTACTACTGTGGTAATCCATTAAAACTAGAAAGACAAGATGTCAAAGACTGGTAGCAGTTACTCACTCTAGAAAATCTCTTCGCATGCCCAAAATCAAATGCCTCCGGGCACCGCACCCGATCATAATCAGGCTTTACTGGATCACATTGTTCGTTCCAAGAGCGTCCATCTCGATATTCATACATCATACACATGATTTAGCTTCTTTACATCTAATGGTGTTTACAAAAACAAATCATCAATTTACGATAATGGGAGAGACCTCTGCAGTAGTGATTAATGATAAATATAATAACAAAGAACAGAAAGAACTGAACAGATCTTATTCTTATTAGTCAGACCAATTTTGAAATTGAGTCTCTCATTTCAGATAATGTCATTAGTCGCCAATGTGTTTCAAGATTGCTAATGAGTTTTTCCATTGCCTCTCCAGCGAGACGATGCTTAAGAGACGCTTTTAAATTATGATACACATCCCGAGACTCTTCAAGCACAAGGTTGATATTCTTTCCATTGATGATGAGTCTCATAATTTCAATTGTTTGAGAATGAGAATGGAAATCCCAAGTAATGTCAACTAGATGCGCATCCCGCAGGTAATGAAGGCATTGAAGCGCGTTCGCATCTTCAGCTGTTATATTCACTTTCTGGGGAGGTAGAAGGAGTGCTTTCATCTATCTCACTGTATTTGTGTGCCATTCACCCTCGTGCTTGAAGAGTTCGTCCATTATGATAGATGCCACTGTGTGCTTCACTACATACCTTGCGGGAATACAGCTTCGGATTCCTATCCTGGCTGAGACTTAGTGGATTATCATCCATAATGGAGATGGATACTTTGACCTCCTCATAGAAATCAGGGTATTCAGAAGAATATTGTGTATTGGATGGTGTTTGGTATTCCCATAAAAGCTCATTCACCAATTCTGCATCGTAGAGTTGCTGGAGGCACTGTATTCCGTGATATCTTTGGAGGTTTCAATTCAAACTTTTTCATTCTTTTCCTTTCGTAGTGTAATAATTCGCTGTCATAGCATGGCTGACTTGAGGTGTCCATACCCAACGGCATTTCTTCATCATCGTTCGCTTTTGCGTTATTTGCTTCATTGATCTTTTTTCATATCTCGTATCTTGTTTTCAATGACTATCTGTCATCATCTGTCATCTATTGCTGATAAAAGACAAAGAAGTAAATAATAAATGCTGTATGTTCTTCTTCAGTTTTCAGGAGAAAAGGCAGAAGAAGGCCTATTTTCATTTACTTAACAAAATATTTGGCGCTAAAAAGGTGTGTGGCACGTAAAAGTGTTCTTAGTTTTATTTGTCATTTGTTAACGTCGGTGGATAGAGGTGGAAAGGCGTGGAAAGTCATCAGTCATCAGTCATCAGTCATTGTCGATAGTCCAAATAGAAGGTGGTCCTTTCTTCTTTTCTTTTCTTTTCCTTTCTTTCTTTTTCCAATCATTTTCATTTCTCGGACATCCGATCTCCTCTTTTGATCCATCCTTGATTTATTTGATCCAACCTATCGCTTGATCCAACCAACATCATCCGACAGCGCGAGCGACGAACTAGAGAAGAGGTGGTTGTTGTGTGTTGTTTATTATATGTAGTTATAACTGTTGACTATTTATTAGCTATTAACTATCTATTTCTTGGCTATCATCCATCATTGCCAGTCATCGCAACAGTAAACTGATAAAGCCAAGGAAAGGGGAAACACTATCTGCTTGACTATCTGCTTGACTATTTTCAAGTTGCTATAGCTGGCCAGTCACCATCATCACCATCACCATCACCATCACCATCACCATCACCATCACCTGCAAGCACCAATAATGTCATCATCTCAAAACAAAGAAATAGGATCAGCGGCTAACAAACCAGGCGCTGATCCTTTCCTCGCTAACGATTTCTACCCATTGAAGCATGCACATAACGCCATAATGGCTGCTCTTCGTGCCGACGAATCAACCCCTGATGCCGACCTCTACAGGCGAATTGCTTCCAATTCATCCAATGATTCGAGCCAGAATCAATGTCATTTGTATCGTTCTGCTGGAATTAATCCAGAGGGGCATGCACGTCAGGGGACCGATGCAGGAGATACTCATAATACAGTCCATCATGAAAACTCCATCCCTTTGCCGCCGTACCTTACCAACATCATCAAGGAGACAAAATTATCATCCCTCATGGGAATGCTCCCTCAAGGAAACATGGTATGGGTTAGTGTAGATGATGCGCTCTACATTTGGGAATATGGATCTCTCAACGGAGGCAGAAAAAAGGAAGACTTTGTATGTTTTCAGGTTCCCAGTGGACAATGCGTTGTCAGTGTTGGAATTGTTACCCCCAAACCTGGTAAGTTTGTTATTCTACTGTTGCTATGCTATGGTATTAGTACCTGTACGATCCTTTTATTTCGAAGAGATTCCATCGCACTGGCATCCTCATGCATCCAGATGACACAAATGATTTGGTTCTGATCTTTCCTCTTCTCTAATCTCTAACCTCTCCATCTCTATATCTCTATCCTATCCGTATGTACCATTCATGCAACGCAGGAGTCTTCAAAGATATCGTGGAATGGTGTCTCGTGGTCACCACACCCGAGGAAGCAATCATATGTGCACTGGCAAGGGAAGCAAACGACACAAACGCTATATCCTACAATCAAAATCAATCATACAACTCCGATGATTCACACCTTGTACTCATTCCTACACGCTACGAAATACCCACCGACTCTGTGCCCCTACTCTCCATCTGTGGAACTGATAATGGCAGAATATTCATTGGAGGATACGATGGCTGTCTTTATGAAATGTCCTATGAAGCACACTTGGATAAGAATCAGTATTCAGGGAAATTTTACAGTGACCAAGATTATAGTGATGATTACGAATATGATACGTCGTTTGATACAGCATCTATAACAAGCACCATCGCGACAACTGGTAAGAGAGCTTTGTCCACTCTGTTATTTGGACCCACTTCTCCGTCAGAAATGAGATCCAAAAAGTGTCGCAAAGTGAATCATTCGTCGTTTGCGCCTCCTGTGGTATCTGCTTTCATTCCGGGTTTTGTTTTGAATGCAAGCTCGGCGGTGTTTGGATCTAGTCCTACCTTGCAAGGGGGTGCGATCGTGAATTTGACATTGGATCATGATCGAAAAACTATGTATGCTTTGACTGCCGAGGGGTACATTCATGCATTTGATTTAGATAATAGTGCCAAGTCAACAGGGAGTTATGGACTCATGAATCATCCTCCGAAATGGTCTTGCAGTGTAAACGTCACAAAGTCTGTCAGGAGGTATCTTGATTCTGTATCGCATGGGAGAATGTACCCACCATCGAATATGGGAACTGATTCAGCACTGGCAGCGATCAATTTCCCTGGTGGAGGATCAGGTGCCCAAGCAGGTGTTGGTGGAATGGATGGTGCGCGCTCCATCTTGAAATCTGCAGATGCAGAAGTTTTGAGAAGAAAGTCACAAGCTGGATCTCGGAGATCCGCAAATGGTATATCCAAATCTAAGATGCGACCTATTGCGGAAGGATGTCTCCATCCTATTTCCATTCACGTTGTTCCTGCATCAGAATCTAAATTCTTGACTCTAGTTGCTATTTCATCTGGTGGTCTTCGGTATTATCTTTCGGTTCTTCCGGACGCTGGAACTAGCTATGGTAATGTTAGTGTGAGACCTGGTCGCCGCTTTACTCTTTGTCACATTCGTGCTCCTCCACCATTCACAGTCGGTAACGACCATGATTTATTATTTGATGGGAAACTGACTGCAGATATTGGAACTACGCCAAGAATGAATAACAGAGGGGGCGATTTGAAGGGTCGAGCTACCAAGGGATGCTATGTGTCAGGAACAACAATGTTGGCCGTCGATTGCGATAATCCTAAAGATGAGCACGCCGGGGATTCCATCATGACACTAACAGCTGACTACACACAACAAAGAAAGAATGTAAACAGCGCAAATCGTTCACAACTTGGGCAGTCAATGGGAGTCTATTCAAGCTCGTTCACCTCTAACGGAGTGAATGAAATCGTATCGATGCCGATGGTCGCGAACAAAATGTCGTCAGTTGGAGCATCCGTCTTACCTGGAGGTCATGTATGGGAATTAAATGCAAGCACTCTGAACACGGGTGAACGCAATTCGGTATTGAGATTATTTACGAGGTCAACGACACCTTCATCTACTGGGCAAAGTGGAAAGCTTCCTCCAGCATATTTACCACCATCAACAAAAAGGCGAGGCCTGAATAGATCTACAAATCTCAATGCAAATATGCACTCAAAGTCCTCTCTTGAGACCGCCACAGCTACAACAAGTAAAACTCTTGTTGCCTCTAGTGGTGGCCTAACAGGATTTCTGAAAACTGTCCTGTCTGGGAAGAACAACGTTGTTTCAAGACCTCCAAGCATACCTCAAAGACAACTCAGTGCGTACAGGGTGTCCGAGAGATTTGGGTGCAATAAACTAGGATTCAGTATTCCAGCTCATACCAAACACACGATTGGACGTAGATCGTCATCTGCATTGCAAGCTTCGATACTACCATCAGCTGTATTAAATCCAGCACCTGCACCTCTTTCAGAGATGGCGATGCAGCATCTGGTGACGAATTCACAGAGCGGGGGCATCCTAGCACTCAATTCAGGTGGTATTCATTATTTCACGCAGTCTTGTCCCATCAACAAGCTTGAAAAATTGTTGACTAATTCAAATGTGAGCAACATTGGGAGAGACGAACATGTTAAAACATTCTTCAAGAGCTATGGATATAGTGAAAGCTGTGCAATGTGCCTATCTATTGCTGTTGTTGCAGATGGTAACAATATCGTCGTAAGGAAAGCAATCCAGGCTGCTTTGAGCTACGCACATAGACCAGCACTATTTCTTTCCATTGATGAAGCTAACAGAACTTCTACCTCGTCCGAAAGCATGGGGATCCAGGCAAATAAGCTTGCAGGTTTTGAAGGATATAATTTTTCTTCGTCGTTCTTATGTAATGGACTTGTTTCAATTGTCTCTCGGCTCCTCCGCCCTGTTTGGTGCAAGGTAGCAGTTGTTGTAACTGAAGGCAGAGCCATCCCACCCAGGAAAAAGGGTGGCATTTCTGAGCAATTACCGGCAAAAGTGGAACTGCTGCTAGATCAGAAGACACTCGAAGAAATAAGAAGACCTCTGGCAGCTTTGCAAACCCTGATGAAAGAAATTTTTGGACCTGCAGTAAAGAGCATTCCCGGATTTCATCAGGGCGATACCGAAATGAAGGATATGACAGCTGGACAAGGAACGACTTCAAGCAATCTCATAAGCCAATCTTTGCAATATCAAAATCAAGCAAGATTTCAAAACAACTCCAGGGACCAGCAACCAACTGAAAAAGAGCTGAACACTGCCGCCTGTCAATTGGAAGAGCGGAATATCCACTCCATTTACAGGCTTGTTTCAAGAACTGTGCAGCTCCTAACCCTAGTCGACCATCTTCACCGTGCACATTTCAGTCCCTCGCTTCCAGACGTTGAGTTTGGCCTCATTCATGGTACGAAAACACTTCTTTTGTCATTTTACTTCACTGAGAAATTGTATTTAACTTTATTCCAATCTTAGGGTTAACGTTCTCCCAGCTTGTTACATTCAATGATGCTCAAGATAGAATTGAGGCAATGCTAACAAATCTCTTTAGTGGGTCATCACTTCTCCCCGATCAGCAGGATAGGTCTGTAGTTTCGTCCATAGAATCAGATAATCTGTGTTCCTTACTATCGCAACAGTGTTACATGTATTTCTCTATTGGATCTCGTTTGACTTTCTTGGGCTTTCGAAATGCTGAAGCCGCTCTCTCGACTTCCTCGATGTCAAAGCAAAATGAATATGCATTGATAGCGTCAAACTATCTTCGCGAAGCCTCGAGTCATTGGCATAATGCATCTCATGTAACTGGGCAGTTATCAGAGGTATCTAAAATGTCTCCCACGAACGTGCAGAACACGTCTTTGGGGTACAGCGAACTTGCACTTCGCGCCATTGATAATGCAAGTCCTCTCGCAAGAGCTGTTTCTATACTAATGGAAGTCAATGATGTTGCTGCTGTTGTTGATATTTGTCTCACCTGTGCTAGGAATTTTGATACACATATCATTACAGCTTCCAATGATTTGTCAATGACGGAAGAACTCCTTCCAGGATCTATGATGTCGTGGGAAAGAACCTTGTACCATCGCCATGTGTACGATTCTAATTTTGATAACAATGCAGGTGTAGCAATTACCAATGCGCTTTCGTCAACAACAAATGATGACGTTAAGCGGACTTCCTATGCGTTACTCTATTTCCACCTTGAAAGACTTTTAGAGTCTGCAGCCCAAAAGTCGCAAGAGAACACATTGGTGGAACGCATGCTCTCAATTGCAACATCATCTACTGACACATTATTCATTCGTGGACTTTATGAATACCTTGCTTCATCTGGCCATGTTGATACTTTGCTCAGAATAGATAGTTCAACACTTGAATTGTGGTTACAAAAAAATAGCAGCGATTCCCAACTTTTATGGAGGTACTACACAGTGCACAATATTCACTGGATGGCTGGCGAAGTTGTCTGGAACCGCGCAACAACTGCTGAAAGTATAGTTTCGCTTGAAGAAAGAGTTGAGTGTCTAACAAGAGCAATAGGGTCATATTCCGTCGCCTTACGAGAATCAAACAATGAAAAAGCACTTCTACAACGCCGTATTGCGTCGGGGAATTCCACGTCTAACGATTCCTTATCACAAAGATATGTTGACTCTCCGTCTCGTGACGAACTGCGCAGGGCTGTATCTCAAATCAGTGAACAAATTGACGTAGCAAAGATTCAATCTCGATTACTATCAACGATCTTGTCATCTTCCAATGCTAAGAATATTGACGAAGATCAGATTGCTGAAATAAAAACTACGCTGGTTGATATTTCCAAGATTTATAACGACTTTGCCGCACCGCTCGGGCTTTATGACATCTGTCTTGCCATTTTGCAGACTTGCAAGCATGACGATTCGTCAACCATCAATAAGTTGTGGAAATCGATTCTCTGCGAGGAACTTCTCCCTTGTAGGACTACGAGCAAATATGTACAAGAGTTCCTTGCAAGCCTTCAGAGAGATAGCATGTTGGAGGACGAGGATATTATTCTTTCCAGCACTTCTGTAGCCAAGGAAAACGGCGATCCTTTGATGTTATTTGAAGATGGGGATTGGATCACAAATATCAAAGCAAGAGTTCTTGACCTTGGAAAGGACTTACATGGAAAGGGCACGGACTTTGTTTTTCCTTTGCATTTTATTGCTGAGTGTCTAGAAGGATTGAACCGTGCGTTCAATGCATCCACGCAGAACAAATCGGATCATTGGCCCATCAAGGTATTGGTGGAAAGTGGGGCATCTTTTTTTGTTATCCTAGATGCGTATCATACCGTATTTACGAATCAAAGTGGCAGCGTAAATGCAGCATTGAAGCTTCAAGAGCTGTTCAATATCGGGGAAGTCCTTAAATTGTGGATATCAGCGTGCGCTTCAGGAGTATCCAATGTAAATGAGATCTCCATTAGTGACAATGATTCAAGTAGACGTCAGTTAGACCGCTACTCCCGCAATATTCTATCAGAAATCGATAACTACAAGGCAGAGCTTGAGAGTGTCGTAGGATGCAATGCTGATGAAGTTGGAAGATGCTATGCTCTTTTCAACGATATCGAAAGATCATTGAGGCGGAGAGGATGATAATCAATTAGAGTTAAACTCAAGCGTGCGTCACTAATATTATAATTACATTTCAAAGATGATCCTCAAAATTAGTTAAGGAATTTGTGCTTATTCAATAAACCGTACTCGCCAACAATTGTAGCTCTCTCTTCGGGCTTCCATCGCAAAGACAATTTCATGGCATCAATTGCTGCTTTGTCAATTGTGGCTGGAAATGCAATTTCGTGATCTGGATTTATGATTGCATGCAATTTGGGAATCAAGAGTAGATCCGCAAAAGGAGTCTTTGAGTAACACATTTGGTATAATATGCAACCAAGACTCCAAATATCGGAAGGCTAATGATGGGGAATGAGTTCAGATGATTCAAGAATGATAATTGAACATTTTAAAATGAAAAAAAATAATGACTTACCCTTCCACACTTTATTAAAGCTCCATTTGCTCCTTTGCCGCTGTCCATCATAGACTCAGGCGACATGTAGTTAAGGGTCCCTACATGATTTTCCCTATGAATGTTTGTAGTTTCGTCATTTTGGATTGCCTTTGCTATTCCAAAGTCGATTAACTTCAATACCCCTTTTACAAACAAGAAGTTGGCAGGCTGTGTGCATTCATTTTCAAATAAATGGAGAAAGTTAGCTTGGCAACACAAAATATCTTGTGTCTGCACTCGCAACATTTTAGCTCACCTTCAAATCGCCATGGATTATCCTCTCTTCATGAATGCAGTGGACTGCACTCAGCATCTGCTGCCAAGTAAGCCTTACGAAATTCATATTAACGAACGATCCCTGTTCACCTTTAATTTTCTTAGTCCCTTGCTTTTGAAGCTGTTCGTTGCATTGATGATACGAAGATGAGAATGTAATTGTTTTGGAGTTAAATATCTGCATGCTACCACTCACCACATAATTGAGATCAACTTCGCCTGGTTCCATAACAAGAAAAATCGCCATTCGTTTAATATCAACTTCACTGTCGTAAAGCTGAATAATGGCTTGATTACCTCTTAATCTTCGCAACAGAGCAATTTCGTTTGCATAACCTTCAATAGCTTTCCTCGCCATTCCCGCTATTTTTACTTTTTTTATTGCAACAATTTCGCGATCTTTTGACAACGCACTATACACTTTGCACGACCCTCCACTTCCAATCACTCTAAGCTTAATATATGGAGTGCTATTCACGCTAATTACATTTTCGTAACTAGCAATCTTCCGAAAGTCTGGATGGACCATCGATGAAGGTGATGTCTGCTCCGATGTGCCTTTTGCCGCTGCACTGATATCAAATGACTCGTTGACTTTAATAACTTGTTTTCGTTCAATTGCATCTTTTTTTGTTTTAACAGACTCGCTCCTAGTCGAGCGAGTGGAGCTTTCACGCGAGCCAGAGGATACGTCAATTCTCTGTGAGTAAGCAATACTTCTGGCACAACTGATTTTTCTATCGTCAGGACCAGTTACATCGTGGGGTTTTGCATGGGTCGAACTTTGATTACTACGACTCGAATACTCGCTCGTGAGGGAATTTGTTGATTTCAAGTTGATTCCACTCTTTTCTGTTCCATTTGTATCGTCGTAACTAGATGCGCTCTTATTACTAGGTTGTAAACTTTCACTATGCTGTCTAGACGTGGTCGTATTAAGGCTGATGCTGTGACTTGATTCAAGAATGCCAACACTGCTTGAAATATGTTCTGTGGTAGATTCCTGAATCATGGACATAGCTGGACGAAAATGAGAACCAAATTTCAATGCTGGTGGAACTGCATCTTCCGAGCCATGCAATTTCTTTGTCGCTCTCTGCTCGAGTACCGCATTCTTTGCAGCTTCGTTACTTGGACCATTTGGATTCCAATTGAGAAGATAACTGATATCGTAATTTGGTTCATCTCCCTCGTCTTCTTCCTCGATCGTTTGATCCATTGCTAACACAGTTGATACCCGTTGAGCTCCTCCTTTAATTGCTCCTCGACGCACCCCTTCTCCCAATCTTCGTTTTTTGTTTAGTATTGAGAGCGACGAAGAAACTGGTCTATCTGAGGATTTTGACTCCACATTTGACAGCTCTCTCTTCTTGGTGACGAGAGAGACAAATCTTTCCTTCGACGTGGAAAGACGACTCGTAGTGGGTAATGTTTCCTTGTATATTGCATTTGCACTAGTTTGAATCCCGCTTTTAATGAAGGAACCGGATTTTATGGACTTGCTGTTTGCATCGATATCAGCTTTCATATTCCTTGTCTGCAATAGTGACAGAGGTTTTCCTTTCAGCTTGGGTACCTTACTATTCATGCCTTGAAGATTTTGATTGTGAACATGCACAGAATCAGCACCAGCACAATTTGGAATCAAAATATCGCCCCCTGGGTCTCTGTTCATATCAGTAGCATAAGATGCGTCCGCTGACACTCCAACTTCCAAAGTCAACTGTTGCAAGTAAGACAATAGATATTCTTTTGGCTCGACTCCTTTGTCAATCCCAGTTTTTAGGACTTGAATTGCATTCTCCAAGCTATCCTTTCCTCGCAGAGAATATTCAAATTGTGCCAAGGAAATGTAGAAGTCTGCCTCCTTTTCTCCCATTTTCGTGTGTTGAATATGCCGAAATGTCTTCCTTGCCGCGTCCTCCTGTCCAAATTTCGCTTGGACTTTTGCATACAGGAGCCATATTGTGAATAGATTCTTTAGATCTTCTGCGGATGTTGAATCGTTCACAATAAAGGAAATGAATCTCGACGCTGCCCTCTTGTGCAACCGAATCAAATCTTTGCCTAATCCAGTGGGAGCTGAGAGGTTGAGAAGAATGTGTTACATGACAAAACTAAAACAGATTTTGAAAATATTTCAAGACTCACCCATACTAGACTTTGCGGAACATCCTTCTTCCTCTATTCCTTCTACAGATTCTTTTGCCGCTTCCAACACGATAGACCATTTTTTCAAGTCACTCGCAGCTCCATCACGGTCTAGAGCTATATCTTCGCACAGCCTTCGATGCTCATTGGTAACACTGCTGATATAGTTGGAGTTGGACCCCGATCCGCCTTTGAGACAAAAGAAATTATCCACAGTCTCACTGAAACGAAGAACTCGGCTTGATCTCATGGGAGTTGTGATGGACAGTGAATCGTCTGGACTGGTTCGATCACTGAGTGATGGCATGGGTACTACTGGTACTGGTAGCTTTCGATTGGGAAGAGGGGGAATGCAGTTCTCTTTTCCTAGCGTTGGCCGTGGCCGTTTCGAATAAGAAGGGAGCGGAGGTATCGTTGATTTCTTCATTGACGCTTCTTCTGGTTGTTCCAGTGGTGGTTCGTGGATGCAACAATTGAAGCTACAGGTATCAGATATCATATACGTACTGTACTGTTTATTCCGTCTACCTCCATTTCATGCCCATTTCTCGTTGCTCTCATTGCTTGTCGCTTGCTTGCTCGTTGCTCATTTTGCTAGGTATTGCTGATTAAAAATTAAAAATTAAAAGTCGTTTGCAAAAATTATTCAAAAAAATCTAAACGCATAATGAGCTAATTTAGTAGTATTACTGTCTACTGCACAGCCGTTGCGATAAGTACGTTGTAGAGAAGAAGGAGAAGAACCAACAACCAACAACTCGAGCCGTCGGCCGTCGTCAAAGCTCGTCTTCTCGAGCACCTTCATAGACCTTCATCATCAATCATCAATCTTGCATCAATCATCATCTTGCAAATAATGATGATGTGACATGAACAGCCCATTATGGACTCTGCCAGATGAAAGCAAATACGATTCGTCTCACTTTTCTACTTCTTTTCTGCTACTTACCATTTCGTTAAAATACGTTGTAGATGCCTCTTTTTGTGTAGGACTGCCCCGATCAACATCCGAACCCAATGAGTCCCCTCAGAGTCAGTAAGAATCTGCTAGTCAAATTTTCAACCCTAGAGAGACTAAGGGAACGAGCCTTCTTATCAGCAGACGTATCTATGGACAATTCACCGCTCGAATCGAAACCTGGACCTTGGAGTTTTCAATACGAAATATGTTTGGTTGGGCCCTCCACATATGATCGAGGACACTCGATTGAGGGACCAATACCGTCATCGAGTCGTAGAAATTGCGGCATCCATGGGGATTAGTATAATTTGTGCTCTAAGATGAATAAGAACCTGCATTTGATTTCTGTTTTGTGCTATTTATTGTACGTTTATTGTCATGGTCATTTTCTATTTGTGTTGACCTCTTGGCACAAACTTGAACTACATGCAGT
>Ga0307981_1002279_pt1 | contig 15823 bp, 18 predicted proteins | sample OrgLakmetagen987_FD_201849 | JGI IMG/M metagenome (GOLD analysis project Ga0307981, IMG submission 201849) | Saline water microbial communities from Organic Lake, Antarctica - #987 | ecosystem: Environmental > Aquatic > Non-marine Saline and Alkaline > Saline | place: Antarctica: Organic Lake... | reverse complement strand
TTGTGAGTAAACCTCCGTTGTCGTGGCAGCAATTAATTTTCTGAACACTTTTGACTTACTGGGTACAAATAGGAAAAATCCAAACAATTGAGAAGAGTACCGAAAATAGAATCCCCTGGAATCTAACTCCACGAGCTTGCACCTCTAATGTTAATCCAGATGCGACCTTCCTCCTTCTACTAGTCGTAGCCTCTTTATCTTGTGTTTCTTTAACAAGACTCGACAGGCTGGTTCCAATCTTAGCTTTTACTTCTCTAACATTGAACTCGAGTGAACTTTGAATGGGAGTATCAATCTTCCTCTTCACTTCGGATTTTTCCTCAGCGACAGAATTGGAAGATCTCCGACGTTTAAAATTGGATGATGTTGAACTATCACTTTTGACTTGCAGTCTTCTTTTTCTTGTTCGGCTTGACTTCTTCTGTTGTTTTGACACAGCCCTTTTGATTGTCATCCAGGCAAACACAAACCAGGCAAGAATAAGCAAGATCAGTGCATCCATGAAGACCCATCGTAGAATTTGAACCGTCCTTCTTTCTTGAAGGCATTCAATACTACTGTTTTCACCGAGGCAACGAGAGGAAACTTCAATTTCGCAAACTCCGCGAAGTCCTTGATTGAAATGTTTTCCAATTAGAAGATATACGCACCCAAAAAAAGTATAAAGGTTTGATATGATATGAAGGTACCATTCAACGTTTTTCTTAAATTTGGCTTCTGACATAGAGAGCTTGATGATGCAAAAGTAGTATATGGTCAAAGAGCTTAAGTAGAGGCATGAGCCAACACTGCCCATGTGAAGAAAGCTTCTGTGTAAAAAGAAAAGAAAAAGGGTTCGGTTCTGTGAATTAGACGACATAGTGACGACTGACGACAAAATCACGTGCAAATATTTAAGGTGGACAAGTTTTCCGATGATGCAAAATACAGGCCTTCCCTTCGCAGCACTGATTGCACTGGCGCTGGGCCTACTTACTGTATACGCTTACCCTTGAGTATTGCAAAGGCTAGAATTGATTTCTCTGAAAGAAGCATTTTTCTTTTCGGGCTTCACCATCGTAGATGACATCGCAGCAATTGCATGCATGAAACCGTACACACAGAAGGCAAAAAAAAGTCTCCTGGATGGAGCTGTGAATTTAACTTCTGATCTCAGCACCGAAACCATGAGTACAGCAGTTGCAGTGACGGACAGTGGAGAGGCTAAGAGGGAGGATAATGAAATAGATCTAAGCTGGTAGTATGAGTATTGAAGCATTATCGGTGGATCACGATTGTGGAAGAGAAACAATGTGGATTGGTTTACGATTTACGTCCCCCTGATAAAAAAGAAAAAAGGATAAATAGAAAATTCTTGTGTCAAGTTCAAGTATGTAGTGTCAAGCTATTTATTTATTTCTTATTTCTTCTGTTCGCGGTGGCGGGAAAAACTGGGAAAAACATAAAATCTCGCTTGTTGTCGCCTTGCTCACTTTCTGTCCGACGATAGAGCTTTTGCTACTTGATTCGTACTACCTATCGATGCCTAGCCACACCAACTCGTGCCTCGTGCCTCGTGCCACACACACAGCATACTAAAACATCTCACATATTGTGCTATCTTCTACCAACGAATCCTGATAACATCAACAATATTGAATATACGAGCTACCACGACCCTCTTCAAGTAACGAAGCAAACTGACAATTTTCACAAAATCCATAACAAACGAGATTATTAGATATGACGTCTCCGTACATAACAAAAGATGATGACAATGACATGATCATCTGCAAAGAAACAGAAAGGCTTGAAAATGTTCTACCTCGAGCCAGAGCACTTGTTGTAAGTGCCTTTGCTTTTCGCTGGAATGCTTTACTCCTATCACCGTTTCATCCCGTCTTTCTGACGACTTTTCATTACTATTTGCTAGTTTGATTGTGGTGAGTATTTCCTTTCCTTTTCCAAAGATCTCTGACTTAATATGAATTCTTCTTCTCTAACGAAATATGTATCATCATCATTCCTGACCTAGACGGAACACTACTAGATACGATGCCTATTTACTATGAGTCCTGGAAAACGAGTTGCCAAGAAGTAGGTTTAGATTTTTCAATGGAACGTTTTTATTCAACGGCCGGTATGCCTGTTGTTGATATCTTTAGATTACTAATCGAAGAGCAAGGAAAATACGAACTCTGCGCTCTGAAGTGTGAAGCGAAAAAGAAACAGCATCACGCAGCTTTAGAGGCCCAGGGAAAAGTGGCTGGTCCCATTGACGTAGTTATAGATTTTGTTCATAAATACCATGGTAAAATACCACTTGCTGTTGCAAGTTCTGGTTGGAGAGATCATGTGCTGACGGGTCTTGAGAGAGTTGGAATCTTGAATTTGTTTGATGCAATTGTAACAGCCGACGAAGAAGATGTTGAGAAAGGTAAACCTCATCCAGACATATTTTTGGTGGCAGCACAAAGATTGGGAGTGGATCCTGAGTATTGTGTTGGATTTGAAGACGCTGATTTTGGAATGCTAGCATTAAAGAGTGCAGGATATCTATATTCAAGCGACGTAAGGACGTTATGGAACTACCCCCGCAATGTTGAGAGGAGACAACAGCAAATGGATAAATAAAATGCGTTTTCATTTGGTTATATATAGGATGATCACTATTGCACTTTAACAAACAGGAGAAAGAATTGAGGTTACTCGTTGGTGTGTTTATTTATTTTATCCTTCACGCGTACATTCCAGCAGTAAATCGTATAAATTATCTTCTCTTCACAGGCCCTCCTCGAGTGACACCGCCAGTCCTGGAAGCACCTCCTGTCGTACCAGCAGCAGATTTCTTTGCCACAGAACTTTTTTTGCCTGGTCTAGGAAGCTTACAACCCAATTTCCTTTCAATCTTGGAAATAATCTGACCGTTTGGAATTGCTTTTCCACTCTCATATTCACCAATAACTTGAGGTTTTTCATTGATCGCAGTCGCCAATTCCTTTTGAGTCATTTTCTTTGCCATCCGTGCTTGTTGGATCGCCTTAGAGAGAGACTTGTCAACTTTCGCGTGCTTCAATTCATCTGTTTCCTCGAGCTTGCGAGCAGACATGCTTGTAGATGTATGAGCGGAAGCATTCCCTCCAGCTCCATGTCTGCGATAGCATTGAAAATATTGCAAAGTAATGAATAATGAAGTGAGACATCAATTACACACGTATTATGAGTTATGAGTTATGAGAGAGATTGCTGCAGAATCATCAGGTTATGGGTACGAACTAGTTTTCGTCTCAATCTTTATCATCAATCTTGATGACAAGGCTGGTTACTAACGATTACTTTTCCATGCCGATTCCATGACATAATTTTACTCTGGACCCATAGGATGGCATCGTGAAGCTACTTTGACTCACCTTTTTTCGGCGCTGATGAGTCCTGCTCTTTTCATGGAGCTGAGCGCGGCATTTGTCGTGGGCTTGGGTCTACTCACGGTGGATCGGCCTACGTTGACGGCTCCCCAATCTTGACCTCCTTGTACTGCTCTCTGCGGCATGTTTTGTATGTGTTGTAGGAATTTGGTGCTGAAGACAGTAAGTGTCAAATTATGATTATTTCATCAAATCAAAACAGTTTCGATTGTCAGACAAAAGCTTCCGCCTCACCCGAAACCCGAAGCTTCGTGGAGCTTCTGCGAGAGATCCATGTGCTTCGCGCCTTTTGTTTTGAAATGTTTAAGTAAGAGATCACATCATGTTATTTCAGGTTATTTGTTATTATTATGTCGATGCGATAGGTGATGGTGAGCTTCCTTGAGCTTCGCTGCTTTCAAAAGAATTAATACATACGAATTACAGAAACACTGCTCAACATTACCAAATGGGATATGACAAATTTTCTTTTCAATGTTTACCGCGAAATTGAGTGTGTACATTTTTCATTGGCTCCATTATTATCAATTACCAATAAATTGTTACTGCTGATACCCGCAAGCACTCATGCTAAACGATCGATATTCTTCATATGCGCCAAAGAAAATGAACCCACCAATTGAAATCCACATTACGCGTGGTTCAATGCCACTAAGGAAAGTTCTCCGGCCTTCTTCTTTAATGATTCTGCGGCCAACGTCAATGGCATTCTTGTATGCGATTCCGTTCTTATCTTGACCAATCATTAATCTCGTTTTAATCACGTCTAGAGGTGTAGTCAGCGCTGCTGCTATACCTCCACTAATGCTTCCACACAATGCAGCCTGATACGATGTCACTTCGTGTCCTAAATATTCGCTCCATTTTATTTTCATTCTCTCATACATGGGAAATTGAATAAATGCAAATGGTACTTCTCTCATTAAAGTAATTCCATATCCACGATATAAGCCACCTAATACAGAGCTCATGAAAGCATTTGATTCTTTTTGAGCCACAATCCTTCGAAATGTTTCTACAACCCCATACTTTCCGTCTCCAATTTGCATATTCTGCTTCAAGACCTCAGTTGGAACTCTTACAAGACACGCAGCTGCTTCTCCAAAACTAGCTGCCACACAATGGCCAATGGCCGGATCTCCAATACCCAAACTGTTCACTCGCACCTTGAGAAATTCATAGGTACTGAAGAAGAGTGCTGCTCCTGGAGCTGAGCCTATTGCAGCTGCGCCTATTCCATTATAAATTCCTCGGAATCCTCCAGCTCCTAGGAATCCCTTTGGAGATTGTAATCTAGTTTTGAGAGTGTCGATCGGATAGAGGGTTAAATCGACGGACGTGCCTGCAAGCCCACCCGATACAAGAGAAATGAAAAATGGTGTTTCTCGTTCTTTGTGTGCCATTCGTAATTAAATTCTTCGCTATACGTCTACACTCTCGCTGCAACCTGAAGAAAGTCTTGTTTCCAGTTTGATACAGTCTTCTCTAGATTGTGTGGGTACTACTGTACTAAACTTCTTTTAGGCGCATGCAACTCAATGTTGATGCTGCTTCATAGCTGCTACTGCATGCTTTCGCACATCAATAGGATATTATTTTCCGCCCAAGACAAGGAAAAGGAAGGATATGAGCTCTCACTTTTCTCCCTCCAACCACCAAAAAGTCTGCACAAAATCCAAGCGGCATGCAGAAACATGTTCATTTACAATTTACAATGTGCACACACTAGATACATAACAACAGCACACCCAAGAGTAAGAAAGTAAGATGGGCGCTTCCAATATAACAGATCCAAAACTTCAGCACCTCATCACTAAAATTATTAAGGGTTCAGATAGCCAGCAACTATCATCAAAGACAATACTTGATACGCTTCTAAATAGGCATCGGGAATACAGAAGGAAGAACAGTTCTACACTTCTGACCTGCATCGAGAGTATTTTGACAGATTTTGGCAAGCAACAAGGACTTTCAGCTTCAGTTGGTTCCAACGGAGTTGTTGTAGGCAGCAGTGCAGCGAGAGTAGTACATATACCGACAGGTACTGATTCTTCTGAAGAAGATATTTTGTCTAAAAAGCGAAGGAGGGAATTAGAATCTGACGAAGAGTACGAGAAAGTAGCGGCACAACACGACACCAATCAAACACAGAGTCCTGGATCAAGCATGTTGAATGCAAATTTGAGAAATCGTTACAAGGATGTTCAAAAAGAGCGAGATATTGCCAACAAAAAAAAGGCTGCCGAAGAAGAGAGGAGGGCTCTTGTCGAGGCTGATGTTCAAAGTGAAGTAGATAGGTCTGACACTGAACTCCCACCTATTGCCGAGAATTCTATTTCCAGTGGAAAGTCACCGAAGCCGGTGGGGACACCAGGTAAAAAAAAGAAGAAAAAAATGTCCAGATCTTCATCCTCTTCCAAGCTGTTCAATGACGACGAATCGTCAACGATAACAATGGTGACTAAAAGGCCAATTGAGCGCTACGCTGATCTTGGAGGAATGTGTAGTGTTCTCACTCAAATTCGGCAACTGGTTGAATATCCTCTTGCGCATCCAGAACTTTTTTCTCATTTAGGGATACATCCACCAAGGGGTGTACTGCTTCGAGGACCACCAGGATGCGGGAAGACCCATCTTGCGAATGCCATTGCTGGTCAGTTGAATGTGACTTATTTTAAAGTGAGTGCCCCAGAACTTGTTAGTGGAATGAGTGGAGAAAGCGAAGGTAGGATTAGAGATTTATTTACTGCTGCAAGTGCGTCTGCGCCAAGCATCATCTTCATGGATGAGATTGATGCGATTGCACCGAAGCGAGGGGACGGCTCTAGTGGCGGAACGAAAGGTATGGAGAAAAGAATGGTTGCACAGCTTCTCACTTGTATGGACTCTTTAACTCCTGAGAATAATCGGGGTGGAGCACCAGTCATGGTTTTGGGTGCAACAAATATACCTGATTCCATCGATTCTGCGTTGCGAAGAGCTGGGCGTTTTGATCGAGAAATTTGCTTAGGCGTACCTGATGAAAAATCGAGATTGGGGATTTTGAAAGTAATGACCACAGCAATGCGATTGAGTGGAGATATTGATTTCAAGGTTTTAGCAAAGAAAACTCCTGGTTTTGTAGGAGCTGATATTCGCAGTCTAACCAAAGAAGCAGGAGTCATTGCAATAAACAGGATCTTTAAAAAGGTCCTTATAAATGGTAGCATGGTTTTGCCTAGCTCGGATGAGATAAAAGAGAATGATGCGGACATGAAAGAGAATGCAGCATGCCTGAAAGGTACGGAACAGGAGGAACAAGAAAATTCATCAAAGAATGAAGATGACGATTCTAAATACACTCATTCGGAAGCAAAAGATGTCCACTCTGTTGTACCATTGACATCAGAAGAGCTAGAGCCCTTGTTTGTAACAATGACTGATTTCCTCGAAGCTCTGCCTCATGTGCAGCCTTCTTCGAAACGTGAAGGGTTTGCAACTGTTCCTGATGTATCTTGGGATAACATTGGCGCACTTCAAAGTATCAGAGAGGAATTGTCTCTCAGTGTTTTGGAGCCAATTACTCATCCAGAAAAGTTCGAAGCATTAGGATTACCTTTGCCAGCTGGTGTCCTGTTATACGGACCACCCGGTTGTGGTAAAACACTGCTGGCAAAAGCTATTGCAAATGAATCTGGAGCTAACTTTATTTCCATTAAAGGACCCGAATTGCTCGACAAGTACGTGGGAGAGAGTGAACGCGCAGTAAGGAAAGTATTTGAACGTGCTCGCAGTTCTTCGCCGTGCATTGTATTCTTTGATGAATTAGATTCTTTGTGCCCAAAGAGAGGTTCTGATTCGGGAGGTGGTAATGTGAGCGAAAGGGTAGTAAACCAGCTCTTGACTGAAATGGATGGCCTTGACAGTCGCAGAAGCGTGTTTGTTATCGCGGCGACGAATAGACCAGAACTCATTGATCCAGCAATGCTTCGGCCTGGAAGACTCGATAAACTGTTATACATACCTCTGCCTACTGCTGCAGATAGAGCTGCGATTTTAAAAGCGGTAGGAAAGAAGGTAAAACTTGGCCCAGATGTTGACTTGGAAGTAATTGCCCACAGCAGCAGAGCTGAAGGTTTTAGTGGAGCTGATTGTACCGCTCTTCTAAGAGAAGCCGGTCTAGCTGTACTTCGAGATGACACATTAATTCAAAGAGGATTTAGGCCTGCAAATGCCAGCAATGAAAGCGATAGCAAAATTAGTATTGCTGCTCCCCTTCAAATCAATATGGAGCATTTTAATTACGCTTTCGAACATGTGATGCCGTCTGTGTCGAGGAAAGACCAAGCAAAATATGATAGGATAAGGGATCGCATGGCAAGAGCAAGGACTCGAGGATCTGTTGACGGAAAGGTTGATGAGAAACCGAGTAATGGTGACACTACCGTAGAGACAAATGGAGTAGATTCGAAATAAAAAATGATTGCAATGATTTTATGCTGTTGTCCAACGACTTTCTATTACAGTAGTTGCGTCTGTGGTAATATATTCACATTTCTAAACAAGTGGTCAAAGAATTTGACGTGGGAGGTGGTGAAGTTTAATAAGGATACCAATGTAGGTTGTTTTCCAAGCATGGAAGTTGGCTGTGTATGTGAGAACAGGATGCTTGCCTTGCTTTTGCGTGTTACTGTTTGTTGGTTGTGTTGTTGCTAGTTGGCATTTCCATCGTCTATCGTCCATCGTCCATAATAATCTTCTTCGCCAAGGATTATGTAGGTCGGAGGAAGAGCGAGTCGCGAGGACCAAGGTTTTGTTGACAGATAAAAATAGTAAGAAATCGTTGTGGCTGTCTTTTCGTCTTTTCCTTTTTTTTAAAGGCCTTCACCTAAACTGAAAACAGCGCACGCATGGACAAAATGATCACGCGCGAAGCAATCTCAATCACGATTACGCGCTCCGAACCACGATTTTGTTGGTAGAATTTGGTGGAACTTGACATCATGACGCATGCTACAATGTTCATGTTGTTCGTATGTGGAGGAGTCCGCCGCGCTGGGCTTTGTGACTCATGAATTTCGTCTCACCCAACAGTTTTTTTCGCGATTCTCCGGCAAGCCAACGAAGTAGAAAAAAATCTTTGTTCCCCACTCCAACTTCTTAATATCATCAATTTTCAGGCAACCATGAAGACTATCTCTGCTGCACTCGCAATTGTTTTTGCACAAGCCGCAAGTGCTGCATTCTGTCCACATGGAATCGCTCCTTCGCGAGTAACAGCTCTTTCTGCAGCTACCAAATCTGAAGAGAAGAAGAAGACCCTTGAAGATACATACAAATATGAGACTGCAGTAAACGCCGAGCAGAAGTTCAAGGTCAAAGATGTCGACGCTGCTGTTCTTGACCCTAAGAAACGCGTTCAGGTGTAAGTTACATGGTAGAAAAATTAGTCTCTCGATATGCAGCTCGCTTGATCATTATTCTGACCCGTCCGTATACTTGTTTTCTTTGTCATAGCGGACGTTATAATGAAAGAGAAATGTCTGTATCTATTCCTTTCCTCAAGCGTCCTTCTAAGCTTGATGGAACTCACGCTGGTGATGTTGGGTTTGATCCTTTAGGGCTATCTGAGAAGCTCGATCTTTATACCATGATGGAAGCTGAGACTCGCCATGCACGCCTTGCAATGTTAGCAGTCGTAGGATGGCCATTGTCTGAACTCTTTGGACCCAACTTCATGCTTCACGGACCCAACCACCTTGCCCCCTCCGTATTGAATGGATTTGATCCTCTTTCCTTTATCACTGTAGCTGGAATCCTTGGAGGAATTGGATACTTCGAATACCAATCTTCTCTTCGTCGTGTTGATGACAAGCCACTTGGAATCAAGCACAAGGAAGACATGGCAAATGTCTGGAAGTATGGTGTTCCTGGGGATTACAACTTTGACCCTCTTAACTTGTACAATATGTTTGGAGATTCTGCCGATGGACGTAAAGCAGTGCGTGAGTTGGAAATTGCGCATGGACGTTGGGCCATGGGTGGAATTACTGCTTTTGCAGCTTGGGAGGCTTTGACTGGGCACGCTATTGTCGAGAATAGCATGTTCTTTCAACCTAATCTCCTACTCCCTGTATTTGGAGCTGCTTACCTTGCTTTTGGGTTTTTCTACGAATCAAAGAATACTGATCAATATTTGTTTCAAGTAGAGAAGACCAGCGAAGGAGAGGTTAGGATGGAGAAAATATCTAAGGATTTGTCTGAGGCAACTACAGAAGCTGGAGAAGCAACAAAAGAGTTGAGAGGCTTCATCGGCGTTGCAGCTGATCTTGTTTTTGACACAGCTAAGGATCTGAGGAACAAGTATGACAGTGCCACTGATGATTACACTAAAAATGTTATGAAGAACATCAAGTAGAAAAACACTATAATAATGCCTTGTAACATGTGTTTTAATTTATCACCTGATTTATATTTTGTCTGTTATACGTTGAAGAACTCTTTTGACAATTTCAAGAAACCGTAGTCTTGTTCAATGCCAGTTCCCGCATCGCCAGGACTTTTGTGGAAAGTAATGTAGCCATGATCTTGAATTGCAAGGAAAAAGCTTGTGGCCTTAGCTGGTGCACCATGAACTTGAATCAGCATCTGCATAAAGATAGGTGCATTTTGCAAGTAATCACCTAATAAAAGATCATGAACGATGTCGAACTCTAACCCCTGCGCATCGAGCGATAGCAGATCTATAGTGTAGCCTTCATGGCCTAGCAGCTCTGTTGTCTCAATGAGCGTCTTGAATCGTGCTTTATCCACGTTGCCATTATTTGAACTTGCTCTAAATCCCCATGGATGGTAGTTCACTTGGCTTGGAATTGGAGAGACGTCCGGCGCGGTAGGTGAAAACACGTGAATTTCACACGAGGGAATTATTTTCAACAATTCTATCTCAAATTGAAATGTATTTGTACTGGCAGATGATGTATAAACTATGCAGCCATTTCCTTGACTATTCAATCGGGCTTCGCTTGTTCTTTCTATATTTTGTGGATTGCAGAGCCATTTTCCTCCGGCGCCTTTTGCTCCTCCTACACGTTCTTCGTGAGGACAGGTAAATTCAGCAGGGTAATTATGTTGGTAGAACTTCCCTGGGTCCTTGTATTGTTTGTGATTTTTCATTTGCTTCGCCCTTATCTTGTGCACTCTCTTCTGTAGTAAATACCATTTGGATTGCGGGATATCTCTAAAAAAGTGAAATGATTGATCGCTTGCTGTTGTATAGTCGCTGAAATGTAGAGAATAAGACAATGCGTCCATCAAGGCTGAGTTAAATCCGTAAGACATGAAACAAAGAAAAATGATGACCAATATTCGTCGTCTCGATCCGCAACATACAACTGCCACGCGTGATATTGAAAAGGTGCATAAAAACCAAAGAAATGACTTCTCAGTCCTACCGACATCTTTTGAGAGGCATGTTGTCTCTTCTAAAACATATCGAGGTTTATAAATAGGCGCTAGAGTGTCATGGTCATTACGGATTTGTATTTTGTTTCTTATTATGGGGGCAGCTGGGGACATTGTGCTTGCTTACAGCTTAGATGATGATGATGATAATGTGATGGTTGGTGTTGTTTTATGAATGAACAAAATCTGAGTTCTCTTTTTTTTTTTACTTGTGAATTCGGTACGGTTATCGGACACCTCCATCCCAATCAATCGAACGCATTCAAAATACAAAAGTTTATCGCAGCATAGTCTCTACCAATGAGAGAGACAGATGTGAGAAGAAAGAAGAAACGTTTAAATTTGGAAATGAGAGGATATCAAGGATGCTTGCTTCTGCGATTGCTCATACTGTAAAGGTTAAGTCGAGGTTGAAGAACAGTATGAAAAAAAGGTGAAAAAATGTCGTGACATGAAGATGGATTGAGAATTCTCCAATCGCAAGGCGTGTTTTATCTGATTTACATAAACTCATCATGTACCACCGAAGTTCGAGCCGACTCGTCTGCCTCGGCATCAGTCTACGATGTTGGCTTCCATAGAGTGAGTGTGATACCACTCGTCGTGTAATGATGCAGTTGTAGTCGACAAGGGCATACGGCAACTGGTTCGCTGTTCGCTAAAGGAGATTTGTTTATAATAATCATAACAAGCCCAAACTAAATGAGAATTACCACATTTCTAAAATGGAGCCTCGCTAGATCCACCGAGACCCAAGTTGAAGTCTTCACCATCCTCCTCCTCATCGTCCACGGTTACCCAATCAATTTCCATTGCATCCTCTTCTCTTGCTTCTTCCTCCATTGCCAGTCGATTGTAGTCCATACAAGCGAATCTGTCCCAATCTGTTTCAAATTCGTCTTCCCTCTTTTGCCTTTCTTGAAAAGGATCTCTCTGCTCAAACTGCATGTACTTGTTTAAATTAAAGAGTGCATCAAATAACGCCCCAGATACTGTCGCGCACTCCTCTTGTAAAAAATCTTCAACGACGAGATAATCTTCATGCTTTGGTTTAATCATATCAATCATTTGACAAAGCATATCTTCAAATGGGATATATTCATGGCCTAACTGTGTCATTCGGTGTTGCTGAAGAGCATAGAATGACCTCATTTCCATATTATTTAGCATTCCATCTCCGTCAACATCAATACAGGTAAACCAATATCGAACAGATATTTCGTTCGCCTTATCTTCTTCGCTGAGCATAAAGAAAATAAAGTCTTCATAAGAAAGATAATCCTTGGGTAATTTCTCACTGTTGTTGTCACTCCCATCCTTGCTCTCCTCTAGCTCTGGAAGACCAAAGGGTCTAGGGGCAGCTTCAAATATTCTGTCCACGATCATATGACTAAGACACTGTTCACCATATTTCATCAAATCCTCTCTAGTGATCTTATAGTCGCGATCATGATCTAACTCCCAGAATCGGCAATATAGTACGTAAAAGTGTTCATAGCTAAAGTATCTAGTGACCTTATTGATGTCTTCCTCTTCGTCTACTTGGTGGAATGCGGACAAGAGATCTGATCGGCGAATTTGTCGCGTTGTGATGCGACCAGAATGGCACCTGTTGACAGTGAAGAAGATGCGAGTGACAACTGTGATCGCGTATTTGTCTTGGAATTCAGCATGATTTGACAAGAACTCAAGACCCTAAAGAACGACAGAAGATATTAGAGAGGCAAAAGTGAAGTGATCTAAAGAGGAGATGCATTCATCTATGCTTACCGGATGGTCACGCAGTAACTCCTTCATATATGGCAAGAAGTCATCTTTGCCTATAAAATTTTCGAATGGTTTCTTCAGCAACCGAAAGAATCTTTCGCTAGCGTCAAAGTCTTCCATCTCTTCCACCCAATACCACTTGAAAATTTCCTTCGTAATTACAGTATCTAAGTGCTCTAGCAGTTCGTCTTTCTCTCCATCTTCAGCATCTGGATCAAGACCGACTTTGATATCTTCCTTTTGAAATTCATTCCAGATGATTAGTCGTTGTGCCTGGGACTTAATCACATGTGTATTCCACAAATAAAGAATTCGTTTGTAAAGTGGACCATTGAAAAAGGTGGGGAAGGAGCAAATTTCCTTCGTAATTTTGACAAAATTATCCATGGTTAGAAATGCAGTTGACCCATCAGTTGTTGGTTTACCTAACTCGTTAAATATATCTGCAACTTGCTCTTTGATAGGCCTCGGTGGTGCTGAAGGTGCAGCATTGTTCAGAGATTTACCAACATCAGCATTAGATCGCGGATCAGTTGCCGCCAATGATTCCTTGGAAGTATGAATCCCTTCCCAGGTTTGGTCAGAATCATATGATTGTTTCCTAATGGGTTTAGCCTTCTTTCCGTTTGAGATTGTACCAGCAGGGCGGTAGAAGGGAGGGATCGTTGCGACCCCTCTTGGAGATGCATCTGATACAGTATCGTCTTCGGATTTGCCGCCTGTTTTTCTTGGTGGAGTTGATGGCGGGCTAGAAATCCCAGCCTTGGATGGAGTATTTTGAGCTGTTGAGCGATAGGTTTCGATCACATTCAGGACATTTTCGAATACTGTATCAGAGCTTAACCACGTGACCAATAGCTCGTCCATTTTGATGGCGGCTGACATTATTGTGTAGAGGGTTTTCGCTATTTCACCTGCTAGTAATTCTTCTGTTGGTAGAGTGTATGAATGGACCTGTTCATATGTTGTCTGCTCTCAGTCTCGGAATTGGGGTGGATTGGTGGAGATAATGATTTGCAATACTTGATGAGCGGCGGAGTCGTCGGTCGTCGGTCGTCGATGCAGTAGTGATGCAGTTTCAGTTGGTAAAGGAGTTTCTTTCAAGAAGTTGTTGTTGTCTCGCTAAAGGGGAATAAGCTATTTTGGCTTCAAACTTGTCAAAATTTGGCGGGTCTTCAAATCTATATTTCAAAAAGGAAAACCATTCATTTTATCAAAGAAAAGCAATTGAAATTAACTGTCTGTATTTATTGAAGAGCACAATACACTATCTGTAACACAGTGTATCCACATGTTCAATTTTAGGACGTTCTCTGTTATGCCTGATTAGCCTCAGATCCCTTGTTTGAAGTATCCATACCCAAGCTGCTCCTTCCACGATCTTTCTCTCCGCTTTTTCTATCGCTACGATGCCTCCTCTTTTTCCTGTCTGTATCGCGGTCACCGCGTCCACTCCTCCGGTCTCTATCTCTGGAACGATCGTGACTCCTACTATGACTGTTTGGCCTCCTACGGCGTCGGTTATCCCTATCACGGCTTGAAGATACATCCCTTCGACGCCTGTCTCGAGAAATGCTACGACTTCTGCTTCTGCTTCCGCTCCTGCTTCTTTTGCGCCTCCCAGAGCGACCACCACTGCGTCGTGACCTGTCACGGTCTCCTCTATCTCTTCCTCTCTTTCCACCACTTCTTCGTTCGTCGCGTTTTCTGCCGTCCCCTTTGTCCTCTTCCTTGAGAGTATTTTCTCTCCCGCTTGTGTTCGTTTCATCTATCGAACCTTTATCATTGGTGCCACTGTTAGAACTATTGATCACATTAGAATGACCATTACGACTCCCGTTATCGCTTGCCTCACCTCTTTCCAGGATTTCTGTTCGTTCGTTACGACTATTACCTGCTCTTTCATGCACTGACTTGGTAAGTGATCTCGATCGATCCCTGGATCTACCCATTGACCTATCTCTCCGGTGTCTCTTATCTCTATCATAGCTCCTGCTTCTGCTCCTCCTCCTTGATCCTCTACTTCTATCCATGCTTCTGGATCTATCTCTTTGCCTCCTATTTCTATCTATACTTCTTGATCTTCCATAGCTTTGACTTCTGCTCCTCCTACTACTTCTCCTCCTATCATCTTGATGATAGGCATCATTGTTTCTTCTAGTTTCTCTTTCTCTTTCAAACCTATTCACACTCCTGCTATGACGAGCAAAATCAGGAGACCTGCTTCTCCGTCTTCCATCATAAAATCTTCCAGATGGCTCAGTAGTGTAAGGTGCTGCATAATACGCATGGTGAGATAGTGGAGGTTCTCTGCCGTAATATCCGCCAAAACTAGACGGTGGCCCGTGATTACTGTGTCCACTCATTACACGTGGCGGGCTGCGCAGACGATCTCTTATATGATTACCACCAGCTGAGCTAGAATTGATTGTTCCATTATCGCCCCCGTTGTTGCGTTTGCGCCTTCTTCTTCTTTTTTTATTCTTTTTGTTGGGTGATTTTTGTGTACCGTTTTCCCCTGGTGGATCTTCCGTTCCATACTTTTCTAGCACAAGAGTATCGTAATGTTTTTTTGCGGCTTTCAAGGCTGATTTATAAACAATTGCTTCAATCCCTCTTTTCAAGAAATCAGTATGCTTTTCATCGAATCTCCACGACGGACTTGTTTCCATATCTTCCGGAGGGCCAATAGTCATTGGGGTCTGTTTGTATTCCCCCACTGCCTTTTCGAGAATCTCTTGAATTTCTTCTTTCGTATGTGAGACGTCAATAGGAAGATTTTGAATTGATTTAATAGAATTGTTCGTTTCAGTATTATTAGCATCTAATGGAAATGTTGAACCATCTTCATTTGACGTTTCTTCCATAATCACCTCTGATTTTGTGTCTTCCATCGGCGGTTTGTCTTTTGTAGTAGCAATAGCGGCATCATTGTCCATTAATTCACTCATTTTTCACGTTTTATGCATTTCACCCTATCCCAATAACAAAGATATCTAGAATGTCGTTATTTATATATAGCGTAGGGCCGTAGCACAACCAAAGTCCAACCTGAAGTAGTGCAATGGCTCAGAATGTGAAGCTGTTGTGGCAAGTGAAAGGTCGCGGGTATCCGAGATCCGAGATTTGTCGGCGCACCGTTCATTTCTCGATGTGGGGTGGGAGAAGGTTGGACGACGACAAGATGACATTATTTCTTGACATTATTT
>Ga0307981_1002278_pt1 | contig 15825 bp, 13 predicted proteins | sample OrgLakmetagen987_FD_201849 | JGI IMG/M metagenome (GOLD analysis project Ga0307981, IMG submission 201849) | Saline water microbial communities from Organic Lake, Antarctica - #987 | ecosystem: Environmental > Aquatic > Non-marine Saline and Alkaline > Saline | place: Antarctica: Organic Lake... | reverse complement strand
GCAAACAAAATGGCGGCGGCGACGGTCCTCGTGTGCAACCACCAATACAACTTTCGTCCCCACCAAGTCATTCCCTGTCTCGAATTGGAACCCGATATTGTCGAATCGTCCAGGCGCAAAGTCCACACGCTCTACGAAATGCGCAACGACGGTTCGGGGCAGCCCTACGATTCCATTCTCGAATTGCGCGCTGCCAAGATTCAAAACTTTCTCGCCATTGAGCACTTTACCGGCATTTCCGATTTTTTTCCCGTTCAGTACGAAGCCATGGCCCGCAACGGTACTGCTAGCCTGATTGGTGACCTCGAACGAGCTCTGGGCGTCAAGGCGCAGTGCCCTCCGACGGAGCCGCAAGAGCCGTCGTCGCGACCGCTGTCACCCAAATATATCGAGTGGATGAGCAAACACGTGGACTGGGAGACGGAAGCCTTGATTGGATACGAGGCGACAGTGTATTAACAAAAGAATGTATTTTAAAATAGTAATGGCTAGTTTGCAGTATAAGTAGCCACTAGAGCTAGTATAGTATATAGTAGCCATAGCTCTTTATTCGGCCACCTCGGCGGGATACTGCATCGGAATGGCCACGCTCTCCTCGGCCAGCACCAAGAACTCTTGCATTGTATCCACTGAAGCTCGGTACGACTTGTCAAATTCCCCGTCGGCCAACTTGCGTCCTCGCATGGCGAGACTGGCCTGAGAATCCATTTTTTCCACGGCTCTAATGAACGCCTTGTATCCGTCCGCCATCTTTTCAGCGTCGGGGCCATCTTCGGCTCCCTTGACGAGCGTCGTGCAGGATTTCCGAATCTCCGACAAGGGCGCTTCCCGAAATGCTAGTTTCGTGGCGGCATAGTCGTTGGTGGATACGTACTCTTGCAGTGCCAGCATGCTTTTCTGACTGCTCTTGACGTTGCGCAAGGCGGCCGAAGAAGCAACCTTGCTGGTAATATCCGCTCGCGCGGCTAGCGGATTGAACATGACTGCTACAGAAGCTGTTGTGATACTGGCGACGGTGAATTCTTGCAGAAAGGATCTTCTCGAGGCCGGTGTTGTTGTTGTTGTTGTTGTTGTTGCTGATACTGCTGCGAGGGCCTTATTGTCGTTGTTGGTGTTGGGAGAGACCAAGAAAGCGTGCGACGACGACACCAAGACGGTGCCGAGAAACAAAGAAAATAGATTCATTCGCATCATGATTAACTCCTGGGCGATATGATGGCTGCTGCGGTACGTATCTCTAGAGGAACAGTGAGGAGTTTGTGGCGTTTGCGGATGTCTTCGGCTCTATCTGGATGATATATATGGCCACCTTTACACCGCCAGCGCCATCGTCGTTGCGTTTTCTTGCGATGTCTCGAACACGTACTTCAGTGACTGGAATCGATTCTAGTCCCGCATACCTAGGGATCACAAAATGAATATTATTTTTTGACACTTTTTCACCGATTCACCGCTGCTCTCTTTTTTCATCATGGCGGACTTCTCCTCACTCTCGACGGTTTGGCAAGCTTACCAGGCCGAAGACTCCTTTCTCCCCTTTTACATTCCCCTGACTGTATGGATTACCACCTTTCTTCACACAAAAGTAGGTAGCAACGACAAAAAGATTGAATTTCATCGTTGGTACACCATTCACAATCTCCACAATTTCGGGGCCATTGCCTTGGGACTAACGTCCATGTTCTTTAACGATGATGCCGTCTTTGATGAGCGCATTCCAATCTTGTGGAGCATTAGCTACTTTTGTGTGGATCTCGTGGACTGCGCGATGCGAAAGGACCTGACTTATTCGGCGCACGCCGTATTCTGTCTCGTCTTGGGAATGGCCAACTACCAAACTCCAATCTGTCGCCAGTTGCGAATGAAGTACGTATTATGCCTTACATTATGTCTGTGGATTGCGCAAGATCTAGCTCGGCTAAGCCTGGCGCCTCACACTCGTTGCTCACATCTTTCTCCATTTTATATAGTTCCAAAGCAACACTCTGTGAAATCTCCAATCCGTTCTTGCATTTGTGCAAAAAGACACGCAGACCCGAGCACGTTGTCTTGTTTGCCGCCGTCTTTACGCTCTGCCGCATTGTATGGATACCAGTCTTGATGCGTCAGCTGGCCACGGCTGGCCTGGAGTATACTGATTTTCGACAAGGCTTTTTATTGGGATTTTATGTGCTGAATTGGTTTTGGTATTCCAAGATTCTTATGATCATTTACAAGGCGGCCGTGGGATCCAAAGAGGACGACAATGAAAAGGAAAAGAAGCAAGCCTGATAAAGAGGCAGGGACGATTCATTCGGCGAACGCCTCTTGTTGTCATGGTTCGCTGGGTACAACATGTGCGTGCGTGTGTGTCTCGTTCTACCGCGGTTGCAACCTTTGTACAAGGCAGCGAGAGCGGCATCCAGTAGACTACCTGTAGCGCCGTGCCATGCATACTGTACTGGCTCCCAAAAAGACACCACTTTTGCTATAATCTTTTTCAACTATAGCACTTTATATATATCGCCTCTTTTGCGAGAGGTACCAAATGTAATCCATGTAATCGAACCGACCGACCCAACGTTCCTCAAACAATCTGCATAGGAACGCCCTCGTACGCACTCACGACAGTTTTCTTGGCAAGGAATCCAGGGCATAGCTCGGAAAAATGGACATGGTCAACCGATTTCAGGTTGCAGCACGAGCACTTTCCACAGCAAGATCCTCCCGAGCAGCAAGCGCAGCGCGAGAAGTTTTCCAAATCAGGCATACCACAACAATCTCCACTGCAGCAGCCGCAGCAGCCACTACCGTCCTTGGCACACACCATACCTTTGCCGTCTCCACAGCAGCAGCAGCAACCATCCTTGGCACACACCGCACCATTGTCGCCTCCACAGCAGCAGCAGCCGTCCACAGTACCCGCAGCAACGTCACCACCACAGCAGTCGGCACAAGCGACGCAGCACACACCAGTCCCCTGGCAGCACCCACAGCACGCCTGTTCCTCGGTCAAGGTACCATTCTTGACGTCTTCGGTAGTAACACCACAGCAGCAGCACGCACACATGCGGACACGCTTCTGGCTAAAGATCACCAACCAAAAGACCCAGGCAGTAAGAAACACGCAAACGTGCAAAAAGTGCTGCGGAGCCACCAGCAACAAGCCACCGAGACCCGACACGATGGCCAAACGGACGGTACGGCCTTGCTCCAGCCACTGACGCATCTGGCGTCCGTGCAAGCCAAAACGCATCAAAGCTTTCAAGCCCAAGGGAGGAACGTGTCCAATGGACTCGCCCAATTCCTTTTCGACGGCAGCCTTGAGTTCGGGCTTGGAATAAATGGCCTTGAGAACGAGCAGCTTCATGCGACGATTAGCCTGCATGTCCGAGCGTCGTCTCAAGTACAAGACCAGCATGATACCCACGGCAAAAATATACAGCAAGGTCAATTGCACCAGCACATTGCCTTCTTCTTGGACTTGCTGGACACGCTGCTCGTACTGAACGGTACGAACGTGTTCGAGACGCGCCATGGCGCTTCCACAAGGAGGCGATACGCCACGGCGGTCGTAGGCTTCCTGCAAGCAGCGGTTGCGACGAGGACAACCAAAGGGTAGGAACGCACGACGGTGCTGCTGCATATCTTCGGGAGACACTTCGGTGAGGCGACGAGCCATGCGGCGCTTTTCCTCCGAAACATGCTCCTGCTGCAGGAGGTTGTTACCGTGCTGCACAATGCGGTCCGTCATCTCAACGTCATTATCGTAATCGGTGTACGCCGCAATTTGCGAGATCACGTGCGTGGCAGCTTCATCTTCAGGTTCCATAGCCGGTGGTAGTGGCTGTTCCTCTTGGGGAGCGCCAATCGAAATGTACTCGACAAACATGGGCATGCCAATAGCAGTGTCCATCAAGCTATCCATAAAGAGACCGAAATCTTGCATGGGATTCATGGGCATTCCCATTGTCAAAAAGGGATTCGTCACAAATATTGGAGTATCATCGCAAAAGTGCTCCACATCACGATCGCACCTCATGGCGACCTCCAAAAAGGAATCACGCTCGCTGGGCATCATCGAAGTGAGATAAGGGGCATCCTGGGAGACTTTCAAAGAGAAATGGAGGAACATGGAGCGTGAGAATCACATCATTCGCGAGATAATACGCGTGGGATCGCGGACGCGAGAAAACAGACTTGCAGCAAAGATAGCGAAAGATTCCGTCTCGCCGTTCTCGACTGATTCTCACTCATTTATCCTCTCGTCTCTCTCCTTTTATTCCATACATAGATAAGGACTTACTAGATGCCATGGTAAAGGCTGGGATTGCCAGGGCGACCAACGTAAGAAATATCTTCATGGTGAAGCCTTTGTTTCGGCAAGTGACTTCGTACTTTAGAATATGGCTCGTAGCTCGACATGGCAGCAGGCAGCCGAATTCTCATGAGTCGCTCTGGTTTTTGATAGCGAAATAAATCGAATATTCAGTTCTTGGAATCTGTAATTAAAAATTTATGAAAATAATCGGGATTTAGAATTCCAAAAACTAGGCACAATACCCATGCAGTTCCTCTTTTTACTGTAGCCCTCGTCCCGCTAGACCGGCATAAAGCTGCATACTGAACAGGTTGCTCGCTACATTAGGCCGGGGTAAAAAAAATACGTAAGCACCCACTACTGCTACGCTAGCTCGTTTGGATTGGGAAGCCCCCAACCGCCATCGGGTCGGTTGAGGGCCGTCAGTTGGGCCATTTCGTCGCTGGTCAGCTCAAAATCAAACACTTGCGTATTGGTCACCATGCGCTTTTCCGAGTTGGTCAAGTACGTGACGGAGTATCCCAGCTGCAGCAGGTAACGAAACGACACTTGACCCGCATCCTTGCCGTACTTTTTACCAAGTTCGAACACCAAATCTGGTATTTTTGCCACGCCTTGTCCCAATGGAGAGTATGCCTGCGGGAGAATGCCGTTCGCGAGGCAGTACTCGCGAATGTCGGGATACTGCAAGCTCACGCTCGCTTCAATCTGATTCACCATGGGTACAATCTTGGCTCCATCTTCTTTCAACTGCTCCAAGTGTTGCGGAGAAAAGTTGGACACGCCAATGGCTCGAGCCCAGCCCGCGTCGTATTTTTCCTCCAAGACTCTCCACGCTGCCAGTCGCTGCTGTCGATTCATGGTAGCATTGGGCATACTCGGCAGGGATGGCCAGTGCAGCAGCATGAGATCAATGTACCCGACACCCAGTTCTTGCAGAGACGTTTCAAAATGTCGCTTGGTTTCTTTGGAGACTTGGGCAGGAGTCATGTTGGGTAGGTCCATGTAGGTAATTTCAAACGTGTTGTCTGGGCTTGGTGGATGAAAAATTTTGGAAGTGATCCAGATATTGTTTCTCTTGCTGAGACGGCCTGTTCGGAACCACTCGCCCAGCACGTGGCCAATCGGCGGTTGGGAGCGATAGATGAATGCCGAGTCAAAAGCGCGGAAACCACTGGCCAGAGCAAGTTCTATCTGGCGGTAGTTCTTTTCTGGGAGAATACCAACGAACTTGGCGGGCAATTCTGGATCAACACCGGCCTCTGTGACCAGCTGGACCGTCCCGAGGACCAAGAGGGGCATTTCGACGCCATTGTGCAGTTTGTGAGTTGGAACGACGAGGCATTCGCCCTGCTGCTGGGTAGACTTGGAAGTAGCATCAACACCACCAACAAGAGACGATGAGTATAGCACACAGAAGTTGAGCAAGAGAGGGGACAATCGCATTATGTTAATGGCTGCAAGGGCAATAAGGCATCACCATTATTGTAGTCTATCTAGTTGCTTTATGGACAAGCAATAGACTATGAGTCAAACGTCGGCGGTATCTTTCATCTTTCTCGATTGACCAGTCGAACTAGTCCTACAGGACTTGTCATCAGTCACGAAGAACGTCTTCTTTCGTCCATCCATTATCCATCCATCCATCCATCCGTCCGTCCCAATTCCCAATCCCAATCCCAACGAGAGATCAATTTTTAAACCTCGCACGCGTGACATAAAGAGGAGTGAACAATAAGTGCCGGAGAAGCCCTTCGATTGATTCCACTTCCACTACGTTTGGAGAGACTCTGATGCGAACCCATCTCTTGCCGTCATCGACGTTGACATGAGAAGTGTCACAATTCAACAGGAACGGTAATTGCTTTCACAAATTACATACCTGCAACGAGTAAGTCATTTGCGTTCGAAAGATCTCGAGTCAGCTGGATATCGGGACCATGGCGTTCTTTGTTCTCGAGGTGGATAAATGTTCCAAAGTGAAGTCCAAGCTGTTCCAGTCGGTTCGCATTCCCATCGCAATAATATACTCACATTATTTTACATTTTGCTCGACTCGTTTTGCAGGACTGTAACCGAATCCGAATCTTTATCCAAACCTCAACAACAGAAACAATACCAACCATGACTTCTAGCACTATTCCATTTACCACATGCTGCGGCGCCCGCAAGCGCAACGTCTTTGACGTCCTTCAAGCCCTCGAAAAGAATTCCGCCTCTGGCCGCAAGAACATTTTGGTTCGTGTGGACTTTAACGTGCCCATGGATTCTAACGGCGTCATTACCGACGACTCTCGTATTCGCGGGGCGCTTCCGACCATCAAAGCTGTCACTCGCAACTACAACGCCATTTTGGTCTCGCACATGGGACGCCCAAAGCTTGTGCAAAAGGGTGAAGACAATGAAGAGACCCACCAGCAGCGAAAAGAGCTGAGTCTTCGACCAGTGGCCGAACATCTCTCCAAGCTATTGCAAATGGAGGTGCTCTTTGGAGAAGACTGTTTCAGGGCACAAGATACCGTCCATCACCTCCCCATCAACGGAGGTGGTATCTGCTTGCTCGAGAACTTGCGCTTTTACAAGCAGGAGGAAAAGAACGATGCGGAGTTTGCCAAGAGCCTGGCTGGTTATGCTGATGCTTACATCAACGACGCCTTTGGTACCTGCCATCGAGCCCACGCCAGTGTGTCGGGTGTCCCGGCGCAGCTCGCACCGGAACTCTGCGGTATTGGTTGCCTTGTCGCCAGTGAGTTGGCGTTTTTGGATTTTACGTCTGTTTCCGATACCGACAAGGTGGCTGCTATTATCGGTGGATCCAAGGTATCGACCAAGCTTCCTGTTATCAAGGGACTGCTCAATGCCGTCAACACCCTGGTGTTGGGCGGTGGTCTTGCCTTTACTTTTCTCAAGGCACAAGGTATCTCCATTGGAAGTAGTCTTGTGGAAGAGAGCATGATTGATACAGCTAGGGAGCTTTTGGAAGCGGCTGAGAGAACCGGCAAGACATTGGTGCTTCCTGTTGATGCAGTCTGCTCCAGAGAGTTCCCCAAGTCGGCCATGGACAAGAAAGATACGCAGACCTTTGACCTGACAGTTGGCGCTGGCATTCCCGACGGCTGGATGGGCTTGGATATTGGACATAAGTCTGTCCAACTGTTTGAAGATGCACTCAACAACTCTACCAAGTTGGTTCTCAACGGTCCCATGGGTGTTTTCGAGGTTCAGCCCTTTGACGAAGGAACACGTGGACTGGTGAAGACGCTCGAGGCTCTCACCAAACACGGTACCATTACGGTTGTCGGAGGCGGTGACAGTGTGGCAGCACTGGAAGCCTTTGGTAAGGTAGATTCCGTCTCGTACGTCAGTACAGGAGGTGGCGCCACATTGGAATTGTTGGCAGGTGACAAATTGCCTGGTGTCGAAGCGATTGCCGACTTTGAGTGAAAACCGAATATGTATCACACTGAATGACGACCACTCCTGCATGCACCCGCGCCCTACATTTAAAACGCTGAGACACATTAACTAATTCAGAGTACTCTTTTCATAACACTGTATTGGAGCCTTATAACAAATCGATTTCCTCTGGTAGTTCAATGCCTTCTTTACGTAGCAGAGACACGGCGATTCGTTTTTGAGCCACAGAGTTGATCAATCCCTTGAGTTTGAGACGGTTGTACTGGTGCGCAGACAAGTCTCCCGGCCTCAACGGACCTTTATCACCCTGGCTAGCAGCTGACAGATGCGCCAAGGTTATGGCAGTGGCGACAGAGAGATTGAAAGATTCTGCAAACCCACTCATCGGTAATGAAAATGTCTCGTCAGCCAGCTCTCGCATCTCATCAGTAATACCCTCGTTTTCGTTTCCCATGACGATGCATATAGGTCGATCATCGTCATCATCCCAATCGATCGTTCGAATGTCTTTGGACTTTGGATTCAAATCGGACGCATAAATGCGACAATTTTGCTCCTCCCGCAGCTTTCGAACGGCCTCGACCGTCGACGGGTGATTGGTCACCGTCAGCCACTGGGCAGATCCCATGGCGGTACGCATCCCTTTTTTCTGAGATAGCGCGGCTCTGCCCCTGTATTTACCGCTCTGAACAATGACATTCACGTGCTGAATCCCAAAGCTTTCAATGGTTCGCAGACACGCCCACACGTTGCTGGGATTGGCTGGATTCTCAAAGAGAAAGCGCACGCGTTGGGTGCGTTGCTCCAGGACAGCGTCGATGCGTTCCACTCGGTCGCTGTTTACGTACCCTAACAGCACCTCCGTCGCCCGTTTCACCACCTCCGGAGAAAGCCGTTGCCAGGCTGCTGCCTGGCGGTTCATTTTCGTGGCTGCAATCTCGTCTTGGACGGCTTCCTTTTTGACGAGTGCCTCGAGTTCATGTTCGCTAGAAGCGGCAATGGTTCGACTGGAAATGTCGAATCGACTGTCCCATTTTGGGCTTTCACTGAATTCAAAGGTTTCCCATTCCAAATTAGCAGGAGGCTCTTCCTTCTGCCGACTGCGTCGTCGGCTTCCACCAAACAATCTGAAGGACGTCGTTCGTTGGGCGGTTCGACCCACTGCCGGTCGAAGCAACCAGGCAAAAGAAGAAGGGATCAATGTCATACAAGAAAGTACCAGTACTCTTGTTCTCAGCTTGGTCATGGTCGTCCTGCCACTTATTGTATCGCTAGCTAACAAACACAACTGAAGAGTGCGACCATCTTGATGGGTGGCTACCGTTCGACAGAACAAACGCGTTTGGTTGTCGGCATGAAGTTTGAGTCCCGTTACCAACGTGAATTGACGAGCGCGCGCATGCGCGAGGAAGAGAGCAACGGTCCTTGCTTATAGTACAGTAACGTATTACTAGACCATGGCACTCCTAGTAGCCTAGAGTAGTCTAGTTACCCGTCTATCGAGAGTGTTCAAAGTGGCCGAGGAGAAATGGGTCTGTCATTCCAATCCGCGACACTCATCATTTATTCCAAAAATCGCTTCTTCTTGTCACGCGTCAATATTTTTCATTTCTCCCGAGACGGGATCGCGCGCAAACGTCCCCGACGGCGACGACCGCACGGTTTGGGCTTTTTGTTATCCCCCGGTGGTTGGTCCGCGGTCGGTTCAACACTACCGTTACTCTTCTGTGGCAGATCTTCCGCCCACATGCTGTACATGCTTTCCACGAGACAGTCCGTGTCACTGCTGTCTGGATCACACTCCTCTTCTGCTGCTGCTGGATCGTCATCATCTACGGCAGCATTGACATTGTAGCCGTCTTTTAAATAGTTCAATACACACTGGTCCACTAGTATGTCTTGCGCTGTACCCGGATTGCTGCACAAGTCCACCAAGGCTTGTTCGTGCTCGTCGGCAATGGCCGTCCCTCGCGCCACGCGTAGCTGCAAAGGTTCGGCATCGGGGCAAGCTTGCACCAGTGATTTCCTGTTTTCGTACAACAAACAGAAACGAACGGGGTGAGAAAATAATACATCGCAGGAATGATGCACCGTCCTGGCAACCACACAGTGGCGTGATCTCCTACTAGGTAGTACAGAAACTCACACTTTGTCAATGCCGAGGCCCGTCACGTTGGTCATTTCCTCTCCAAACTGACCCGTCACGCTGACCAGCACATCACCTACTAATAGTCCAGCCTGGGCGGCAAAGCCATTGGCAACGACGGCAGTGCAAAATACGTGCTGGGCATCGGCCAGGGACTCTTCGACGGTGCATCCGAGCGGAATGTGCGGTAGCACGTTCAAGACGATGATTTCCGCCTCGTTGCCAAACGTTGCTTCCGGAAAAGCTTTAGCCTCGGTAGTTTCTGCTGCTTCTGTTACAGTTGCGGGAATAGTGTCTGGTTGTTCCGATGAGGAGGAGGAGGAGGAGGTAGTACGCACTACAATGTGCTGCCTGCGCCGAGCCGCAGCCGCAGCGGTGGTGGTGGATGCTGGCGGTAGTACAACGATGAACGCCGTGCATTCGACAACCGTCAAGGCCAGCCATAGACTCTTATAGCACCACGGACGCATCATGTTGAGCAATAGCAACAGCAGCAGCAATAGCAACAGCAATAATATAAAGAACAGCTGCCCAAGATCCAAACACAAAATGGCAAAGAATGAGAACAAAAATAAAATAAAATGGAACTTGAAGTATTTCGCGCCATTTTCGGGTCACAAACTGCGAAACTCCTCCATCACCACGAACACAAATTTCGAAAGGCCGAGACGACAGAGTGACGTTATTTGTTATTTCACTTCTTCATTCATTGTCCATTGTGTGTATGCTCTTGTCGTCGTCACCGACCACAGTAAACGCCTCTCAAGGGACAACAATACGCCATCATCTCCTTCTAGAGTCAACTAGACTTGCTATTGCTTCTTTCTGTCGAACGCGTCTCGCCAATCACCGAAAAAGACTGCTCTCAGCCACTCGTTCCGACACGAAACGATGGAACGACCAACATTCCACAGAACAAATAATAATAATAATAATAATAAAAGTACTCCCGTGATGTTTCGCCTCTTTCCCCTCCTCTTGTGGGCGTCTCTCTCGCAAGTCCGCTCATTCTCTCCCACTTCTATTACCGTCCTGCATCCATACAACTCGAACCGCTGCTCCACCAGACAACGATCCGGTACGACGGACTACCGGAGACAATCTCCTGCAGGAGCACCTCTGTTGCAACTGCAACAGTCAAACACTGCTTCCGCCAATACCAACGACAAGATCTTTGCCATGGATTATTACGACCCCAACGAAATCCATCCCAAAACAAAGACTCTGACTGGCAGTGTCGGCTTTTTCGCCGCACTGTGTTGGCGCTTGCTGCACAATAACCAACGAAGAAAACGCTTGCTCTACGCCGTTCGTCAACAACAAGCAACGCGACTAATAGTGTCGAGCCAACAGAAAATCAAAAACAAAACAAAAAAACCCAAATGGATGCGCAGCTTGACCAAACTCAACGAACAACGCCGCAACTTGGCCACCTTGGCGGATTACACGGCATCCATTGTGGCACCCTCCTTTTTCTTCCTGACCGTGGGCGCTCTCATGACCTCCGTCATTCCTCACTATTACAGTCGCTGCATTCAATTGGTGGCAACGTTGGACGGATCCCCAACTGCCATTATGGAAGCCCTGATTGGATTGACAGTGGCCAGTACACTGGGAGCGCTGTTTACGGGCATGCGGGGGAGTCTGTTTTGGATTGCTGGCAGTCGCGCCAATTACAACATTCGCGTCAAGTTGCATCGCAATCTCTTGTTGCAAGAGGCGGCCTTTTTTGATTCCAACGAAACTGGATATTTACTGAGCAGACTCAACAGTGATGTCAACAAGATTGGGCAAGTCATTTCGTACCACGTGAATGTGGTATTTCGGCAGTTTGCGCAGTTTTTGTTTGGCAGCGCGTACTTGATCAAAATTTCGCCCAAACTGTCGCTCTGGACTTTTTGTGGCATTGTCTTGGTGGCGTGGGTGTCGGCTATCTATGGTGCCTTTAATCGTGAACTGGCGCAGCGTGTCCAAGATACGTTTGCGGATGCCACGGCAGTGGCTGAAACGTCCTTTTCCATGTCGGAAACGATCCGGGCCTTTGACGGGGTCAAGACGGAATCCAAAAAGTATGAAGGAGCGCAGAGCCGAGCTTTGGATTTGGAAGAGGTGCAGGCTTGGGGATACGGAACACACAAGTTCGTCAGTGATACTGTGCAGTCGGTGCTTCAAGCGCTCTTGTTGTTTGCCTGTTGGTCCATGGGAAGAGCGGGTGGATTGCCGGCCGGACAATTGACAACTTACATGTTTTACACAAACTTTGTCCTCGAGTCCTCGAACGAAGTTGGAGACCAGTGGGCCAAAATCCAAGGCGCGATCGGTGCTAGTACCAGCGTCTTTGACTTGATTCGTCGTGTCCCAAAAGTGCATGATCCACCAAGAAGGAAAGTTGCTGGCGTCGTGCAAGACCAGCAACAGCAGCCGCCTCGAAAGCTCAACGGCGCAAGCGATATCGCTTCCGCAACACCGATTGTAGAAATGTGCAAGACCACCGTCACGTACGGAACCATGGACGTGCCAGCTTTGAATGAAGTCGATTTGAAAATCTACGAAGGGGATCGGGTCGCTATCGTCGGCAGAAGCGGCAGCGGCAAGTCGACTATGTTGCGATCCATCTTGCGCTTTTACGACCCAGTCTCGGGTACTGTCAAGTTGGATGGAAAGCCACTCGCAGCCTTGTCTCGAAAAGAGATCGCCTCTCGCATCTCGTTGGTCGAACAAGAACCGGCGCTCTTCCCCATGTCACTGATTGAGAACGTCTTGTACGGCATTGATAAGGATTCCGTCACGCCCAGCACCGGCGAAGCCTGTTACAGCGAAGCGAAACGACAAGCCGCGAATGAATCGCTCGAAATCGCCGGCCTTGCGATTCATCCCGGCAACGATTTGAATCTTGATTTGGATACGCGCGTCGGGGAAGGTGGACGTTCCTTGTCTGGAGGTCAACGCCAACGTGTGGCGATTGCCCGTGCTTTGATTCGACACCCCGAGGTTTTGCTTCTGGACGAGCCAACGGCAGCCTTGGATTCACAGTCGGAAAAGGCTGTAATTAGTGCATTGCGTAGCGCCATGGAATATTCGAAAAGCATGATCATGGTGACACATCGACTGGGAGTAGTTCGCGCGCTGGATGTGAACCGAGTGATTGTCATGGAAAAGGGTGAAATTGCCGAGTCGGGACACCCCGAAGATCTACTACGCAAGCCCGATGGCTTGTATGCTAGTCTCGCTCGGGAACAAGGGATCACAACATCGGCCACGACTACACTGTAACCTTCTATTTGGTAATTGCACTATTGACGCATTTTACATTCTGCTATCCACACCACCTCTTCCTATCACACCTTACTTGTACATAGTATTCAGTATTCTATATCATCCAGAGACCCCAGCACCGACACACTCCTCATTCTTTACGCTTTCTTAGTGATGGAAATGAGTTTAATGAAAGCTCCAATTACGAGGTACAAGCAAACCACCATGGCGAGTATCTGCATCCAGATGGACCATTCTCGACCATGATACCACGGAGGATCGTTGGCTTTTGCTGAAAGAGTATCACTCGCTACTTTCTTAATTTTTTTCGGATTGCCACGACCACCAATGTTTCCTCTTCGATTCAATTTCAAATCTTCGCCTCGTCTCCCTAGCCTCGGGCGATGTCTCAAGGTGGCACCACCAGATCCTTTGGCTAGCTCGCCTCGAGCCACTCGTTTTCGCCAGGCCGAGTTGCCTCCCATTTTTGATGACGATCCTGGTGGAGCAGTCTCTGACTAAGATGCTATCCGTTCTCCAGCCACAGCAGCAGATCGAAGCTCCCACTGGTACTATGTCGTAGCAACTTATGAAGAGAGCCAACGTACAGTAATAACGATGATGAGTCTCTGTCCACGATGCTCTCCAGCTCCAGCAGTAGATTGACAGCTAAATGACCCACTATTACTACTAGATACTTAAGAGTACCACCATAAGAAATATGTCGGCACTTGAAGGAAGAGATGCTATACGTAGGTGTATAAGTAGGTCATGACGCTACAGTACAGCAGTTTCCGTAGCTCCTGCTCTCTTTCTAGCGATCGGCGTCGTCGTTGCGCTGTTCGAAGCACAGCAACGCAGCCTCATTTTTCTCGTTCTTGATTCGTACCGCGATACGACTACCGACGAAGCAAGACCTTTCTGGCATTCATCATTTCATCCCCTCACTTGCTAGTAGATGTACCGTGCCTTGTACACACACTGTACAATAGCACCAATTCGAAACCCCACTCCATCAGCGTCCTCCAGCGATATTTGACCTTACCTCTACTGCTTTTATTATTACATTTGCTCAACGACCAATTTACGTTACTACGCGACCGGCGACGCATGCATCACTTTCTCGTAAATGCTGGCGAAATTCTTGTTGGCAAACCAATAGCTCCTGTTATAGTCCTTCAGGAAGACATAGCCTTTACTTTCAACAAATGTCCGCAAGGCCAGGTTCTTGCGAACATTATGTTCATCGGCCTCGACCACGATAATCCCAAAACCAACTCTTGTCCATTCCACGGATTTCAAGGCACTCAATTCTGCGCCCTCGATGTCAAGAGATAGGAAATCAAAGTATTCGACCGTGACATGCTGGTCGATGATATCTTGCAAAGGCTGACATTGAATCTCGACCAAATCCTCCACCTTGACGGTAGGCCAATAGCGTGTCCGAAAGGATGGAGTTGCGAATTCCCAAACCCCAGAGACTGCTCCATTGAACGGATGCTCGTGATAATGAAGCGTTTGGCGATCACTACAGACTGCAGCATTGACAAGCGCCAGTTCGTTTGGCCGGTTCACTTGCAACTTTTTGAAGCTGGGCGGAGTCAGCTCGACCATTAACCCTTTCCAATCAAACGCCTTGTTGAAAACAAAGGAATTCGAATAACGAAGACCATCCAAAGCACCCATCTCAATATAAGTACCACCGCAGAGACCGTTGAAATACTCCAACAACTGCTGGTCTTCTGTGCTTTGCGACAAAAGCCAATTCTGTGCAGCCAGAAACTCCACTGGCTGAACGCTACACGGTGTTGCTCTGGAAGTGAACTGCTGTTGTGTTACCGCATTTGTTTTGTAAGATAATGAACCAACCGCTGCTGTCAGATTCATGAGGACTGCAGTAGTATTCGGCCAGCTGCCTATTATTTGTGCCAAGCTTATTAGAAGTGCAGAACCAAGCACGGCAATCAACACCTTGGACGACTTCATTATGTTGTGTGTATGCGTGTGTAGTGCGTTGTTGTATTTTGTTGATGCGTGTACGACTCTGCTTTCCCTTAGTGCCTGCGTTGATAGATAATCTTTCTTTCTCGCCACCCTCCGGAGCTGTTCATACAGTCTAGGGCGCACGAGCAACAAGGTAAGAACCGTGGCTGCAACGTCAATTCATACGGTATGTATGCGACTGGCTAGTAGTGGTTACCAGTATTGGTACCAATAAGGTAACGGTAGTCTACTGTGGAATCAATCCGTCATTCGTCTTAAAGTTCTCAACGGCCCCATGTAGGTTTGATACTAGTACAGTACAGTAGAATAAGATACAGTATTTCGAAAGATACAGCTACGTAAGTACGTACGCACGAAATTCAATTACATTAGACAGTATTGTATTGATCGAATCCCAGTGTGGCTAGAGGGCTAGAGGTCATCCTCGAGGTCATTCTCTACGCTAATTGTAGCTGGAACTCGTCAGAACGAGTTTCACTCACCCAGTTGATTCCAATCTTGTTGACTGACCGCTTTATCATCTTACCACCGTACTAGTAAGTTATTGTCATGTATGCAATGGTGGAATTGTTGTGAGCGTTCCACGTGTGTATTGAATAAGTTTATCAGACCCAGCTGCTGAACCCGATGTTTGGGACGATCAGGAGTGCTGCTAGCCCGAAGGGCAAACTCGTGCGTTGTTTACTCACGAAGTCCGGAAAAT